>JGI24021J15306_10000769_pt1 | contig 27586 bp, 19 predicted proteins | sample Ectturendosymbi1_FD_15306 | JGI IMG/M metagenome (IMG submission 15306) | reverse complement strand
CTTGCTCGCGCTACACATATGATGGTGTTATTCTTCACGCACATCCCGTTCGTGGTGAATCACACAATCAACGCAACACCACCGGAGAGATTGCAACAATCTCATACTGCTAGACCCACCAAAGACCAAAATGGTGTCTTGCATATCAATGAGGAGGATATCCTTGGTAGATGGAGAGTCCATTTCCAAAAATTTTCAAAACTAGTCACTATCACACCATTGAACACAAAAATGCATTTACGGGAGGAAAATACCATCACTGCCGCCGAAGTATTTCTAGCTGTGAAAACACTGAAAGCTGTGAGAGCTGCAGGTTGACATGAAATCCGACCTGAAGTGCTCAAAGGACTTGAGTTTGGAGTTCTTTGGCTGCTTCATGTGCCAAGTGTCTTAGCGTTCTGAAAGGAATCAAATGATTGGGATCAAACTTGGGTTATCTTATCCATACACAAGAAGGGAGACAGGGGAGCATGTACTGACTACAGGGGCATTTCTCTCCTTAGCCTCCCTGTAAAAGTGAATCCCAAGTACTTTCAAAAAAGATGCTTCAAAATAATTGAACCAGATCTTGGACACCCAATGAGGATACCCAATGCGGGTTTCGTCCTGGCCGTAGCACTACAGACCAAGTTTTCATTCTCCAGCATATTTTCAGGAAATTTGTGAGTATGCCAAAGACGTTTGCACCAGTTTTGCCAACCTCGAGAAATAAGTTTCACACTCACACCCCTTCACCGTAGGTGTTTGTTTGACTTCGACATGGGTGTGTGCTGTCACCAATCCTCTTCTTAGCCTATATCAGGGGTGTGCAACCCGTGGACCGGGAGCTGAAGTTTTGCGACCCGCGTGAAGGTTCACATTTTGAAAGGGCATTGCCAATCTCCCGCGGGTGGCCAGCGCGTTGTCTACCCCGCAGAGCTTAACACATGCAGCTGTGGCCCGTGGAACATTCTGCTTATGTGAATTTGGCCCGGCAGTGTTGCATGGTTGCACAGCACACCACTGGCATATATGGATTAGATAAACAGCCACAGCCGATTCGATGAGAGTGTCACTGATGGGAGCTGCAGGAACAACTATTTGCATTTTGCGGACGATTTGGCACTGCTTGCATTCTCTGAAGAGGGTATTCAACATGCACTTGATCGGTTTTCTGCTATGTGCGACCAAGCGAGAATGAAAAGTAGCACCGAGGTGTGGTTTCTCTCCAGAAACCCAAGCCAGTACATGCTGCAATTGAGTGGCAATATACTGGAGCAGGAGGGGAAGCTCCAAGTACATTGTGGTTGTATTCACGAGTGACGGAAGATGGAACAAGGAGACTGATACACGGGTGGCCAGAGCAAAAGTAGTTCTGCGTGAGCTTTATCCCTCGGCGTTCACAAAAAAATCAGTCACGGCAAAGCTTAAGTTTTTGAAATTGGCCTTTGTTCCGATCCTCACCTATGGTCATGAATCTTGCGTAATGATGAAGAGTGCTATCTCAAGTACTACAAGCGGCCGAGATGGTTTTTTTGCGAAGAGTTCACGGCGTGGCACTTCGCGACAAAGTGCGCAGCTGTGAAATTCTTAAAGCCCTGAATGTGGAACTACTTCTCCGAATAGAGAGATCTCAACTAAGTTGGTTGGGTCATGTGACCGGAATGTCCCAGGAAAGATGAGCGAGAAAAGTCCACCTGACCACACTCACAGGAAAGCAGCCAAGAGGTTGTCCAAGGACCAGGTGCCGTGACTATATTTCCGGCCTTGTTTGTTCCCGCATTGGTGTGAAGGCAGCATAACTATCAGTGATTGCTGAAAACTAAGGCGTTTCGAGTGCTAGGACTGTTGTCACCGCGTCCCTCCCCAGAGGAAAAACGGGTATGAAAAAGATTGAATGAAAAGATGATGAACAACATGCATACAAAACACAATGCAGAGCTCAAGACAAAGGACTCAGGAAACAGGAGCAGGAAGGAATTGCAAGAAAGGTAAAAACATCACTTTTGAATAACTTCGTATCAAAGAATATACGAAGCAGCACATAAAGTACAGCTACAAAGAAACCAACTTTATACGAAGCCTTTAAACCAAGGACAAAGGAGATACATCAACTCATAGGAGAAATGAAAGCTATGGACTTCAGCCTTAGAAGGCTTTGGCTTTGCAAAACTGTTGAATCATATTTCTCAACATCAGCTAGAAAATTCCATCTCGCAAATTCAATCAAGGATAACACAGTGAAGGATGCATGTAACTCAGTCTCAACGCAGATTTGTACATTTCATTTATAAATTATACTGTAGGTGGACAACAAGTGGTGTAAACACAGTAATTCATTTGTGAGTTTAACAGCTCACTGGATCGATGACATGTTCGCAGGAAAGAGTTCTGTTTTGGGAGTCAAACTATATGTTTCTCATACTGCCTCAAACGTCAGTGAATCCTTAAGCTATTCTGAGTATTACAAAGTTTATGAAAGCAAAATACATGTCATTGTGAAGGACAGTGCAGCAAATATGACCACAGGAATATTTAAGCAGGATGCAGATCCTTGACCTGTTTTGTGCATGCTCTTTAGACTTCAAGTTCGTGCTTGAGAATGCTATTTTTGAGCATAAGTATTTCAAAGACATTGTTGCAACATCCAGACAAAGGATTGATAAAAACATAAGAGAAACAAAAAAACGAACTTTGGCCATTTTTAGCGTCCTAGTTGGACATTTTATTTTGCAAGAGTATGTCGTTCGGTAGCCGCATGTTGGTGTGTCCAAAAGGCTTCCGCAGTGATGCTGATGGATAACAGTTAGAGACTGTGATCGTATGGCGTATGTGGCAACATGAAAATAAGGCACAGCATCGGTATTAACGAACATGTGCACTAACAGCGAAAAAAACGATTTCCAACGAATTACATAAACTAATCTCCATGATCTGCCGACTGGCAATAATGTTATGAGTCATGGCTGATTTTGCCCACATGCAACAGGAAACGTAAATTGTATGCAGACCGCGAAGTCGCGGGACGGGTTATTTGTCATTTTAACCTTGACCACGCACACACAACCTTATCAAACCAGCATCGTCTTATGTGGTTTATGTATCTACTTCAATAAGAGATAGCTTTTGGTTGTTTCAGTGAAATCAATTCTGTCTTTAAATTGCATCTTGAGGTTATTTGATATGTTTCTCCACAGAGGCCTTTAGTCCATTTTGTCGTTCAATTGCCTCCTTAGTGATAGTGGTTTAGTGTGACGTAACTGTATTGCTGCTCAAAACGTTCTTAACGGTTCGCCAGGAATTCTGTTATAAACGTTGTTGCTGCAGTGCTGTCCTAGTAAACGTGAACAGTAGAAAATGTCTGCTCAGCAGGGGTTATAGTTACTAATGAAGCACGTATTTACGTTCGAGGTGAAAGCCGGATCACGACCACGTCTTGTGGTTTTCTAACCTCTTAGTCGTTTACAAAAAGTTTGCTTGTACGATATGAGCAATGCTGTAGTAAGGATGAAAACCAATCCCGTCGCCACGGGGGCTTCGGTGGACTTATCCCCCCAAAAAATTGAAATATGAAACACTATAAATCAGTGGAATTTGTCAAATTTGAATGTCAAGCCCCCCCTGCACAAACGTAAAGCCTCCCTTCTGGCGACGGTTCTGATGAAAACACGTTAGACTGTCGCCCCATGGTTTAAAGGGGTAGCGGCGTTCCCTTTTTAGTGTGGCACGAAAATTGTGACATTTTAGCAGACGTGTTGCGGGATTGTTCTCAATTAGTAAGTCCTAATAGTAAATTAGAGTGTTTCATGAGGCATTTCCCGCTTCCATACCACTAGATACATCATGGGAGCGCATACGTCAAGTGAATGTGAACAGATTCTACGGATGTTGGAAGTTCTGCTGCGTGATTGGAAATTGCCTCTTATTGCTGAAAATAGCCGCCTGTGTGATTTTATCATTCTGTCTCGAACCTGCGAACGCTGTCTACAAGTACTTGCAATGGGCATTTATCGCATGACTGCTACACACATCTGCTGTCCAGAAAATTAAGGGCGTCACAGTTAAGTCATATTGGCGTTTTCAAACGATATTTACGTGCACTGCAGCAAAAAAAGCAGTGATGATATTCTGCTCGCATTTTGTGTTTCTGCACATTGTTTTAGCTTTGTTTCAGAGCTAGTTTGTCTCAATTGTACAACAGGGTAAGCCTGCGCGTGACGTCTGTGATTGTTTCATTGTCATATTAAGACTTCATTAATCTTCATTCTGAAGGGTCTAACTGCTCGCAAGGGCCAGATGTGTGCTTTGTTTTGCTGTCTCGAGAAGACACAATCGCTGCTCGACAAAACAAGTGGTTCTTGTACTGCGCAGCCATACCCTGTCGAAAATGATGTGCTCTTTTCTCTGTTGCTCATCGGTGATGGTAGAACAGATGGTCAATGCTTGGATTCTACCCAAGCACCAGCGTGGTAGCCGCCCTCAAACAAACAACAGTTGTTTTCCTTGTTCGTAGAAATAGATCCGCACCGTCTGAGAAACCAGGCCTCAATATTGAGACCTTCAAAGATATGAGAAGTGTCAGAAATGTCACGAGACCTTCAAAGTGTCAAAATATGAAAAATGCTGGCGCCGGTTTCAAAATTAATGGTTAGTAGAACGAGCGTTTTCAGTTCAGTTTTAGCTGAAGAAATATGCTGCTTGCCTCAATACAAGCACAAGCAGCTACTGGTTACATCGACTAAACTTTTACGTAAAAAGCAATACCACTGCAAACACAAGGCACATTTGAACGAGTTTTCATTCTTTTAAGTTTCACTTCTCTTGCATGGATAATTTCAAGGCTTTTTGAAATATTGAGCAAAGTTTTTTGATATGCTCCTTACTTTCGGTCTTCGCGCACGGCTTCATTTTATGAAGATCTAAAGGCTGGAAATCTGCCGCCCGCGGAATAAACGCGACCGGCGTGGATATTTTTAATGTGGCCCGCATCTGAATTTTCGGTACCCAAGTTAGCACACAACATCGCGTCAAAACGAAACTCCATGACAAGCAGACACGTAAACAGTAAGTCAGGAGATGTCTCACTCGATCGTTGACATGGTTTTCCCTCATTTTTCTTTGGAAGACAAAGATGGAAGTTCAAGATAAAAATCATTTGATTTTTCTGACCCGCCAACGACATTCAACAATTCCTGCGGACCTGATAGGAAATACGTTCCCTCTAACCCTGTCTGAGCACTGGCAGCACGTTTAGGCGCTGGTGGAAACCTTTCCAGCGTTAAGGCGCTTTTGTTGTGTTTTTCTTCGAATGGAGAAACTCCTCGAACGTTCTTTGTTTACTGTTTACTTACGCTGTTTCATTGCCTGGTTATCCAGGTTAATCGGAGCCTACCGATACCAGCGGCCCGAGGTCATTGTGTTCCACACCGACTGCGAACCATATGGCGATTACTGGGAAGCGATACGAGCTATTACAGGAAAGAGAATGATTGTAGTGAAACGCTCTCCACCCGAACGTGTGTGGGGTAATGAAATCGAGGTAATAAAGCCAATTGCATTTCTTTCCGTTGCAAGCAGTGGAATACTTGTGTGTATAGATGTACTGCGAGGGTGTGCGAGCATACCGTGTATATTTTCATATACTTTGGTAGATTTATCGTATCCTAAAATTGTGTTCTGATAAGCGCATATCCACTTAATGGGACGTTATTAACGAAATGTTTATCTGCTACGACTCCAGTTCATCGTGCAAAATGTTGCGTAAAAATAACGTAAGTGATTCCGAATCCCTATTTTTGTGCCTCTTATCATCAAAGCATCTTCACCGTCTGCAGTGGCTGCTCTAGCGGACCACGGAAACCTGGTAATCTGGTTGTTTTTTCAACTATCTCTTTGTTTTTTTTTTCAACTAAAGCAGATTTCCGTTATCCACATGCGTTTTGCATTTTCAAAAGTTTTGGTGTAGCAAGGCCGTTTTCAGGAACACTAACTCAAAAATCGATTTAATCTTTTTCAACCAGTTTTTTTTTTGCATAAATATACGACATTAATGAAGATACAAAAATAAATGTAGACCGACGGATCATAGCACTTCTTCACATTTTTTATGTGAAAAAAACATTTTTTGTCCGAAAGGTGTTTTCGTTTTGTGTTTACGCAATAAATATTAGTAAAGAGAGAGATACCGGCTCATAAAAGGATGTGTTTTGTTGGTGGTTACACTTGCATACAAGAAATTAGTAATAAAAAGGGGGCCCGTGTTCAAGCATTGTTGATTCGATTCCTTACAAAAGGGTTCTTGAGGAAGGTTGACATGGTTGTGAAACAAATATACATGCAAGGTTGCATTTTCTACTATACAGTCTGATAACAAGCGTTTTCTCATGACTTATTAATTATTAATGCCTTTTTACACTCTTACGACACGAACGTTTTTGGATCAAGGCATGAAACTTGATTTTGTAAACAACGTTTTTTTCCTGGTTGCTGTTTTGAAGTTTTTAGTCACTAAAATGTGCATTGGACAAAGCAACTTCACTCAAGATCTGGGACAGTGCTCATAAAAAATAACCGACTATGCACAGAGGTGAATTAAGGACGCTCAGCCCTTTTGGTTATTTTAGCGTTTAGCTCCACTCACTTAGTATTCATTTGTCACAAACTTTCTCCAAATGTGATTGTAAACAAATGCTTATCGCCTGCTGCGTGAGACATTATGAACGGTAATGAAATCTTCGGGGTCGCGCCAACCCTTTCAAACCTATACAACGTTAAGCCCTTTTTTTAAAAAATGGGTTAAGCCTATACAACGAGAAGGTCCATGAACGACTAGGGTCTCCGCGTCCAACAAGCATAGTTTTATTCGTAACGTTATAATACAGGAGAGCGATTTCCCTCCCACAAACAAGAAGTTTGTGGAAAAACGCTGCTGTTAAAAACGGAAATAAAGTTACAGCTGAAGACAANCATATGACAACTTACAATTTTTCCAGTTTAGATATGCGGAAACAATATTTCAAGCTTGTCCTGACTTTGATAAAAAAAATTAAAGTTGGGCAAAAGTTTGTTCTTAGGTCTCTTTCTTGCCTAATACCAAATATAATATTTTTTCCCTGCCAATAATTTTGTTCCTTTTTCGGCTACAGTTTTACGGGAAAGCTTAACCCGTGCCAAATGCCGCAAAAGGTGCTGAGGGTGCTGAAACGATTTTGCTGATGTGAGATTTTTTGCGCGCCACCCGCAGGTCGTGTGAAGCTGCGCACAGGGGCGGATCCAGACACTAAGGTTAGGGGGGGCAATTTCAGTAATATTTGGTAGTCTAGTCTTATTGCGGGTTCACTATTAAGAGGGATTAAGTATACTTCACAACACTTCTGTGAAAAAACAACGGAAGGCAGAATGGCCATTAATCGCGAATGCTGTTTTCTGAATTATACGAAATCATGGTGGATAAAGTTACTTTCGTAGGTTTTAGGGGGGCGATCGCCCCTACCCTGGATCCGCCCCTGGCTGCACATGAGATGTTTTGCTCAAAATGGCGTATCTGACTAAACAAAAAATCGTGTCTCAACGTCAAAACTTTATTGCAAAGTCAACGCAAAATGAACTGCTACCACAGACAATTTGTTTGTGTTTGCAAGCTTCTTCCACATTATGAAAGTCACAAATGAAACTAACAGTTATTTTCAACAGCTTATCATTAAAACCCGAGGCGGTGTGATATGTCCCACTGGAGGGAAACTGTCGAGGCGTAACAATTTGAAGGGCTTCTTAGGTAGGGTATTGGCGGGTAGTTTGTGGGATCGAATTATGTTAATAGGGGCATCTGTCGTGACCAATGTGGCCGTGTTGTTCGCTGTGCGTTAGGCAGTGGCGTGTTTAAGGGGAGGCGATCGAGGCGCTTGCCTCGAGCCCCCTTTTTTACGGGCCCCCTCGAGGTGTTTCGCGGGGGGTGGGGCGTATATTTTCCTCATTTGTGGTGAAAAACTTACTATCCACTCATATAATATATTCCGATGCAGATCATAAATACGTAGGCTACTGTGCTTACAAAGGTGCCCACCACAACAACTGCAATGTGTAATTAATCTTCGTTTAAAGAGGTCCCAACAGCAACTTCAATGTGCAGGTACGCTGCTTTCCAAAGAGTTCCCAACAGCCATTGTAATACGTAAGTACTCCGCTTTTGAAGGAGTCCACAACTGCAACTGTAATGTGTTAATTACTCTGCTGTCAAAAGGACTCCCCACAGCAACTACAATGTGCAAGTACTCTTCTTTTAAAGCAGTGGTTCTCAAACTTTTCTGTACGTTTACCCCCAATTAAAGTATACAATTGTCTGTAGACCCTGTGGCCTAGCCCAACAGTTACGTCCTACTGCGCCTACTGCTGTTCTACCAGTCTAACAACTGCCGAACTGCCACACATGCACTACAGTATTGTTTGTGACGTAACAAAGAGCACAGTTTTCATAATGTCCTCACAATTGATGATTTAATCAATAACTATTCGAATCGAATGTACTTTGATACTACTGTAGCTGAGATTTGATCAGCCCTCTTTTAATTTTGTTTGATTTGTTGAAAAACGCCGTTTGCATTCCGTGCCCGATTAACTTTGAAGGCTTCATAGCTCCAGTAGACCCTGGCAGTTATTCCTTGAGCCCCTGGCGATTCAGTGACCCCCATTCGACCCCATGGACTTTTTATTCACCCTTGGATAGTCCAATTGACCGCTGGGGTCGATATCGACCACTTTGAGAACCACTGTATTTTAAAGGGTCCCCCAGTCACAGTTGTTGTAAAAAAACGACCCCAAAAAGTTTTTTTTGAAAAAGTCCACTTAAAAAAAGCCAATAAAACCCACCAATAAAAACACTGCTTACTGTTCCTTTGAAAATCTACTAAGAAGTAAAAATAAAATAAGCAGGGCACTTAAAACTGATTTTTTTTAATCAAACAAAACGAACAGCAACGAAATTTAAAGGACTTGAAAAAAAGAGAATAAATTGAACAGTTTGAGTAAATTCAAATGGTTATCTTCTTCAGCTCTGCACAATCGGTATATTTTAACCATTTTTTCTGCTTTCCCTGCACCTAAACTTTTTCTGATTTTGGACCATACCAAATCATATATTGAAAAAATACACTCCATAGATGCTGAACTAGCACGGCATACACACAAACTTGACGTGAAACTGCAGAGCTTATAGGGGAGTGGTTTTTCTCTGCTGTGCGCATGCTTGCCAAGTCTTACCACTTAGGAGTGAACTGAACAACACTGCGAAAACAAATACGGGGTAAATTTCTTTACCCTCAATTTTGAATGCCATAATAGGTATAAGAAGTTATTATTGTGTAATTGTGAAAATAGTGATATTGCCTGATGGAATAAGAATAATTCAGAATGGGGTTTTTCGTTTTCTTTAAAAAAAAGAACAAAGTTGTGTTTATTTTTGAAAAACCCGTAAAAACGTTATTAAAAAAAACAAACAAAACAGGTGGGTTGTTTCTTTGAAAAAACGGGTTTTTCACAACCCTACCCCCAGGAATAATGTGCAGGTACTCAGCTTTCAAAAGGAGCCCCAATAGCCACTATAATGTGTAGGTAGGCCTACTCTACTTTCGAAGGGGCCTCCATTAGCAACTGTAATGTATAAGTACTCTGCTTTCAAAGGGGTCCCAGCACACCACTGCAATGTGTAAGTACTCTTCTTTCAAAGAGCCCTCACCAGCATCTCTAATGTGTAAATAAGGAAAAGCTTCAAACCAACTTCAATACCTCAAATGAACTGAAGGTTAAAATTTGTTCCAAAAAGTTCTGAAAAGACCCTATCAAGTAAGAGCAAAAATGTAAACCAAGTGGTAATTATTTTTCACTGTCTAAGAATGAAGCTTTTCATAATATAGAGTGGTGGACTGTGAAAAAGGGGCCCCTGCTATGAGAGCATATGCAATGATGATGAAATCCCAAGAGTTTGTTTTGTTCAAACACAGACCTGCTTTTCAGGCTACTCCATTAATCTGCATGAATTTGCCTTTTTTATTAAGTCTATTGTAAATTGCAGTCTAAAACACTTTGTTTAATACTACATGTTCTTGAATGTAGTTAAAAAAGAATGAAATTTGAAACAAATTTAATGTTTTGAATCTGATTGGTTGTCACTGTGGTTTCATGGAATCTCTTAAAGGACATAGCTGTTAACAAATTCAGGAAACCAACCATTTTTTCAGAGGAGAAACTCTGTTATAAATTTTCTACTACGTTGGTGAATGCAGAGAAATACGGCGCAAAATCAGAGAAAAGGGGGCCGATGCCAACTTGCTATCGTTGATTTTTTATGTGTTGCTCGCGTTGTCTTCCCAACTTTCACTGTTTTTAAAGTTGTGTGTCATGAACACCCTTTCGCATATTCTGTTATGTCAGTCATGCCGTAGTCTCAGGAACGTATCCTTGGGTGTCCTGCATATCCCCTTCCTAGGCTTGATAAAAAGGTCTTGTCAAGGTTGACTAAGTATGATGACGTCATCAGAGGCTCATTTTCAGCCTTGCCTCGGGCCCCCAATCCAAGTTCAACACTGGCGTTAGGTTTCTATTTCTACCGAAGAATTGCTTGTGATGGCAAGTGTCACAATTACACTTCGATGGTGGCATTGCGAATGAATGCCAGACTTGTCTTGCAGTAACTATAGGCTTATGTTGTGTGGATTTCATAATGTCGTTACATCAAACTGCAACCTCGCGTAGTTGCGTTATGCAAATTTTTCTCTAAGTTTAGGGTTTTCTTTCAGTAAGCCAACGACTAAGGTTTCTCTCATTTCCTACGTGGAATGCTGTTTAGTCACAATGATCGCTCGGCTACTGCTACTTTCAGGCTTTCTGTTTCCACCTTGTTCCACTTATGAAGATAAGAGTTGTTCCCTCTGCTTATACTGAAAAAAAACAGTTTCTTCGGCTTTGTTTAAGAGATTTCGATAGTCTTGCAAGGTCGTATAAGAAACAACGGAAAATGGAACGAATAAAATGAAATCATCTTGGTTGTTTCCAAACACTCTTTTTTCAGCGTTATGCAAAATGAACAAAAAAAGCACAACACGGCAAACCACAACACGCACGCGTGTATCTACAAAAAAGCAGCAGTGATTGCATACCAATCGCTACAGGCTACATAGTAGTTGTTGCGATAAGTTCAGTTCGTAGTGCTGCGGACATTGTCTCTTGCAACGTTAGCATTGCAGTGCCATCTCCTGAATTCCACACTCATTAGGAACGTTCTGAAAAAGGGAAATTATCAGGNTTGTTCATGAGACATATTTATCTGTCCGATTCCCATCCCATAGCAATTTATGCCTATCCCATCCCACCCCACGGGACGTTTCCCATGGGATTCCCATAGGAATCCCGGTCCCATGGACAAGCCTGGAAATTATGCCGCAAAAAGACACTTCACAAGAACAATAGTCGTATAACAGCCTTCTTCCGAGTCTCAGCAGACACTTCCAAAGAGCCTTTCCAGTAGAGCGCCTGCTGCTAATATGACAAAATGCAGATTCGAATCCTACTACATTCGCCTTTACCTCAATGTTTACCTTCAAAATAAGGTAAGTTTGTTTTGTGAAAATGACACATTACAAATGACACACTGTAGTTGGCAGTGGGTTGAATTTTGCAGTTTTCATGGGTGAAATCAAACGTAAGAATGATTGGAACGAATTACAGTGGGTGAGGGTCGAAGCGTTGTGCGCAGGATTTCTAGAAGTGTCGGTGTGTAAGTTTTGCTACCACATGTAAGTCATCCTATAGATTTGTGCGCTCGCAGCTTCAGGATTGTTTGCTGTGCTAACATTACTGTAAACATTGTCAAGCAAAACAGCTTAGGGTCAGACGTCTCCTGAGAGGGGACTTTACTACGTCCTAAACACCGTTCAGCAGCACTACTGCACCGCTGAATATGAAATATATCGGCTTGATGCTGATCGAGCTCGCTAAGCTAGCAGCAACTGCAAATTTTGCACACAATTTTCACGGTATGACCGTCAGGCGCCGAAGCGTGGCCACCCGACAGAAAGCCCACTCACCTCTCTCATCGTGCCAACCCACCTCACAGCACCGCTTTGTTGACATGTCTCGTTCTGCAAATACAAAATTTTAATCAGTGAATGTGATATGCTTTTATTAATCTGGACCTGGCAAACCTGATTTCTCTGACCTATGAGAAGGCGATGGGGTCACTCGTTGACGCTTAAGAAACGAAACAGGCAAGGGTTTGAGAAGTGACCCTGTACAATTTATTGCCTTCGACTTTGCGTTACCTTCAAGTGCGCATAACGGCAACCTTTATCGACCGCTGACGCACACGGCGAGGCGACTAGTCCTAACCACCGTAACGGGACGAAAACCAGCAGAGAACAAGAGGGCACGCTTACGCAACGAATTCGCCCACTATATCACTAAAACGACTCTCACGCAAGACTCTGCGAGGTCGTAAGTGCACGCTCAGAAATGCGGACAGAAAAACGCATTCAACACAAAGGCCCAACTGGTAAGTAACCCGATAGATGCAAACGCTGTGTGAAAGTGCAAACGGTTTGTGCCCAGCGCAAAGGCTCAATGAGCAGTCTATTTCAACGCGGTGGTTCCAGTCCCAAAGTACTTGTTCGTGTAGTTGGGCGAATGGCCACAACCCTGCGTCAAGCAGTTGTTCGGTCTTGCATTTCCCTCTAAACCTTTAGGTGAAGTGTACTGTAATCTGCCTCTTATTTAAAATCAAGCAAGCGATTTTGAAATACGCCTGTTTTCGTCGTAGGTTGTGGAGCACAAATCGGATGTGACGAGGCTTCAAGTAATGATGGAAGTCGGAGGCATCTATCTGGACTTGGACAGCATAGTGTTACGATCAATGGACGACCTTCGTCGACACACCATGGTGCTTGGTGAAGAGAGCGAAATCGATTTAGGCAAGGATTAGCTTTCTTCGTTCAATGCGTTTGAGTGCACATCCCGCTCAAAAGCACATACGCTGACAGCATGAAGCGGGCCATGCAGCCTGTCTTTATTATGCATAAAGCTTTGTGTTTTGCTTTCCAGTAAAATTGGTGAATTAAGTCTTTGTACGATTTTCATTCAAAATGTTTGCAAAGTCGCTTCATTTTGGGAAACTTTTTCAATATTGTGATAAACTGTTAGTTCTAATAGACTCACGCGTAACATTTTTCGAGCCGATGAGTTGATTTGGCTTATTTCTGTACAATCCAAAATAGCGCACCAAAAGATTTTTGACAATAATATTCCACAAAAATTCGACTCGATCGGAGTGATATATCTTTTCAACACACTTAGTTGGCTCAAATATTTCTACATTGGTTTACTCAAACATCTACGTGCAAAGTTGCTCCTGAATCAGAATGGCTCAAGTGAATTAAAGATTATTTATTAACTCGAAGAATGGTTCAAATAAATTAAATATTCAATGTATACTAATTTCAACATTAGTAGGGCTCGAGTGCGTCCGGAATGCTTGGGCGAGAGCAGGATTTGACGCAACTGACATGAAAAGAACTTGGCGTAGCATCATCATGGCCCATACGGATCTTTTACTGCAAATCCTACTTCAAAGAAAAAATGTTTGTTGCGATTTAACGAAATGCTGAGCTTGTGTGTTAACAAATTCGCAAAAGGCATCCTAGCGCTTAAATGCTTCTAATCAACGAATGAACTTCTCAATACATCTCCTGCATAAACGAGTAATATAGGACTTATAGTGCGTCGAATCAGAATCTGCAGGCAGGTGATTAGGGATTAGCTAAGTCTGTTAAACTGTCAGTGTTTTTTTACAGCAAATGGCATTATACTGGCACACAAGGACGCGTGGTTCTTGCGCAGGTGGTATTGGGAATACAAATATTTTCAAGATGACAAGTAAGTCGCATAAGTTTGCTTTTCCTGTGTGCGTCATGGATTACAATGCGTCATGCTTGGCAGCTAACAGACACGCTCAAGCGTTAACTTTTGCGTTACCTTTTATGGTACTTAAAACCTTCGCCATGCGATCTCGAGGTTGGGTAAGATTGTCGAAGTTTCTAAGTGATTCGCTGAAGACCTCGACCAAGTCTTCCCTAACTATTCATGCGAAACTAGATGCTGCTTCTGATTCAAAGTGGAAGACTTGTGAAAAACTTTTGAAGACCCTGCTAAGTTGGAATAGCGAGAGTGATTGTGAACAGAGGTCATGAGCATCCAAAATATTTTATTGTAGTTTTTGGGATAGCAATGTAAATGAAAGTCGAAGATCAAGCCGAGGTGATTTGAAAAAAGATGTTTTTAAAAATTGGCAAACGCCCACGTACATCAAATGCGGTCAACGAATCTCGGTTTACTCCACCATCATAACCATGCATACTTGAGTGCATGACCGCAAGGTCCGAGGGAAAGAGTTAAAAGTCTGCGTACGCTCTTTCAAACGGCGAAACATTTTGATATTCAAGCCTGCATTGTGAAAAAATAAGATAATAAAATTATAGAAATTGCAAACCTGCAGTTTTCAATTGACGTGTAGTACCGTGGGCTTTGAGGAAGGGGTGAGTTGTGAAAAAGCACAGACTTGACACTCGTGATAATGTAACAATTGTGAACGGATCCTCAGTACCTAATATAAATTTGATAAGTTGGCCAACCACCCCAAAACACGTCTGTAGGCCCTTGGTAGAGGCAACAATCGTAACTTGAAATTGCATCACGTAAGGTGAGCAAAACACGCCCAGTTACCGACCGGACGTATTGACACAAGCAGCCTCAACGGTTTTGTTAAATGTGGACCGTAAAAAGCTGCCCAATGCCCATCTTATGCTGTGTAGTGAAATCCATTGGCCAGTTTCCGGCAGGATTAGCAACGGAGAATGACTGAGTAGACTAATAACGTCCAACAAACAATCATACAAAGTATGACGTCTGATTCACCCAAGACGACAGCCCAAAGCTATTTCTGACTGTTTCAAGTGTCATCCCTGTTGAGTTGCTCCATTTTCCGAAGATCTTTTACGATTCAGTGCGAAACATTTGGCCCATCATGAGTGGCTGAGAAAGTTTGTGACTGCGAACTTCAAAACCTTCTTGTCTCAACTAGCGCTTTTACGTAAACGAAGTGGTACCAGCAACCTTCTGTTGACCCATGGTAATACTTCGGCTAAGCCACTGTAATGACCGGCTGAAATTGGACGACCTAAATTTTTAGCAGTTGGCGAAATGAGTCGCGCATGGAACTTGAACACTTGTCTCAGGCCCATCGCCAGGATTTCGCAGCAGGAGGGGCCAAAAGCCACAAGGGGAGGGGACATTTTTTAAATACAATATTGGATGTATGCAGCAACCGGGGGGGCAAACATGAAATGGGGGGCGGGCACCACTAGCCCCCCCGCTGGCGACGGCCCTGACTTGTCTCTTTTCAGCGTATATTTTGATAATATTTTCAGCCTGTTTGGCGTTTAGTGATGTTATTTGGAATGTTTTGAGTAGCAATATGGTGTATTTGGTCCATCTGAACCTGGGAAGCTGGATAGTTTTTCTGTGGGTTCTCTGTAGCTGCATTTTCTGATAGACGTTTGTGGAATTCGTAAGTAATTAAACTATGGCATGGTGCATATTTGTGTTATCATAACCTGAATTTTATTGGTTCAAACACTGATATGTATTTTTGTTTGGAATTCTGTATAGGAGATGGTACCGTACTTTTGGAGATTAACAAATTTTTGTTTATTTATTTGCAATAAATCTACGTTTGGTTCCATAGCAACGTCCAGGTAATTCAAAACTGACAACCATTGGCCTGTTACAGACTGTTTGGCATGTTTTAAAGCTATTTGGCATTTTTTGTTAAATCAGGACCTGGCAACCCTGATCAGTGGCTTGAGAAAGGCGAGTTTGGGCGAGTTTGTTTGCACAAACCACTTCTTGGCGTGCTCTTTGGCTTTGTATGCTGTTACTTCGCAAAAACTAGGCGATCGTCTCAAGCAGCTTCAGTGAACGCTGCTTTGCGTTGTCGAAGATGCAGCTTCCAGCTTCTCATTTAAATTATGACCTTGCCGGTTTGAGCTGAGGCAAACTTATGAACGAATTTTGTATGTCTGCAGGTGGGCTTTGAATTCCTGCTTGGTGCCGTGGACATTGTGGCAACTTTTTCCTTCGAAAATTCATGTCGTGACACGAAAAATGGTGAGGCCAAACTGGGATGAGCTTGATTTCCTTTACCGCGATATTTTCGATTGGACAGACCATTATACCATGCACTTGTACACAAGGTAACCACAACTTAATCTCAGATTCGCTTAAGTGCAAGCAATATTTTTATTCGTTTAAATGCGATATTTTTATTTAAATAGCGATGGCCATTCTTGGCTTTTTATTTGGAAGGTTTTCTGGCCTGTGTTCCCACAGTGGGTCACAAGCTGAGGCCTTCACAGACTTCCCCACCTAGCGCGACGAATCGAATAATAAAACGTAAATGCGTAAACACGAGATCTACGCTTTGTTTGGAAGATCGGTGGTACATGACATGGGTGTTGAGGGTCTCGGTAAAGGGGCCATCTGTTTGAAAGTCAGTTCAATGACTGGTGCTAAAACACAGCTCTACACCGCGCTAGCAATTTTCTGTCACAGATCGCTGCAGTTGTGCTTTCTGCTAATATTTATATCGAGTAATAAATTGGATGTTTCTCGTGTAAGCGCTGCGCCAGTAGGAGTTGAAACAAGGTAAGTTGCTTGTGAAACGCAAACACGCGACTTTTGTCGGTTACTATATTTGCGTCCGTGCATGCACGATATCGCAACGCTTTTGAACACCGCAATAAGTATAACCAATACTGCTCAACGGTGGAATTCATCATGACATGTTCCAGACTCTAAACTGCTTCTTGTAAGCAAAACCACTACCTAAAAGTTTTTTTTAGATGAAATAAAGAAGTAGCGTAAATAAACCTTCTAAACTTTAAAAGTTGCTTCGTACAAAGAAAACAAGTAAGCGTGCATCCAAATCATTACAGCACTTTCGAATAAACACAAAACTTCACATCTATATTGATNAAATATGTGAGGTAGGATTTTACTGCAACAGCCATGGCTCATAAAATCCATACTTTTTAGTCCATGCCAGTGCGTGTGCGCAGGACCTCATTACATTGTCATGCTATATTACAGCATAATTTTGACCACTGTAGCAAACTGCATGGAACATTTTAAACATTTTGAAGCATGAAATTTGACACAGCTTAACATATTTTGCAGCAAGATTCCCGATTGGGATGCGATGCCACAAAGGTCGTTAAAGGAAATGGCCATTTTAGAGACGACCTATGGCCAAATTGCTCGGCACGTTATTTGGGGCAGCAAGGAGGTCAGGGACATCACGAACTGGATTGTGACCTGCAACTTGACGCAACGTTTGATCAGGTATGCTCGCTCATGTGAAGATAGTCATTTCGCTCTTGTAGTGGCTCAGTGCAAAAGAATCTAATTTTGATTAAAAAGCGGGAAACGCATGTTTGATTTTGAAGTGAAAGCAAGAAGCATGGCAATACCGATTTTACTTGACCGATTGCGATAAAACTTGCGGACGATTGAGATGCTTTTTTGCACTTTCTGAGTAGGGCAGATGGCCCTAAATTCTTATCCACAAAAATAATTATTTGGAATGGTCTGTGATTTATTTCAGGCATTTTAAGCAATCAATACGTTTTATTGTCAAAAGTCGTTTCAATATTGGTTTGAAATGAACAGGACACGCTGCGATATTTGTACTATGCCACGTTCTTAAGCGTTTAAAATCTTGTTTTGTGATCGTTGGCCACATTATGATTTCACGGAAGGTCATTCGACATCTTGAATTCGATCGTACCGTTTGTGCGAGGGTTTTTGTCGAGTTGGATGTAAAATTTTCATGTTTAGAGCTAGCAAAACAAGAAAAGATTGAGAACGTGTAGTCGATGATGTTTCATCCGCATTCGCAGGATTTGTTTGAAAGATTTCTGTTGACGAGGAAGTTTGTAAACTCGCCGTAACAACTGTAAGATTAGCAAAGTTTTCTTACCGCAGTGGAGTTGCGGATTTGTTTTTTTCAAAATATCGAAGCTGTGTTCTTAGCACATTCTTTTCCAAAAGAACTAGCCGCACCTTATTCGTTTCTTTGTTTGTCTGACTGCGGACGTATAAAGCAAAATTTTTCTCTTTCTGAGACTTCTATTGCGAAACCAAATCACTTCGTTGTTGTTGTTAGAATTGTGCCTTGAATTTAACGTTGGTTCACAGACGGTGCTGCTAAAAACTTTTCGACCAAGGAGAAAGCAGTTTTTAATAATTATGCGTTGATCACCTTGTTACGCAGCGCTGCAAACATCTCTTACCGGTAGCATCAACGCAAACGAAGCGCTCATCTTACCTCAACCGTTGCAAATGAAAGGAGCTGTAATTGCGGTCAGATAACTTCACTGTTTTTTGCTTGCCGACTTACTGAAGACGTCCTTTTTCTGCACCGTCACAACAAGATGCAAGTACACGCCGTGGTTGACGTGCTGCGACGTGAGAAAGACGAAATGGGTTAAGCTTTTTTATGGCTTGAACTCCTTCGTATCACAACGCGTTGGTGTTATTTGTAGCTGTTGCTGTGAATGAATTTGATATGGCGAACCACCACAATCGCAACCGTGTGTCATGCCGTGCATGCGAATGGCTCGTTTTAGGAGTCGAATCTAACCACAGCCTTTCCACAAGTTTGGGTTGGTCTCCTTTGGCTGGTATCTAGCTATTCAACTCACCGTGGAACGAAAAGAGACGGCTGCTTTTGATACTGATTAAATAAATGTGAAAAATCACGTCGTTTTCTTCTCGCGAACTGCTTACTTTCTGTGCGACACTGCTGGCATTTGAAAACCGTGTCTTGCTGTTTTGTTGTTAGAATTGTATTTAAATGAAACGAGTCAAAACTGTGCGCTTCATGCAACTCTATCTGATAATTTGTGTATTTGAAGTATATAGCGCAGACCTCTCCGACTCAACAACCAATCGCACGCAAAGGTTGTGACAAATGGGTACTTTGCAGCACATCGGCAATAATCTCATGTTTGTTTCCTATATGCGTATGCAGTAAAATTTGAACATCCGGTGGTTAACATCGCTCAGCTCGAAAACAGGTGCCTGAAATGATAACCATTATTAAGACATAGTCGAGAACGATCTTTCAACGAGTCCTTCGAAACTGAAAGCAGGTGTGAAACGCATGAAACCAGCTTTAACCCCTTTTCAATGTGGTGCATGCGGCGCGTAATCCAAACTATGAATATCGCGGCCTTGTTGGTAAAACAGGGGTTTTGGTAGCAGGGACCGCTGTGGCTTCGCTCAGACATCCCAGAGAATTCAACTAACATGGATCATTGTGTTTTATTTTGCGGTCTCCATACGATTTAAGGTATCGATGCGTCGCTGCCCGTGGTTCAATAGTTTTTCAGCCCCTAGGTGCGAATTCACCTTGCCAGCTTCCTTTAGAACATCGGCAACATTTGCTTCCAGGAAAGATGAGGGGCAAATTAATAGAATTTCACTGTAAAATCACGTTGAAAGGTTTCGGACGACCGAGTTCTACACCACCCGCCTCACGCCAACGCACATTAACTGCTGTCTTGGAAGTATCTTTTTGCAAAGCAACAACAGGTATTCTCACCAATGTCTCAAAAACAATTTTGTCCTGAAGCCCCGGAGACCAATTGAACAGGTCGTCCATGTAAGAACCTGTTACAAATGCGTGGGTTAAGTGTTGGCCTTGCTATCACCACGGAGCAGAACTAAGGCATAAAATTATCTAAAATGTGATGAGAGCTCTGTTAACATTTAACTAATTCAAACAGGGGTCGATATTAGAGACGGTAGCCTCTCCCCCCTTCGTTCCAGATGCCGTGGGCCCCTGCTTTTCAGAATTTCGCAATTAACTTTTTTATTGTTTTGTTAAAACGTTCATGAACCAGTTGAGAGTCGCATCTAATAAGCTCTGAAGCGAGTCATATGTTTTTCAAAATAAAGCAAAAATTAAGTGCACATATGTCAAACGGAGATCCTCCTAATGCGTAGACAAAGAGCAGTTCAAAATCGAGTGACTTCAAACAATGTACAATGTGAAATTGACTTTCACGCAGAAGCAAATTCCCAGACAAAATAAAAAATTTAACTTGCTTTCAGCGAATAAAATTTTTATATAATATGTGTAAAATATAGCGGCGCCGTTTTTTATATAACATGAACAAATATGGGACCCCATGTTTAAGACCCACATATTGTATGCATGAAATATCACGAATTTTGCGGTGTTTTGGAGCCCCTTTCCCAGATTTTGCTTCGGCGCCCTAAACTCTTAAGATCCACCCCTGGTTTCAGATGTGTTGTTGAACATAATGTGATGCTGAGCTGGTTTTGGTCGTTTGCACGGGTCAACGCTCTTGTTGAACAAATCCATTTTATATGGGAGCAGAACATGGCATAAAATGTTCCGTTCTTTCATGAATTTAATAAATGTATAGCTTCCATGACAGCATTCTAAGAGTTGTGTCGATGTTTTTTCTCAAGATTTTTCTTGGATTTGACGACATTTCTGACAGTAAAATTCATGTTTTGCGGTGTTGAATATTACGCATGAGACGTAATGCTGTGGGACTCAGTTTAATGTAGCTAATGGCTAAGCACATATGGAAATATCAATGCACTTGGCTCTTCACACTAACCTTGTGAATTTTCTTCAAACTGATGTAATCAATATGTATGCAAGATTTCAACTGCCTACTTCTTCGCAGCACTTTAATGCTTTTCACCATTGCTGTCTTTTGTATAGAGTGATTATCGTTGCAGACGAATAAACCTTGCTTACGATGTCAACATTGCCGTGTTGATTTTCGTGAGAGGCCATCTGACAGGATGATCGCTTTTCAAAAATTCCAAAGTGATCCCGTGCAAGGTTATGGTTACACAGTCATCGATAGACGGCACTTTCGCATGCCCTAGACACTGCAGAGGAAAAACGTGGCCAAAACGTCGAGTCCACGTTAAGCTGAAAAGACAGCCGGAGTGGAGAAATTACGCTTACGTTCTAATCGGTTCCCTCTACTTTGGCTGATTTCTTTGCAATGGCTAAAAAACTGTCTGCTCAAAAAAGACTTTGTTCAAGAGCTAGAGCACTGTCATGGGTCACCACGTTAACACATAGTGGTCCTGGGCAGCGACGGATTTACCTATAGGCCATGGCCTAGGGCTCCGCGGTTTTGGAGTCCCGCGCAACTCTTTCCTATGACAACTCATTTCCACTGCCGTAGCAGCCCAACTCTGGGTCCCCAAAACGCTTACAGGCCCCCCCTAATGGTGATTTGTAAAAGTTTTCGACGTAATTCTACGTCTCCAGGCTGAATGGCCTTCAAAAAAAACATCCTAATTGCAGACACAATTTTGGCAAAATCAGGCTCGTAGCCGGGTTTTAAGGTTTAGTGGGGTAAAATACATTTTTTGGGGGAAAGATTTTTGTTTTGTGTTTTATTAAAAATTTTCTGGGCACAACAAAATTTAGGTGGGCCCCAAAAAATTGGGGGGGAATTGTCCCCGAATGCCCCTTGTGGCTACGGGTCTGTCTGCGAGCCCCGTGGTTAAGACTAATTTAACATATTTAATTGTGAATAAAAATAGTTAAGAACAACAGTATTAGCAAAAAAGGAAAGTCTACTGATAGTATTTCCTTGACCTTGAATAATATTTCCTTAAGTTACTGAGGGCCTACACGCAAAGGCTACCCTGGGGCCTCCACAGGTCTAAATCCGGCCCTGCATTGAGTTAATTGCATCATTGCGAGTTGCAAATGATAAATGTTATTGCTGGGACAGCGAAAAACGTCTGATGACCCAGTCGAATATCCCTCGACAGTTTGTTGTTTTTCTTTGAAGTATTGGATTGAAAGATAACATTTCATGTTTTTTCTTTATTTGTTCAATAACCACAAATATGTGAGTTGGTGGTGTGACCAGGGCGTAACGAGGTTAGAAGGCGCCTGGGGCAAGAAGCAAGTTTGGCGTCCCCATGTTCGAAACTGAGTTCTTTCGGAAGCAAATTTACTGTATTAAAGAAAGTACTTGTGACATTGTTGGGATTTTTCGGCGACTCCTGCAGCCATTCGGCGACCAAGGAATTGCGCCCCCTTTGCCTCTCCTCGTTACGCTCCTGGGTGGGACACTACGAATGAGAAAAACATTTGCGCCCTAAGCAGCACAGAGGAAGCTTTTGTAGGCTATGTAAACACACGAGTGGTAATACATGGGCTGGCAATGCAAACTTCGTGGCTGTATGATATAGAACTTGATATTCGGGGCTCGCTCCGTGCTGTACAAAACGTGTTGGCTTTATGGGGGCCAATAATGGGAAATCATGGCCTGCAAAGCCAAAACGATGGTCCTTGGAGCTTTTTTGAAAATGGCCTGCGACTAATTATGTCTTACGCCAGGCAAATCCGTCGGCCAAAGGCAATGAGAACGACAGGGACTAGCACAGGGCAGAGAAAAAATGGCAAAAGCACACAGGATAGTGGAAAATTTGCAAAGAGAATTTTTAGTAGTGCGACACAGCGTGATAAAAGGTCGTAAATTAGTGTGATATAAACTCTAACTCAAAGAGCATAAATAATGCGCCGCGACAGTGTCTTCGGGCCGTTAAATTAGTTGCCCACAAAAACAAGCTTTGCTATTGCTGATGTAGGGAGCTCCATGACCTGCTATCAGTTTGAAAACCAAACTTTTACTGCATTAACCGTAAATTCTAGTTTCGTTAAGTTTTGATGTGTTGCGTGTTTCTGTAACTGAAAAAAACGAATCGATTTAGGAGTACAGGTGCTGAATAAAATTGTTGTTTCGTGAGATCAAAGATATGGAAGGTGCAAATGATTTTAGATTGGTTTGACAACGTAATCTCTCAAAATAGGTAACTCTATAAAGTTTCCGAACATTGGAAGCAATCGTGATGCATAACACATGAGAGTGGATTTCTTTGTGCCACAGAGAAAACCATCAATTGACCAAGAGCGAGTAGGTACAAGCTTCTTCATCACGCTGTCAACAATGTCCGTATTCTTTCACCAAGTTTGAGTTGAGGTACCACGGTTGTCCACTGGTCACATGCGGTGTCGTAAACAGCTATTTCGTCGCCTTTGCGCCTGAAAACAACAAAGTACTATGTTTCTTCTTTCACAAGAAATCAACTAATATCCTTGGTTTATTCAAAAACTGAGGAAATGGAACTACCAAGTTCTCGTATATTCTTGATTCAAGTTTCTACTTCTGTTCAAACGCATGCACCTACACAAGTAGTTATGATTATCAAACGTTTTGCTGCTGAACACAAAAAATTATGCCGCTCTGCGGAAACGACACATCAACTGTGCAAAGCGCAGAGAGAAAACACTGATTTCTTCTGGTTTAATCACTTTTTGCCCCTGATTTCTTCTGGTTTCAGATACTTTTCAAATAAACTACTTTTCAAATACACCTTTTCTGAAATTTTGATTTTCCACAATCTGTGATACCGTTGTCCGTCATCGTGACAAACATTCACAGTGTTCATTTATGTTGTTGAAGTTTCCATACGCTGTCGACAACGCATCTCGCAGAAAATAATCGTGATGTAGTACATGGGCGTCGGAAGGGGGGGCTTGTTCACCTGGATTTTGAAATGTGACATTTTCCTATTAAATTTTCAGCAAAAAGGTTGTTTTCTGGTTTCGAGTGAGTAAAATAAGTTTTATCACTTTTTCCCCCTGAAAAATCCTTTTGACTACCCCTGGAAAAATCCGCTGTTGCCTCCCTGGAAAAAATCTTTACGACGCCCATGATGTGGTAAATGGTCAACTGTTTCATGGACCCTGTTATTTTGTGTCTACTGGCTTCTGCATGAGTTTTACTTCACCATACCAATAATATGGAGGGTAGTTTTTGCAACTGGGACGAAACTCGGAGAGAACAAGTCACGTGATATGAATGGCAGCGCCAAGTCTCTTTCATGATAAAAGCGAACCTGCTGAGGTGTTTCAGGGGCTGTGAGGCCATGATCATGCTAAACCAGCAAACGGTTTGTGAAAATGCTCTTCATACGAGGTATTTGGAAAGCTTGCGACTTAATTTGTATTTTGCATTATATCCTTGCGTTAACGTTTGATCCAATAATTTCTTTATTGCTCAGTCCCCACTACCTAACTTTGAAGATACAGTATCTTCTCTCCTGATCTTGATATTTACCATTTAAACGGAAAACTCATAGGGCGCTGTTCGATGGCAGTAGTGATTACGTACATGTAGAAACTTAAGAGAAAATCTCCGCTCAAGTCAAGAAAGTGAATCGCAATTTAGCGATATAACTGGATGTACAATAAATTGTTTGCAGCGCTATTATGGAATTTCATTGACAATGGGCCATACACATTGTGCGTCAGGGAAGCACGCTTTTGACAAAACTTACCACCGATCTACCACATAAACTTTGTTCGCCACCATGCAGGCTGAAGTATATAAATACGGTAGATTGTAGGAGGCAAGCTGAACCCATGTGTTTGAATCGAGATTGTACTTCAAGGCTTCCAGATCTTCGTGTGTGCCTGTAAAAGCAGAATCTTAGTGAATCGGGAAATGGAAGAAACTGATTGTTCTGCAAAATAGATCCATTTCACTTCCGTTTAAAAAGTGTTCTAAATTTATACCAGTAATCCCAATTGTTATAAGAAATCAAACAAATAATCACCTGAACACTGACCATTTCTACTTCGCGCATCATCACTTTCGTGCTTATATATAGTGCAGCAGCGACGCAGGAAGGTCTTTGTTCACAATCGCTAAAGCACTGAACATGGCTGCAGCTTCTGCAGGAGCCTTACGTCAGGTCAATGAACTGAGCAACATACTGTATTTGCAAAACCACACATTTGCAAAGCATTGATGGGTCAGGGACGTCACGAGTATGCAGCACTCGAAGGCAAGGTCCATGTCCGGGTCTATTAAGTCGTGAAGCGAAATTTCGTTTTCTTTTGGCGTCCCTTTAAGTCCCGCGTTCGCCACTTTTTTGCAAAGTTTGCAACGCTATAACTCGCCAGCCGATTGAGCGAGAGAGCTGTTCAATCCATTTACGGATTCAGCAAGTCTTCTATTGATATTGAAAAACAATTTTTTCGTTTTGGGTTTGGGGTTCTGTGGGGGACGTCATAATAGACGGATGCTTTCGCGTTTTGGCCAACTTTGCCTGGCCTGGGCGCCAAACCAATGAGCCAATCTTTCGGCGCAAATTTTTTTGGAAACTACTGTAGGCTATGAGCCAAGTCTTTAGAGCCCTTGATTGACTTACTAGCATATCTGGAGCCAAAATTATGGCTCAAAAACCCAGTTTTTGACAAAAGTCGAGAAGTTTCACAAAAGGTAACATTAGCCATTTCTGGCCAAAATTTGGCCAGCCAGAACACGGCAGCAGCTTGAGCCAGAGAGCAGTTCGCACCCTCTAAAGAATCGTGAAGTCTTGTAGTTTAGAATTAAAACAAAAAAGTTTTGGGTTTGGGGTATTGGGTCCATGGGGTCATGATTGCGGTATGTTTTGCGGTTATTTTGATGACGTCATCGCCCGATCCAACGAGTCGATAATGTGACTCAAATATTTTTTGGATTGGATTCTAGGCTACAATACGAGTTTTAGAGCCCTTGATTGACTTTCTAGCATCTCTGGTTCCAAAGTTAAATTCCAAATATTTTAGGAATTTGCTGAGTAATTTTTAGGGATTTCCCTAATTAATTTGCATTTTTTGGTCATAATTTGGAACCAGGAACGCTAGAAAGTCGATCAAGCGCTCTGAAGACTCGTATTATAGCCTAGAATCGAAAAAAACTTTGAGCCACGAAATCGGCTCGATTGATCGACTCCCAGTGGATGATGACGTCATCCAAATGCAAACAAATATGGATAAACATCCTTTCATTATGTAAACATAGAAAACGACATCCCAACCTTAAATTTTTTTTCGGTCTAAACTACAAGACTTTAGGAGTCTTTAGAGGGCTTGAACAGCTCTCTATCTCAAGCTGCTGGCGAGTTATGGCCATACATCACATGGGTGTAATGCACCCCCGAGTTAGCGTTTGTGGGGGTAGAAATTTTTACCAATTTTTGGTTTTTGGGTCATAATTTTGGCTCCAGATATGCTAGAAAGCCAATCAAGGGCTCTAAAGACTCGGACGGTAGTCTAGTTTTTAAAAAAAACTTGAGCCAAGACATTAGCTCATTGGATTGGCGCCGAGGGCCAGGTAAAGTTGGCCAAAAAAACGCAAAAGGATCCTCACTTGTAACGTCCCACCAAGAGAACTCCAAGCCCAAAACGAAAAATGTTTTTTTCAATTTCAACTAGAAGACTTGTCGAATCTGTAGATGGTTTGAACAGCTCGCTTGCTCAATCGGCTGGAGAGTTATAGCGTTGCAAAGTTTTGCAAAAACGTGGCGCACGCGGGACGTTGTCAATAGGGACATAAGGCACCTGTCCCCTTTTGGTAACTTTATTGACCAGTGTTGTTTCCTATACCTTTAATGATTGCAAAGCCACTATAGTGGCTCGGAATTTGTCCAGTCATAACTTGCCCACCGATAAAGCCATAGAGCTGTTCAAGCCCCATAAAAAAGCAGGGTCTCCAAGCTTCGATTTGAAAGATCCGGAAACTTTTGAATTTGAAATTTTTGTATGAAGTCACAACTGTGTGAGGTTTAGAGGATTTTGAGGATGTCATCAGGGCCTGAGAAAAAAATTAAGGGGCACTTTTTTGCATAAACTAGGCCAAAATCCGCATCTTTAGTGCCCCTGATAAGGGGCGATTTTTTGTATTAACTAGGCCAAAATCCGCATTTTTAGAGCCCTTGATAAGGGGCACTATTTTGTATAAACCAGGCCAAAATCTGCATCTTTAGAGCCCTTGATTGGCCAACTAGTGTTAGTGGTTGGAAAGTTATGAACAAACACGAAAATGAATTATTAGTCCAACCTCACACAGTCGTGACGTCGCACCAAAAAAAGTTCAAACCTAAAAGTGTTCGGGTTTTTTAAAATGAAGTTAGGAGACTTTCTGTTTACTTAGAGGGTTTTAGCAACTCTCTCACACTATCCTGAAATTGGCAGGTTGTGACTGGACAAAGTCCGAGCCACTATAGTGGCTTTGCGGTCCGTGAAGATCACTTCTGGGTTTTTAGTTAAACGTCTGACTGGACGAAAATAACTACCGAGTAAGGCAGTGGACTGTGGCAAAGAACCTGAAAAACTTACACATAACACGGTGAGTTCTTAACAGGGTTGCGGAGTCGGAGGTAAAATATCCCACTCCGACTCCCGACTCCGACTTTCCAAAGTTTCTTACTCCGACTCCCGACTCCGACTTTTCAAAATTTCCGACTCTCGAGTCCGACTCCTTACCATAAAGGGAATGAAATTTGGCTGTCAAAAGCAATGGAAATCGTGGTACACAGCAAGAAATCTCTGTTTCAACAAAAGTTTCAAAAGAAATTGTACCATTTCAACAGGAATTCCCAATTT
>JGI24021J15306_10000768_pt1 | contig 27590 bp, 20 predicted proteins | sample Ectturendosymbi1_FD_15306 | JGI IMG/M metagenome (IMG submission 15306) | reverse complement strand
TGATTCATCCCCGCCAGCCGTAAAAAGCATGCAATTGAAGCTCGTTTTATGAAGTACGCTGATTGTATAAATAAGAGCTGATGATGCTTACGTAGTAGGCGAAATATATACTCTGAGAAGATGGCAGTGTCTGATTTTTGGCTGAGAAAGGATTCTTTTCGATAGACAGCACGCTCGTTGCTGGTCAAACTGTTTTATGATTTGGGTCAGAACATATCAACGGAGATTTGGGTAGGGGTGGTGTTGCATGCATATTGCCCAGCGGCATTAAAAAGATTTTTAGCTTTTCCTAGGAGCGGAATTGTGCAAGAAAAATATTTAGCCTTTTCAACGTCGAGCAAATTAAACGAGACATCAGTGGCACTCTGAGCCAAACTCTTTATAAAAATGCATGAAAATCGATGTGTTCTGCCAAAAGGTCGACACGTAGGCGCGACCACTGCGATTCAGCATTGTGTCGGCTCCCGCTGACAGATCTGATAAAAAACATTGTTGAGAGCAATAAAAAAGGAGTCGGAGTCTGAAAATGTGACCCGGTCACCTCTGCTTGCACGTGTTAAATTTCTAGGAGTTCGGCGACCAAACATAGGAATATGGAATAAATCTTGCAGTTATACAACGGCGTTTGAATTTACAAATCGGCGTTTTTTCAATGTTAAAATTCCGTCCCAACTCGATTGGGATTTAATAAGAGGCGGATTTAATTGATGGCGGGGTCTACAATTAGTTAACTACATTGCCTTGGTTGGTCGACGGTCAGCAATTTTTCACACTTTTGTTGCGTATCCTACTGCGTTTGCCTGCTTCCAATAGGATTTCAAGTACATAGAGCGCGCCTGTTGAAGTTTTAGATATTATCTAAATCAACTAAAAAGTTTCTCGTGAGCTTAACTTGAAGAAAATATGTGTCGTAGTCAGACTAAAATTTTTTTTTTTGCCCAAATCTTTGATTGTAGGCGAGCAACAGCATTTTGTTTGGGATAACGCCTTTCGAAGCACAAAATGACTAGACATCCTAAAAATTTGGGGGACATGGCCCACCTGGCTACGACTATGGTGTATACCTTACATTATGGCTAACTGGGTGTCTTGCGAAAATACTTGTGCAAAACCTGTCCTCAAGCTGTTTACCTTCAGCATCTAAATGTTTAAGCACTACATTTGCGCTGCTTGGAAAATGACAATGTAAAACTTCTTAAATAAACCCTGCGTCCACTGACCGGATTGTGCATGTTTGGTTCATAAACTATGTAGTTACTATAACAAAAGAGGCTTCGTACAACAATAATGAGGTCAACAAGCAGACGAAATTTTTGGAGGTGGCCACAGGGTTTCGGAGGAAATTAAAATATCCAAAAAATAATCAGACCAAAACCTCTATTGGGGTGTGTCGACCCCAATTGTATTTTACCCTGAAACATGTTTTGACATCACTGTGAAACACATCGATATCAAGCACGTCCAGATGATTATTTACTAAAAAGTGCAGTCCATGTGCATTATTGGTAATATAGAAATTGCCTCAAGCACACGCCTATGTACAAACTCTACTAGGTAATTATGGATATTTGAACAATACGCAATCCCGGAAATGTGCAAAGTGAATAAACATAAAAATGTTACAGCGGCGTTAGTGAAGTTTAATTATTAGTACGAACAAGTCAAACGTAAACTTCCAGAAAAAGAACATGCACTGTGTAACTGTCCACCACACAACAACTCGTTTTAGGAAACTAAAGATTTCGCACAATTACACGTCTTTGAAAGATTCTTTTGACTAAGATCTGATGATACCTTCTCAGCAGGCGAAAGACGTACTCTGATAAAATCACAGTGTCTGATTCTTGGCTGTGAAATAATTCTTTTCAATAGATAGTAGTGTTTAAAATTCATGTGTTTTTTTTTCACAGTAAAAATTGTCGAGTTCTTTCCAGTTTTTGGCTTAACTGTCTACGTAAAACGTTATGATTGTATGGATAATGCTTCGAAACTGCAGCCATGTACATTGACACACACCAGGCTCGTAGCCATGGGGGGCATTTGGGGGCAGTGCCCCCCAAATTGTGTTGTGACCAAAAAATTTGTTTTAAACATATACCGGTAATAAAAACAAAAATATTGCCGCCCCCAAAATGTATTTTGCCCCCAAACTTTGAAACCTGGCTACGGGCCTGACACACACACCTGCAATATTTACAACGTAACACTTTCTGGTGTGCAAGAGTCAAAGTGTTTATGATCATTTTGGAACCAAGGTTCTATGAATGTGTTTTTACGTCAGGAAAAGAGTGATTTTATCATTGCAATGGATTGTGCACCGGGCTTGCGCGGTATAGCTATGCCACTGGAATTAGTAGGCTAAATTGCGCTTTAATCAAATAATTTTTGTAAGCATTGTTCATGGAGCGAAATGTTCTAACCATCATAGGATCATAATGAATGTGTTTGTGGGCAGAAAAAGATAAATTAAACACGCTCGTTGGGAGATTCGCAAGAAGTGAAACTCATTAGATCTGTAGAAGGCTGGCTATGCGTCCACAAAAAATTATCTGCAGGCTTAGGCAAAAATGTAAAAATCAAACGTCTCAAGCTTTCTGGTGATTGTTTACAGAGCTTTAAAAACTTTTTGCCTGACCCAATCCATTTTACCAGATGTTTTGTTGGTAAAAAAACGCTTCTCTACATTGTGCACGAAGCCTATTAGCAAGAGGTCAATTAATCTGAAACATTGAATGAGATTCGATAGTTGTGACAAGACAGTGTATAACATTTGTTCAGTCCCAATTTTTCATCGCCTCTCACACGCTCAGTACTTTTGCTATGGTCCAACCCAGACGCTCCGCCTGCGTATCAGTTTTTTAAACGCTTTTTTGAAGTCCTTGTTAAAAATAGTGTAAATGATCGGGTTAATTGCACTGTTGAGATAACCAAACCAAAAAAAGACCACAAGCAGCTTGATGTTCACCGAACACGACGTTCCACAGATTCCATGTGCCAAGTAAGTCTGAGGAAAAAAGCACTGCAATTCACTAGGCTAGGACTAATTGCATTAAAGTCAAACGATTACGAAAAAAGAAAAGAAACGGAAACGTTGGTCGCTTGTATAAATTTATTATAACGAAACAACTGCACATTTAGTCACCACATTGCAAAACTCTTTCCCCAAATTGTACGGCTTTCTGATGTTTGAGAAAGCTTCAGACTGCACACCATGCAACGCACTGTATTTGTGCATTTCTCAGTGCAACCGTCGTTCACTGAAGTATGGTTTGGTTCTGAATATCGATTGAAAACACACAAGTTAGGATAAAATAGCCAATTTTATTGCTTTGTTAAAGGCCTGCTATATATAACGCAAATTTCAGGTGATTGTTTTGTTGTGATGCAAGGAAAGTTCTGACTTTACCTGTTTTTATGGCAACTTTGCGTGTCCCTATTTAGGCTATATATATTCTTAGAAAGCATCACGTAAAACAGGCTGGGTTACAAGATTTTTAAAATTGCTCATATGCAAAGCAATGAATCCAAACGCCTAATCTTTTTTAAGACAAAAACGCTACTAACTAACCACAAAAGTTTTCTACGGTCGGCAAATCAAAACTTGCGATATTCGCGATCAAGGAGACGCCAGGTACGTTGTATAAAGATTGCAAAATACTGGATGAGACTCCACCAAAAGAGGCACCATTTTATAAGAGCTTGTCTGTTGAGAATTTTTGGAGAACAACTATCTAAAATCGCATCCCTGCATATTAAGCATGCTAAATATAAATGATTTAGCCACACATATAGTTCACAAAGTCATATGAGTCTTGTACAACTTTATAACGAGCGTGTTTTAATCAATTTTTTGTTTGCAATGCTGCTTTATAAATTTTTCTACCGTCGCTCAGCAACCGCTGATTGCTCCGTAGCCAAGTGGTGTAAATACTGCTCTCAAAACATTGCCGAAGGTTGTTTCGAAAAATCGGTTTTAAGTTTTTTGAGCACTTTTGAAATTAGTGTAAATTTATGGACAGCTCTTTCAAAAATTTCTCATGCATAATTAAAACACTTTCTTCAGCGGAACTATCCGATACAAATGTGCCTCGGCGTTGGTTGAGGCTGCGGCAGGAAGCCGTTTCTCATTGGCCGGCATGTGAATGAAAAATTGCCGCGAAAATTTGTTCAAGATTGAAAGCACATTGTTTCATTGATTTTACTCAAATAGAAGCAGCTTCTTAAAATCACGAACTAAGAACGCAACAAGCAGCGTTTCCACAGTTCCAGCTTGTCAAGTACAGTTTAAAAGACGCTTACAATCAAACGCCTTGGTCTACAGGAACTGACAATCGCCGTAAACAGGTCTTCGGTTCTAATAGAACGTTGATGGTGCCGTTTGATAGCTTTCTCGAAGCGGGATTTAACAACTTTCACGAAACCACATGCAAAGAGCGTTGCATTGTGAATCAGATATTCTGTTTTTTTAATCTCTGACTTCATAAACCGGTGTTACTGAGAAACCTGGATGATACAGATTCAGTTTGGTGTTAACTCAATTAACTGACGTTTATTGCTTAATGCAATTTTTTATTTACTAATGCCTCTTCTGTTGTTAACCATTTGCTGTAAAATCTTTCCAAACCCAAAAGCCTTGCAGTTTTGTTTCAAAGTAATTACAATGAACATTACGATTTCTTAAGTTGTGAATTTTGCTTGTGTTCGGCAGTAACATCAAAAGTGATGTATACTGAATGAACAAATCGTGCAAAGAAACGATTACTTGTGAGCAGTCTGCAAGTAACGCCAGCACAATCAATTTTTTTATCTTTGCAAATCTTGTGGCCATCATAGCAACCGGCAGTGGCGCATCTATGCAAACCGGCGCCCATGGCAAAGTTTAAATGTACACCCTTTTCAATAATTTAAATATTAAATATAGGCACAATTTTTACGAAAGATCAACCACGAAGATAATAAATGTTTAAAACAGAAGGTATGTGTTTATTTTGTATTGAAACTTTTCAGCAAATAAAATATAAATTATCCATAAAGACCATAACATACTTCTATATTCATTGATTGATGTTATAAGGAATATCTAAACATTCAAGCAGAAACTTTATCATAATAATTTATGCACAATACTGGCTGACCAAACTGTAAATCTTACAAAAAATCACACACAACATATTGCAACTAGAAACGACAATTTCTTTTAAAATGAAACACATTTAATTTGGATGGTACAGTAAGTTATTTGATGCAACACATGTAATGTTCGAAAGACACAATTTGATCGAAACATCAATATAGCCAGCCATTTATTGTTTGAAACACAACATGTTACTCAAAAAAAAACTTTCCTGTGCCTGTATCGAAGCAAAATCGTCTATGATTTTATCAAAGGCAGTTCATAGGCTTAGCCAGGGGGGGGGGCAAAGGGGCCATGGTCCCCCCAAATGTTTAGAAAATATGGTCATTTTGTGCTTTGAAAGGCGTTTTCCTAAACAAAATAGTGTTATTCACCTAAAATCAAGCATTTTGGCCCAAAAAAAAATTTTTGGCCCCCTCAAATTTTTGGGCTGGCTACGCCACTGAGTCAGTTTTCTCTATTTTGTCCCTTTCTATACTCAAAGCTAGATCACACTATCTGTCCTGATTCATTGAGTCTCGGAGGTACGAAAGAATCAGTTTCTCTCAGATTGCAATAGATGCTGCCATCGTCAGCATTATTTGTAAATCAATTCGAAGATCAGGAAAGACCCTTCCATCACCATATCCAACTGTGACATGAATGTCAGAAGATCTTCAGGACGCGACGATTTTAAAGTTGCGCGATGTAATACTAGCATTTTGCAATCTAATCTTCTCGTATAATTGCTTGCCATCTACGTCTGGACTGTACGAAGCCCTTATTTCTCACACATATATTTTAGTTTTCAACAGTCAAGACCGTAATAAAGGCCTTGGAAATCCAACAAAAAGCCAAATTGGACAGAAAAAGCTAGCTAACAAATCTCTTCTTTCATGAGTTAACACTTTTTACGCAACTGGTACGATAACGATGCTAACTGCTGATATTTCGAGAACTAAGATTCTCTTCCTTAGTCTCTAGACTGGGTTTGTGTTTAACCTATTGTCAGGCACTAGTGGCCATCGAAGGAGTTTCGTAAAGTCGGAGTGAGCTGCAGCAGTTAAAGTAATTTGTAAATCTGTGGAAGCTTAACAGCAGTTATTTGCGTAACAGTCAGATTCTCACAGCTACGACCTTAAACTCGTCTCAACCAGATTCTGACTAACGACTGTCCTTTAGCCTGAAACGTAACAGCTCAGACCAGGACCGTAACCAGGGGGACTTGGTCCCCCTAGAAAATTTTCATCCCCCCCCAGGAAAAATGTGTTTTACATCGTTTAAAAGTATTGGGCATAGTTCAAAAAATTTGGGCCCCCCTTAGAAAACTCTTCGCCCCTCCTGGTGTCCCAAGCTGATTACGGGCCTGGCTCAGACTGACTCAGCCTTTCTTATCATGTGAGAATGACGAGGTCTTGTAGATGCGGCAAGCGAGCGTTGTTGTCTTTCACAATGACTGACCCCCGTGTTGTGTCACAATACAACAGTTTTGTCATAATGCATGGTGGTGCTGGCACAACACTCCCTGTATTACATACGGCCGCTGTGTTGATGCAGCTGTGCATTGGCTGAGCTGGGCGCAAAATAGACATTCAAGAAACTTTAAATAAAATTTTTTATTTTTTGCCAAGCAAGTTTTGGCGCCCCCACCAACGTGGCGCCCATGGCACGTGCCATGCCTGCCATACCCTAGATACGCCACTGGCAACCGGATCATTTATTCTTTCCAATGAAAAATGCACGCAGTTGCAACTTGTCTTCTTAGCAGTTAACTTACCACAAAGAAAGGAGACCAGCATACCATGAAGCAGCCCATCACCAGACTTATCACAAGCATCAAGCGACGCTCTCGACGAAACGTTGCCTCCCGTACTCTTTGTGAAGCTTTGTTCAACGTGTGCAAAGTGTTTCTACAGAAGTTCTTCATTTGTAATTGCAAATTAACCCTAACAAGTTTAAATTTGTCTATGGCAGCTACACATCTTTTCGTGATAACAGCAATCATAAATTCATATAAAACATTTAAAACATTTAGGATATTAACAAAAATTGCAATTCAAGTAGACAAGCTTGCCTTGCAAGCACTGACTTCCAAAAAGGTGGCTCGCGTTCTCATCCATTCATTAAAGCTTTCAGTTTTCTAAATTATCATATAACACTAATTTCCGAAGGAAATATTAAAAAGTCATTGTTGGTTTTGCGTGGTTAAGAATAACGATTGGTTCAGGCGGAAGACAGACAGTTCTTGTTTGTAGCCAGCAAAAGGACTTGGAGGTCATCAGGTCAGCTGACCTTGGGTCAGTCATAATGCTTGCTCAGCCGTAACAGCAGCTATAAACAAAACACAGACGTAACTTCATAAAATTAGCAACGGCAAAAGAGAAAAATATTAATAATGGTAAACCGATGTTTGAAAAAAAAGGCAACAACAAGAAGGATCACATAGGCACAGAACAGAACATTTACAAAGTACGGAGCATATATCCAGACCAGACCATGAGGAACAAAGTTGTTCATCAAGATGAAGATAGTGTTTTTGACCTGTGTTCGAAAACTAGTGAGACCTTGATATCCAGTTTAAGAGACAGGCATGCTTCTACGTCTCTATATCGTATTGAAATCTTTCCAATATTTGGGGTTACTGATGGTTTAAAGAAATTTTGATTGAAGCGCTTTCTAGTGTCGTAACTATGTGATGTTTTTAAATATTTCAATAGGTTGTCGAATATTTTAGGCAATGCTTTGTGATTGAAAAAGGAGCGATTGTAATTAAGGTTAATTTTATCATATTTAACCGATGTTAAAATTTAAAGGGATTTGTATAAACCTGATGCTGGGTCCGCTGATCACTGTGGATTATCGTAGAGTTTTGATACTTTTTAGTGATCATTTAGTGGCATTTCTCCAGCAAACCAGTCCATATGAATGATGTGGATGAACTAGAGCATAGTAGAGAGTTTTAAGAGTGGAGATGCGTGAAAAGGCCCGCAACTTAAGTAGAGCGTATGAAGCACATGCAAGCTTTTTTACACACATTATCTATTTACTGCTGCCATTTTAATTGGTTGTCAACACGGACACCAAGATATTTAACCTGGTTCATTTCTTCAATAGTTCCAGCGACAACATTATTCTTAATTTGTTTATGTTCTTGACTCCTGGTGAGTACCATAAATTTAGTTTTACTGAAGTTTAAGGTACGTTTATTGGATACCAACCAGTCTTTCATTTATTTCATGTCGCCATTTACAGCAGCTTGTAGTGTACTCATGAAATTAGATTTTTATAACAGGCAAGTTTCATCTGCGAATAGTAGTTTGAAGAGGCAGAGGCTTGAGGTAAATCATTTACATAGAGTAAGAATAGCAAAGGGCCAAGAATCGATCCGTGTGGAACACCACATGTTATATTTAATGCGTGATGACTCTGCTTCTCGGAATTTTGTAAATCAATATCTGTCAGAGAGATAACTTTGGAAAATGTCACTAGTCACACCACGGACTTCAAATTTTTGCGATCTGCATGGTAAGATCTCGTGATTGACAGTGTCGAAGGCTTTGTTGAAATCAACGAGAATTGCAACTACGTGCTCTTTGTTATCTGACGCCTGAACACATTTTTCATGCAAATAATTTATTGCATGTTGAGTGGAATGAGCTGGTCGAAAACCTAACTGAAAGTTTTATAGGATGTTGTATTTTTCTAGAAAGGAGGAAAGCCTAGCATGCACCAATCTTTCAAGGACTTTTGTATGTACGACAATTCAGATATTTTGGAAGGAAAACAAATGCAGATATTGGACGATAATTGTTGCAGAGGGGCTTATCACCAGATTTAAACAACGGAGTAACTCAGGCCAGTTGCTGTGTGCAGTTGCCTTCCTTCAAAAAATCATAGCGATCTTTAGACAAGTACTCGCTTCAAGCAAAACAGTCTTGTTCCTTGTTTTACTCTCTACAACAACGCATGCTTCAAAAGACTGAAGTTAATTCCCTCCCAAAAAAATTGTTCTACAAAGTGAAATGACAGTTCCTTGCATAATGATGTGCACCTATGCCAAAGCCGAAAATACGAAACGCTGAAAGCACATGCACTTCGTTACAAGACTGATTTGTGGGACGCAGAAAGCACACGGATACCTGACAAATCGTTTGAGGGTTGGATTCACAATGGGTGCACCTGCTCAATCTTACACTTTTGTCAGTCCGGAATGATTTCGATGTTTAAAGTGAAGAGTATTTACCGAAAATATTGTAGTCTTGTTCCGCCAATAATGTAGTAGATGTTTCGTGTAATTTTAGTGCCTGCACTTATGACACCATGTCTACTCTTTTAATTTTATAGTGAGAACATTTTATTGTTGCAAAGGTGAGATAAGGGCCTTGTCTTATGCTGTGATCAGCACACACTTCTAGCAGAACTGTCCTTTCATGTAAAACTTGGAACAATTTGCAGTGTAAATCTTGGTCGCGCAAAGTACCTCGAGCCTTTCAACTCACATAATAATGGCAGGATTCAAGTTTTCTAAAGTCAACGCCGTAAAAGTCATTGTGACAAAATAAAGCCTTTCGAGCTCATAATTGGAACTCCGAATCTGGTAAAAGCAGAAGAGATAAGAGAAAGCGTAGTAGAGAAAATCTAGTGAAAAAACGAAGCAATACGCTGGAAAGCGAACATTTTTAAGTACCTGCTTTATACAAAAGGCAATGCTGTTCTGCTGCACCGGCAGTGAATTAGTTTTTCTTGACTGTTTGTTTAGATTCACCAGAATCTAAAATGAAATACCTTTGAATTTGAAATTATGCACTGTTTGAATCGAGTTTTGCAGCAGAACAACATTTGATCAGCCTTTGCGTTAAACGGTCGAATACATCTCTACAGTATTTCACACAACTTGCGTCCAACTTTTAAAGCTTCAAAACCTTTGTTGAAGAAAAACAGGTGACAATGAACCGTCAGCCGGTTGAACCTCATAAGTTAGACGGAAAGGTTTGACAAAAGCTTGTAGTGCTCTTGGTCGCTGCGAAAAACCATCCTCGGCCCAAAATAGCTTTTCTTCATAATATTGTAAGTGACATTTGTAACATAAAGCAGGGCATTTGCTTTGATTTTATGTATTACATTTTTTGTGAAGTTTTTCGCGTTATGGGAAATTTTGTTGCTGTGGCTTTGTGGCTAAGTGACGTTTTTTATTTTTAGCGACAAGTACACTTTGGTTAATGCTGCAACTGAATCATGCTGTTGGGAAAGATTTAAACGTACAGCAGAATCGTGATGATGCACTTGAGATAGCGTTATTTTCAAACACATTGAGTTTAGTTGTTTATGAGGGGTAAACTTTAGTCCGTCAAGCACTGTCGGCAATGCTTTTTACCTGAGCAGTGACAAAAACAAAGGAAATAATGCTATGAAGTTTGGTTAGAAGTACTTATTATTAATGCGGACAATGGATATTTTGGTCGAGGTTTCATCAAGTATGAATTTTAACGCTTTAAGCACACTCGACACGTTCTTTTAGGTCGGTGAAAGTTGTTTAGGTTTTGGAATGGCGGTAAAACTAACCTCGTATAAAAGTTTCAGAATAAATTTGTAAGAAGTTGTCTTCGGATTGAAGCAGAAAAATTTTGCTGGAATAATGAAAAGGCGTTTTAAAACATGGTTCACAACCTTTCCTGGTTATGGACACCTGCGTAGTGAGTACATTAATTATTTTCTCGCTTGCGTCCAAAGTTTCAATACTGTAGTTAAGAAACTGCAATTTCTTGGAAACTCGAGATGTTGGAGTAATTCTCATTTCAGATTTACAGTAGAGTTAGGTAACTGCAATCAAAAATAGTGGAAGGTTTCAACTTGTTACCTAAGCTAATATCAAATTATTGCTGACTAATGTTATCATGCAAGAGAAACCTATAATTTGCGGATCCCTGCTTTCCGTTCGCGGAAACACAGGGCTCAAGGATAAAATCAAAACTTGTCCAGGATTACTAACTTCAAAGCAGTTATTAACCTAACATATTGCCGTGTACATACTGCAGTGTCATAACACTGGGTGTTTTGAACATCCTTAGATTGCCGGATTCTCAATGGCGATGGCGATGGATCACAAATCAAGCAATGTCCATGCGTGGTTACCTTCTATGAAAGTAACAGTAAAAAAATTCTGCGCGATGTCCAAGCGCAGCTTTTTAAGGAAAGGGACGGAAAACGCCGTAGTTGCTCTACAATTTTCAAGCAGACAAACTTTTCTTTTCTTTGAACAAATTGTTTATCTCATCAACCTGTAAGACCTGTTCTATAGCACAAAATTCAAAATACTTCACTGTCAACCAGGGTTCCGGAGTTGGAAGTAAAATATCCGACTCCAACTCCGACTGCGATATTTCAAAAATGTCCGACTCTGACTCCCGACTCCGATTCCTTAACATAAAGGGAATGAAGTTTAGCTGTTAACAATTTTGTAGCAATTATCAATCAATGGAAATCCTGGTGCACAGCAAAATCTGTTTCAACAAGATTTTCAAAATAAATTTTACCATTGCAACAGGAATCCGCAACCTAAGAGTGCGATGTAAAAAATGATCCAATTGGATTTCCGGAGTCGGAGCCGGACAGGAAAGTCCGACTCCGACACCGACCCCTAGTGTTGTTAGGAATCCGACTCCGACTCCACCCGAAAACCTTCGACTCCGGCTCCGCAGTACTGCTGCCAACAGCAATCTCACATAGCATTTGTAATTTTTTTTGCTGATAAATACATGCAGTTGGGAGATTGCGTTTAGATTTGTGAGTGCGATCATAGTTTCGCGCAACAGCAACCTGGTCATCTGGCGCTGACGTTTCCAAGACTGCCTGGTGAGCGTGGACCAGCGTCAAACCAAAATCGCACCCTTAGTTAGTTGATTCTACCGGAATGTACAATAGGCACTGCTGATATGCATCGGAACCACTAACGGAGCAACTTTCTGCGAACCAGCCAAGTAAAACTGAGCTATATTTTATAAGGTTTTGTTTTCTAACCAATGTTCTCTCTAAGGTGCGCAACTGCGCAAATGCGCAGTACCACGTGACAATTTGCGCAGTAAAATATCATTCTCGCGCACTTGCAACATTCCCAATTTAATATCGTATATAAGCCGCGTAGCCCTTGTTGCGCCTGAAAGGCTTCACTGGCAATGTGGTTGCGCAATCGCATGTTCACTAAAGCAAACATTCGCTCAGTGCAAAATTTTCTTACAGGGAACACTGTTCCTAACAGTGAGCTACATTTTACACTGCACGACACGAAGCCACTCTTTATTCTTATTTTAAGTGCAGCCATTGACTGGGATACAAGGTCCATTCTAAAGAACTTGCTGCTGGTAAGGCAAAGATGACAGTAAACAAAATTTTGAACAGTCTGGTAAACAACATTCAACAGCTAAGGTTCAAGCGTTCGAGGGATCATCCGACTGGGCTCTGCTTTCATGGCTTTGCCCTTTTTCAGACTTGCGCTATCTCTTTTCAAGTAGGCTAAATAGTCTCTAGAAAGGTGATGAAGTCTAAGCAACCAGCAAATCGCGGAGACTAATTAACTGAGGTCTGGTAAACAAAAGGATTTAGCAGTTCTACTATTTCGAATTACCTATTTCAGATGTAAAACGTTTTGATGACTGCCGTTCCAGACTGCTTTAGAATCATGGAACTGAATTCACAGCTGATCTGTGTTAATGCTTACTTACCTGCGCCTTCGCAGTTTCCTTCCAATGTTGCAGATTTTCAGGTGGACTGTCAGAGCAATGCAAGCAGGCATGAAAAACGATAGCCATGTGGACAGCACAATGTACCTGAGAAGTGGAAGAAGATAACGGCTTAAATAGAAAATAAGGCTGCTGCTCTGTTTAAAAGCATCACGTTTGTGACATTACCAAGCTGAATCGTTTATGAAGCATCTCTTTTGTCCATTTATGTTGCGAAAATCTCCAATCAAAGGCATGACTGAAACTATGGCTGAGAACATCCACACCTAAAAAAACAAAAATTATACTTCCATCTTTGACTAAACTCGTGTGTAGAAATCATAGTAACAGTCCGGGTGTATCAAGTAGATGATTGCAACCTGACAGCTTAAATATTTTTCGCAGGGATAATTTTGCTATGGAGGCGATCTGCATTTTTATGACCATAACAACGTTCTTGCTTCATACGAATTTTTATTATCAATACTGACTACAGTTTTGGATAGTGAATGTCAGCAAAAAGATTCTAGTTTTCTTAGAATCATGTTCAGCTCCTTGCAAACAGGTGAGCCATGGCGCAGTTTTCGAGTGGGCCACGAAATTAACGACAAAAAAATCTTGTTATTAGGGCCATTTAAAGTCACAAAAGTAATATTTTTTTCTGCGCTTCAGGAAGCTATGAAACGAATTTTGAAACAACAATCGCACCCCTACGAAGTCTATAACAAACGTTATAAAGTCATAAAAAGTCATCTTTTCTATGTTAGGTCATAAAGTCATATTTTGCATATTTTCGATCTAATTCAATAAAGGAACCATTAAAACAATCTCAGAATATCAGGTGAAACTACTATCACTAGGCCTAAATTGCATCCTGCAAATTGAACCCACTTGGGCACCCTGCGAGCAATCTTTTTACTTAAGCAAACCAAACTGAAACCTCAATGATTGCAACAAACATTCTACATACAATTGTGAATTTGCTTTATCAACATGTTTCGTAAACAGTGTGATAAAGCCACTACAAAGTGAACGTGTTAGCAAACCTGCCGTTCTTTTACGAGCACTTAGATAATCTAGTACATGACATCATATATCATTTTATAACACGACAGATTTCATTCCACTTCTACATCTACTTTTGATTCTCTTTTAAAAAAGGAGTGTGTCAACTGTCATTTTGCGAAGCTAGAAACAGAAGTCACAATGCCGAAAGTAAAATTATCCAGTGCTACAAAGATCAAAGCGATTAGAAAAGATTTGAGGAGTTTACAGCTATACCTAATGAGGAACTCTATTGCCAAGTGTGCTGTTGCATTTTTAAGCAGAGAAGCGCTTTTTGTTGAACAGCACGTAGCAACAGGGAAGCACCAGAAAGGTATTGAAAAAAGGAATAGTTTTTGTTTGGTCGTATAAAGTCATATTTTATGAAAAATAAAGTCATATTTTCAAGTTTTTTAGGTCATAAAAAATGTCCGTAGTTATTGTACAGTTATCTATTCAGACATCGATCTAATCACAGCAGCGTGGGAACACACTGGTTGTGTTCAGCAAGAAGATTATCACTGAATTGCATGCAGGAATAAATTCGCTACTTTACAATGATGTGTGATCATTTATGAGTATAAAAGCGTAGCCTATGCTAACAAAGACGTAGGCCACAAAATTTTTACCAAAAGTTGTCTGGGCCATGTACGTAAAAAGGTTGAAAAACACTTTTGTCGACGGTATCCCTTAGTTTTACCGTCTCAGCAGCGTACAGCGCTGTACTTTTACGGAAGCTGAAGCTCAGACGTCATTTCTCTACATGCTTCTGGGCGATCTAGCAATCAGGGCGTAACAAAGGGGGCAAGGGGAGCCCAATTCCACTGGTGTCGAATCGCTATGGGGACGCTGAATGACTGCGGGGTGTGCCGAAAAGTCCCAACAATGTCACAAGTACTTTCGTCAATACTGTGCATTTGCTTCCAAAGACCTCAGGTTCGAACATGTGGGTGCCAAACTTGCTTCTTGCCCGGGCTAACGTCGTTACGCCCCTGCTTGCAATACAAACTAAACACTTCATAGTAGTAATCAAGAAAACCTCTTCGGCAAGATTTATGTGACGTGCGGTACGAAAATCAAATGGAGTTGTTAGAACGTCGGCCACAATAGATATCCTTAAAGAAAATATGAATGCAAGGTACTTTGCCATGCTGGATTTATAAAGCACTTATTCTCTTTATTCGTGTGCATGCGATCAAACTTACAGGTTGCAAGCCTGTATTTAATCTAGATGGTCTGTTTTGCCTGCTTTCGTAGTCAGTGTGACTTCGATTGTGTCCAACATTATCTTAAATTTTAATTAAAAATTACATAACCACTTCAACGTTCTAGTAGGAAGTAGCTTCAATGAGCAACTACAGTATTCAACGTTAAGCATGTTTAGGGTCGCTCGTGCAATAGGAAAAATCAAATTTGACTAGTTTTCATCAGCAAGTTTAAACCAGAGGTGGGCAAACTACGGCCCGCGGGCCGCATGCGGCCCTCGAGGGCGTTTTGTACGGCACGCATGGCAGCCACACGTACACAGATAGTATGCATGTGGAGTTTATGTCAAAGCAGTTTTATCGATTCGAGTAGAATTATCAAGTTTTTTTCCACACGTTTCATTCGAAACTGCATTTTTACTCAACCGGAAGTGACTGTTGTTACCTTCATTTTGTGCTAGCTAATGTGAAACTTTTTTTAAGTTTTCAAAGCGATTATATATGTAATATGTGTGATACAAGCATGCGTCCCCGGTAGCAATAAAATCTTCAATGTGGCCCTCCGTAGAAAATGTTTGCCTAACCCTGGTTTAAACGATGTACTTTCCAGACCTCAACATTTGTAAAAGCCTTTCCAGCTTTTCTTCAGCTTGTTTTACATCTTGCAAGCACTTCCATTCAGAGACATTCAGAACACATAGTTTTTCTTAAGAGGTCTTCCATCAACAATGTCAGCCACTCTCCTTCATGCACTGCAACTAATGCTCCTTGGAACTATCAGCACCTGTCTCGCAAACTCTTTCAGCTACAACGTGATCTTACCTTGACGAACTGATCCGTGATGTACCGTATGCTGGCAAATGCAAAAAGGGGTCAGCTTAGCGTATCTTCAAACTGCATATTTATAAAATATAAAAGAGACTGCTGCACGCTGTGTGAATCATGAACCCTTACAATGTCATCTTGTTTAAATGACGATACGACAAACTGAGTGACCGTTCATTTGTCAATTACGCCGACCTGAGGTGATCAGCTAACGCTTTGCTGCACTGTTCCCTATTAAACTAATTATTGTTACGTTAATCATTGAACGTCAAACACCTTGAATGTGAAACAAGAGTCAATGTTTCACTTTTCATTGTTTGTAGATTTACAGATTTAGGACAACAGGAGCCAGGTCGAAGCCTAACATATGACTTTTGCCGTTGCGGTCAGGGTTAACAGTACATAGTGAGTTTGACGTATTACACTACTAAAGTCGGTCAGAGTCGTCAAATGACTGCCATCATAATCTATCCTTTCAAAGGCGATTTCGACCTGATGATGTGTTTATAGCATCAAACCAAATTCGCGCTTTTAAAATTTGAAACTTGATTGGATCGTAGTGTAGAAGAGGCTCTGCTCATTGCTGATAGTCAGTCTGAGTCCTCGAATGACTGACATCCCAATCTCTCCATTTAAAGGCAATTTCGTCAGGGAGCTACCGTCATCCCGAATTACCTGATGTGGTTGTAGCATCGCTGTAGTATGGTTATGACCTTGTCTGAAACCCGTTCTACTTGCTTTTTAAAGTAAGTTCAACCAAACCAGTATCCACTTCAATAATAAGGATAAAACACCACAAATGTCATAAAGGAAACGTGGAAAAACAACGATTATTTTTAAGCTCGTTGTAGGAAAGAATACAGAGATGTTGAAATAGGCGCTCATTTCAAGCAAATTCTGCTTGACTTTAATTCAGACTGCGCGTTTGTAATGATACGTAGCTGAAAATACCGTAAATAAACCGAGTACTCGCGGTTTTAAACATCTTCATTTTTTACAGCGCTTGCAAAACCGAACTAAAGAATTTCCACTCAACCGTTGCCATTGGTTGGGACTTTGCATTGCATAGCGCCATTTCAACAATGTGTGTTGTTTAATGTCGGTAATAAATATATTCAACATTTAAATTGCGTGCATCACAATGTCGCAAAATTTTTGCGAGCGAATGACTCACCCCAATAATGAGGGCTCGAATCCGCGGAATAGACCTGAATCTTTGACAGTTGGCTGGGTGCGAAATAGCCATATACCGGTCGATGGCTATGAGGACAATGGTCCATATGGACGCAGTGCAAAGTAGTACGTCGAGAGACTGATGGAAACGACAGACGTGAATACTGAAAGAAGAAACGTCCGCTATTTCGTTGGCCAGGGAAAGTGGGACTACCAGTGTCAGCAGAGAAAGGTCTGAAACGGCCAGGGACATCAAATAAAGATAGTGCCTTCGCCGCTTGATCACGTGATCACGACATATGACGACGATTACCGCAAGGTTGCCAATCAAACCTGTCAGGCAGAAAAGAGCCGTGGCAGTTACCAAGGAAACTTTTTCCATAAGCGAGTATGATGGTAGAGCAGCTTCGTTGATGAGGTCAAAGGATGTGTTCAAAACTTCGAAAGAACTGTAGTGACTCAATTGAACTGAGTTGTTAGCATGTCGGTCTGCAGCATTTTCAGCCATTGCTATTTAGCGGATTGATTCAGTTTATTCAGTCGTGACGCTGGAAAGCACGTTGATAAAAAAGCTTGAAATAGTACTTGCAGCACAATCTGTAAGCAATCCTAAAACACACTACTTGGGAATCTTCATTTGGACAATAGTGTATAATTGAACCGTTGGTAGGTCTTGATAATGTGTATTACAGAATTTCAAACACAAGGTTAATTTAAATCTGAGGAAATAGGAAAGCAGCATCCGACTACAATCAACAAATCATGACTTCAACTACGAATCAGATAAACAAATAGAAGTCCTTGTTTTGGAGCAGTGCCGCCGCAACATGAGAGGCGGTCATTCTCTAGATTGGTCTCCAGCCCTTTACCGTACTATAATTTCACCCAACAAATTTCCATACGTTTGGTGAAAGATTTTTGCGCAAACCAAAGATTTTTACGGAAACCTTTACGTTTCTTAAAAAGGCGCAACAAACGTTTAATTTAAACGCCAATGAAATGAATTAAATACTCAGATTTGAAATTGTATGTATGTCCAGCAACATGCACTGAAGCTTTTGCCGAGTAACCCTTTGATACAACTATCACGGCCTTTTTCTGCACTTCCGATGACGTTTAAACAAACTCTTTGTTATCTTTTTTGTTTTATGACTAGTTTCGATTGAATTCACAAAATTGAAATAGGTGTTCGCTTGTCGCTTAGTAGTACTGTACAGTAATCCACAAGCTTGAATAGTCGATGTTAAACGGTCATCCGTGTTTGTCTTAGCTTGTGCGTGGAAAGTAACAACCTGCCAACATTATATTTAATGTACGAGTATAAGCTCGATTTTCCCATGTTCAAAATGGTTCAAATACACAGCCAAACATTTGCATAATCAACATGATTTTTATTTGCTTTGCAACTCAGGTTTGCACCTGATCATATTGCTTTCAATATTCCATCTACCTTTCCCTTTGTTTTCCAATGCTCGCACGTTAGCTCCGCATCTACTGGTTCCTTGCCAATAATAAAAGCGGGTCAAATTATACGACCACTTCAAACAAAGATCTCGATTGCTCCAACTAACTGCCTTAAGTTTGGTTTCTCGTTCAAAGGCCTAATTTCTCCAAAAAGCGGCCAACAGATAAAAATGAACAAAGCAATTCCGAAATTTTTTTTTCGAAATTCCAACTTTTCACAACAGAGTTCTGTCGAGTAGCAGCGTACGTGATGCGAAATGATTGTTATGCAGTCGTGTAGAGAAAAGCAAGCCCTGAACGTATTTGTTAAGAGATCGAAGTAATTTAAGCAACCAGTCAGTTGACGTCTACGACTTCACTGATTCACTCCTTTGGGGAAAAAACATGTTCATCGAAGTACCTCGCTTGTAAAATCTAATGTTTTACTGTTCCGCGTAACTCTATGATTTAAGAACATATCCGTGATTCCACAATCTGTCATCGCTCCTTTAAAACAAATTACCAGCTGCTTACGTCATCTGGCCTCTCTGAAAAAACATTCTTCCGGAAACCTTGGCCGCACCACTGCACCATTCAATAACAACCTGTAGCGCTTACGCCAGGAGAATGTCGCCGTAGGTGAAAAAGGTTATGAAATATTCATGTAATGAATATAATCTAGCATTCTAGCACTTCAAAGGAAAACCGGCTCTCGTTTGACGCTAATGTTCCTACGAAAAAAACTCAAGGTTTATCCTCAGTAGGCTCAATTAACGTACTAACTATGGTAAGTACTTCCTGCGATTTTATAAAACCACTGACTGCTATGTTTACTTTCCATTGTTCCGTTTTCGTAACTCTCTCAATCCATACGTCGAAGAGATGCAATCTGATTAGTGTTATTTCACAAGTGCATCTCAACCAGATCGCAGACCCTCCCCTTTTCTTCAGGTTACTTTAACGTCAGCGGAAAGTTGGTTATTATGAGAAATTCAAAATATTGAACAAATCGTTTTCCGTGAGACAAAGTATTATAAAACCAATTCTGGGTCGACAGTACCGCACACACAAGCAAAAAATTTCAAAGCCGGCATGCCTACCAGTGAAACTCAGCAGAACGAAAGATTTGCGTTTCAAAAAAGTTCAACGCATATTCAATCGGTTAAAAAAGATATTGTCTACATCTGTGGTTCTCAAAGTAGACGGAATTGCCCCATTTTGGGTCGATTTTGACGCGATTGGGAGCGAAAAAACAAAGAAGGCGATAGGGGGCAAAAAGTCGCAAAGGGGTAAAAATGCTCAACCACTAATCGATCATTGGGTTAACTTTAGTTAACGATCATTGAGTTAAATTTGGCAGTGACCAAAGTTTGCTCTCAAAGCAAAGAAACCGCTTGTTGATTCATTAGCGAGGTGATCAACGACTGTACCTCACTAAAATGTCTCCCAATATTTCGAAGTTTTGTGAAGGCCGCCAAGCACATCCATCACATTGAACTAGTGACCATGGTATGTAACGATTTCTTTAAATGAAATTCTTTAAAAATACTACTTTGTGTTTTTTGCATCAGGCTTGGGGGCGATAACGATGTTTCGACAATGAAAAGGGGACGACTGAACAAAAAGTTTGAGAAACACTGATCTACATGTTTTAATCCCCGAGTCAGTAGCTTACATTAGAATAAGCGTGAAGTTAGTTTGCTTCACTGTCAACAGTTTTTTATTAAAGGAAGTTTTTCCAGTGATATCCTGTCAAATGCCTCATTGTAAAAACTTGTACTGTTGCAAAGCATTGATTTCACCAGACCGTGTCGCTGAAACTTTAAATTTCTAGTTCAAACAGGAACGGTCTAAACCCAATTTTCCGTAACAATTTTTAGTTTAAAACTTTTATATAAGCAACATTTCAAACATTTCGAAAAAGGTTTTGCACAATTCCAACGTTAAAAATGAAATCTCAAAACTTGAGAGAGAACGCCTGATCTATGCAAATTCTTACTCTTTCTCTGCTGTACACAAAATTGGTCTTCGTGCGAACTTGCCGCACGGCGAACGCCCGATGTAAGCCGATATACAAGAACGCGAAAGCTGTTCAACAGGCAGGACTGTTTTTTTTACATGCGCGCAGGTTTGTGCTTGGTACTTCCGTTTGATTGGTTTGAATGTATTCTTGCGTAATATAAAACAGCAATAACGACGCTGAAACAACATCGCTCGGTGCGAGTGACATATCCTCTGTGCGTGATAGAACGGCCAGTGCACTAAGAATAGCACATCAAAAAGCGAAATGGCATCAGTAAGAGTAGAGTGACCTCGGTGGATCATTTTGCTGTTGATGCTGTACCATGTGCAACTTACCGTTCTTACCTTTTCACTCACACTTATTTTGTTAAAAATGATGCAATACCATACACAAGTTAGTTTTATCTTGCAACGTGTTGCGCAAGGCTAAAGACGTTCTACATTCACAGTTACTCTTCTCATCTCTCATGTAACAGCAAACGGTTCGATTGAGAACCAATGAACACCCTCGAAGAATGGATTGATTGATCATTATAACGTCGAATGCTTTCTAGTTACGTATTTCTTCGCTTTCCAAATTTATTATAAATTCCTACCTTATGTCTATCTGCTGCAGATTCGCAGTAAATAATTGCGCTTTACAGTAATCTAACTGCAGCACTGTCCAACCGCAGGAAAGACCTTTCCTTATTGCTACTTATCGATTGAATCAAGCCAGTTATTGTGAATTGCATGTACCTCATGTTCGTCGCGATATAACATCAATAATTTCTTTTTTCCGTTCAAGCAAGCTCGCAGATATACCGTACAATCGCTTGATCTCAACTCAGGTGACTCAACTTGCACACATAGCGAGCTTTATTCCTTTCGCTCGAGCAGTGATATAAATGCGCTGTTGCCATTGATAGATTACATGCTGCCGGCTGGGATCACGCGGGAACGCACAGCAGACGTTTATGTTCTTTTTTTTTCTTCGCTGAATCACAACAGACGCGACGGTTTCTTTGCCTCATCGCCACAAAAATCAATCGTGCCTGTGCTTGAACATGAAACGATTGTAAAAAGCGCTGCACGCCACACATCCAGAGCCCTGAACACACTGGAGAATCTAGCGAACATCATCCAATTAAATGGTTCAGTATTGATCAATTGCCAGTTTAAGACACTTCCTACGGCCGAGAACCTCTCGCAGGTTGGCTAATCTTCAAGGAAATATGTTAAATAATCTTAGGACGCACGCACGACGGCAATCCACAACAAACAGGCTAATTTTTATCGACACGTCTTGTTTCAAAGTGACGTTAGATGGTGACTAAAGCAGTAGTTCACAACCATGAAAAAGAAAAGCTTTGTTTTCTTTACTTGTATTTATATCCTTGGTGTCCCACTCTTCGTCGGTATAAAGCAAACAAAACATGATTTCCATTGTTTCTCACGCACGCGTGTAAACACGATGCAATGTGACAAAAGCAACCAATGAACACAGCTACTGCAAAACACGCCCAGGTCTACCTGAGAACAACGTCGCTTTGCAGGTCTCAGTTCGAAGGATAAGTAATGCACGTTTAAGCACGATTTTTCATACAGTACCGTAAGCAAATTCCAATACTTTTTCAAACGGAATTGTTTGCCTCAGCGTTTCATCAACTGTAGTCTGCTGACTTTGTGGAACGGTCGCACTTAAAAATAAAGCCTGGTTTTGTATCAAAACACTGGTTAGGAAAATCGTAGCTAGTTAAGAAAATCGTAGACTAACTCTTCGTTAGATCAATCAAGTTTTTGTCTTCTGATGTGAATTTAGAAAAACAATCGAACGTAACACGATAAAGTTGTCCTTAAATGTTAAGAGAAGTTTTAAATAATAAAGTTAACGATCACTTTCCGCACTTCTACATTGAAATTTTATTTGATTAATCATTTCAAATAAGCTTACGCACTGGTAGTTTCTATCTGTTTTGGCTGTTTGATTTTAAATGACTACCTCTAAAATTTGATTGACAGTACTGCTATAAATATTGAACTTTTTGGTATAGTCTTGTTTTTCAAGATCGCCTCTTTCATGCATGCCTTTTTCCAGGACCGAATTAAATGAAAGCGAGGCCCCGGGCAAAGTTGTGACCGTGAGCCCCCCAAACCGCTTAGCGCAACTGCGTAGCGTTTCACATGCGCCCTCATTTCAACTTTGCAGAAACGCCGGTCAAAAACGTCACAACTGGTACGATTTGGCAGCCTACACTTCAGAGACAATTGGCGGTGACCGTGTACGGCGGTTCGTATGTGGTTAATTTGTTCAAAAAGAAAGTTGTTTTACAAAAAACGATATTTTTGCTACCGTGACACTAAACAACAATCTTTCTGTCATAAAGTCTCTGACCACTGCACAAATGGCAACTTGCTAGCGGATTTTTCTACTGTTGGTCTTTACTGCGTAACAATAAAATGGCGATAAATCTTCAAAAGTTTACTACAATTTCGGTAGTAGGCGTTTTTCCGCTTGTGACCAGAGCTCCCACTTCCGTTTTTTTCACCCAGATCCATAGGCGTAGCCACGGGGGCCAAAGGGGCCATGCTCCCTCCCAAATTTTTGGCATATCTTGTCATTTTGTGCTTTGAGAAGCGGTGTTACAAACAAAATACAGATGCTTTTCATTTTTTGCTATTCATATTGCTTAAATATGTAATATATTCTTAACTTATTACAATCTGGTCTTTCATATGTAACTTGTGCAATTATTCCAAGTGTTTGAGTGGCCTGCATGAAAAAAATACACTGTAATATCTTTCAAATGTAGTTTGAGTAATGCAAAAATCTCGGTATCGGCATCGGTTATCGTCAATGAAAAATGAAAAGCATCAGTATCGGCCCATAATTTTACTTTTGCCCCTAAAGATGTACCAGTAAAAGATATCTGTGCCTCAGTTTAAGACAGATTACGAGGCATTTTTCCCAGCGAGGCTGACCTATAATTGGTGGCAAAATGGTTTCAACCACACGAAGCAATAAGCGAAATAGATCAGTTGTGACGCAAACAGAACACGTGGCGTTGCAACAGTTATAAAAGATCCAAGTATAATAATCACCAAGGCTGACAAAGGTAACATCACCACAATCTTAGACAAAGAGTGGTATGACAACAAGATTAACAAAATGCTGAATGATTAAGAAATTATAAATATTTTAAAACCAGCGCAGCCGTATCCACAACCAAAGATATCAGTAAATTTGTTAACAACTTGCTCGAAAGCAAAAAGATCACAAAAGAAACAGGCTTTACACTGAAAAACTCAAATGCCACAACACCCGGCTGTACGGACTACCGAAATTACACAAGAAAACATTCCTCTACAATCAATAGTTTTTTTTCACAGACTCACCTATCTATGGGGAAGCTATAGAATTATCCTCACTACTGAAACCATTATTGAAAAATCACGACATCACGTAAGAATCTCTTTAGACTTCGCATCATCTATTGTTCATGAATTACTCCAAACTGACGAAATAATGGTCTCAATCGATGTTGCATCTTTACTCACAAAAGTTCCAATCCAACTGGCATTAAACATAGCCAAGTAACATCCATAATCCAATTCCGAGCTGAGTCAACGTACAAATTTGTCAACTACGCATCCAAAGACTTGAAATATGCTTAAGTTCAACAAATTTTACTTTTCGTGGAAAACACTACAAACAAGTTTTTGGAACAGCGATGTGTTCTCCCAATTCATCAGTAGTTGCAAACCTATCCATGGAAACATTGAAACACGCGCTTTAGAAACCTTTGCACGCCCTCCACGTTTGCGAAAAAAATGTAGACGACACATTTGTGATCATAAAGAAATCAAAGTTGTCCGAGTTTTGCACCCATCTGAACGCAACAGAGAGCTTCATCAAATTCACTATGGAACAAGAAAACGAAGAATGCTTTTCATTTTTGGACATATTGGTCAAACGCTCATCAATTGGTCACTTATTGTCAGAAGTTTATCGTAAACCAACCCAATTTAAAGATCTTTCAACTTTAGATCAGAACGTCCTATACAACAATCAGTGGTGTTCTTCTTCTTTTGAGCGAATTGTTGAAACCATTGCTTGGCCGCACTAGATCTCAGGACAGGTGTTGAGCAGCCATTCAATTGTATCATCGTCCAGAACCGTCAGGCCATTCAGTCCATGGGGAGGTCGATGGATTGGACACTGGGGCACAACATGGTCGACGGTTTGTTCTTCTGCGCCACACTCACAGGCCGCAGAGGATGCCATACCCTATTTGTACAAGCGAGAGGGGAAACGCCCGACACCGGTGCGGAGGCGGTTAAGCCGGATCTAGGCTCTTCTTGGAAGTGTCATTCCGGTGGGGATGGGTAGGTGCCGGTGTCGGTGATGAAAATCTTGAGTCTTGTAGGGCTGTCTGTCCACTCCGCATTCCATTGGTGATCCGCCCACTGGGCCGCACGTACATTGTTGTTGTCAGAAAAGCTGATGAGATGTTGTGCGGCGGGTACAAATGGGTGTCTCGATTTTAGGCGCCGTGCGTTTGCACTCGATGGGCGGGTGAGCGCTAAGTGGAGCAGATGTCCACGCTTCATGGCACGGCGTGCTAGACACAGTGTGGCTCCAATACGACGAAGCGCAGCAGGTCTTCTGGTGTAGGACGCAGACATCCAATCACAATTCGCAAGGCGTCTTTGATGGCGGGGTCGACGAGGCAGGTATGAGCACTGCGGCACCAAACAGGAGCGCAGTACTCTGCGGTTGAGTGCACCAAGGCTAGGGTGGCTATTCGTAGAGTTGTTTCTAGCCGTGATGTCAGCTTCTTGCGAAGTGACTTGAGATGTCGGCAATACGTGAGCGTTACTCCGAGGTATTTGGGCTCGGAGAAGAAGGGCAGGGTTTCGTTGTTGTATATGACTTTAAGCTCACGTTTAGCTTCCTTATTGTTGAGGTGGAAAGTTGCCGACACCGTTTTTGTATTGCTGATCTTTAGCTTCCAAGTCTGGAGGTATTCACCTACAGTTGCCATGTCCTTGGTCAGCACCCCTTCCACTGCCTGCCAGTCTCCATTAGCATGCATGATTGCTAGGTCGTCAGCATATGCATACTTTCTGGAGGCGGTGGTTGGCAGGTCAGAGAGGTAGATGTTGTAGAGAAGGAGCCCCAGGACAGATACCTGTAGGACACCGTTCTTGAGGCGTCGTAACCTGCTTCTTTTGCTGTTTCCGGTGGTGAGGGTGAAGCTGCGATTGCTAACCATCTCCATGATCATGCGAACCATGTGTCTGTCGGGCAGCAATTGCAGCAGGTGGCAGGTGAGGCCGCGCTGCCATATAGTGTCGTAGGCTGCTGTGAAGTCGACAAACACAGCTCCGGCCTTCTTTTTAGCCGAAAAGCTATCCTCGATGTCCTGTGCCAGCAGGGTAACTTGGTCTACGGTCGACCTTACGTGTAAAAAGCCCGCCTGCTCCTGCGGGAGCAATGGGTCGATGATTGGGTCGACACAAGCGTAGATGAGTCTTTTGAGGATTTTGAAGGGGACGCACAGCAGAGATATGGGACGATAATTCTTTGGGTCCCCCAGTGGCTTTTCTGGCGTAGGGATCGCAACTATTAGTGCTCTTCTCCAGATCTTTGGAATTTTGAGTTGGCGCATGCAGGAACTAAGGAAGTCGCAAAACCAAGATTTGAGAGCTGACCTGATGTGCAGCATGAACTCCGTGATGATGGAGTCCAATCCGGGAGACTTTCCTGGCTTCTGGCATCTGATGGCAACAAGCTCCTCCAGCATAAAGGGTTCAGAGAGACTGTGACCCTCAGGTGTTGGGATCTTCTATAGGTCGGACACCTCCTTGTTGACCACCCTGGTGGACTTGCGATCCCTGGTCTTATGTGCCCCGTTCTTCACAAGTTGCAAGGCGATGGAGTTTGCCGAGATGGGGCACTGGTGAAAGGACATGCCAGTGAGTTTGTTGATGGTTCTCCACACCTTGCGGCTGGAGTGCGAGAAGACGATGGAGTTTACTGCTTCCTCCCATCGCCGCTGCTTCTTCTGCCCGAGCCGAGAAAGGAGGAACGAAGCGACTCTATCAGAGTCAGTCTCTACTGGGCTCGGGTAAAGGAGTGATAGAGGGTCTCGCACTCTTTGTCCCAACATGGCACATAGTTCTTCCAGCGGCCACGTGGGATTACATTGTTTGGCCGCAGAAAGTAGGCTCTCGCGAAAATCCTAGTATGCCTTCTCCATATTTGATGTGTCCGGAGGTGGCAAGGTGGCAATCTCTCAATGGATTCATTTGTGAGAAGGCAAAAGCGCTTCCAGTCAGCTTTGCGAAAGTTCCAACACTTCACCGGATCGCTGTGGGCAGGAACCTTGAACTTCGGTGGCATTATAAGGGAAGGCCGATGTTGTGACCGCGGGAACTTTCCTAGGACACGTCTGTCCGGGAGTCGGCTGTCCTGGCCGAAACTCGCGAAGGCCAGGTCTGGGTTGGTGTCGACGTTCCATCGGTGAGAGAAGCTGGCTGATTCCTTTGTGTTATATAACAGACCAAGATTGTTGGATGTTGCCCAGGAGTCCAGGCTCTCACCGTCAGGGGATGTTTTGTAACCACAGTTGACATGTTGGCAGCTGAAGTCACCAACATACAGACTGGGGATGTGGGAACGTCGGGATGGCCGTTGTGAATCGCGAGCGTGGAGGTTTGTAGACGTTAATGATCTTATATCTTGCAACGCCTACGCACAACCACTCAGTCTCTGATTGTTCTGGAGACTGATCGACCGGAGACCATTTCAACCGCTCATGGACAAACGTGGCAAGGCCGTGGTTCCTGCTCAGGACTGACCCAGCTAGTGAGAAGTTGGGAATCACTAGCTTATCTGCAGTTGCGCAGTGGGTCTCCTGCAGGACAATGATGAAAGCCTTGTTCTTATAGGTTGGTTTATTGGTAGGTTTATTATTGTTTCATATGACTCAGCCAACAAGCAGAAGCATCATAAAAGCCATCGCATGCAGTAAGCCAACCATTAGCGAACATTAGAGCAAATGAAAA
>JGI24021J15306_10000766_pt1 | contig 27613 bp, 23 predicted proteins | sample Ectturendosymbi1_FD_15306 | JGI IMG/M metagenome (IMG submission 15306) | reverse complement strand
CAGCACCCAAATATGTAAACCTGTCACTTGTCTTTTAAAATTTGTTAAGTGAGGGCAGCAGCCGTAAGACTGACGGTGGTAAACTCTTGAGGTGCAGTCTGCATGTTTCCTCACAACAACCAAAATCTAGATCTTTAAAAAATTTAAAAGACCGCCAACAACCAAAAGCAATGCTGTCGAAACTGCTGGTCATTGGTTCTACGGCTAAATCCACTGCAGCAGTGATGACTTTGTGGTCCAATCACAAACATTCTTCATCGGTCTTTAGAAGTGACTTTTCTCATTTGACTTTCTATCAATTTAGGTTTGTAGTTTCGCTTTACAGTCTTTACAACACAAAACTTTTCAGCTGTTTCCGTGTCATGTAGAATAACAGGAAAGGATATAATTTTGTGTGGTAGGGTTGAAACCGTTTAAATGACTTTCAGATCGTCGTCTGTGACCAAATTCAGCGTCAGCAGTCCGAAGTTTCGACCAAAATTTGTTCCCGCTATTGAAGACCAGCAAGCAAGCAACATTGCAACGCATGGTTCCGTTGATTCTGAAGCTTTCGCCATTGCAACTCAACTGCCTCGCTCTCCACGAGTAACGTCAGGGTGGTCAAGTAATGGAGCTGTACAGAAGCGAAGTAAGAAATAATGAAATATGTTTGGGGGCGGTTACGACACTCGGGACTGCTTTGCACCGGCAAATTTTGACAGCGGTTAATTAGCATTCATTAGCCACAGGCAAAAGCCCGAAATGCACCTCTTGCCGCCATGGCTGATATGAATATTTTTACCTATCAAATGCTACTGCACGGTGCACAGCAGCTGTTTATCCGGTATCAAACCTCTCATTGAAAAGCAGATTCTTTGTCTTCAAAAAAACGTAAAGCTCGGGTCGGGTAGAAACTTGAGTTTTCGTGAAAAGGAAGCACTTTCCAATGATTGTTTAGGAATCTCAACTTACTGCAACCAGAGAGGAATAATTAACATTTTTGTATCAACACCCACTCTAACCAAAGTTGAAGATATTTTGATACTACCATAAAATGATTTTGCGTTTTATTAACTCAACTTTCCCAAATTTTTATCTCAGTCTTCATTATCATGCTTTGTTCGCCTTGCTTTTGTTTTTGCAATTTTGATCACTCTTCAAACTTCAAAATTAGTTTCAGTTCGTTTACTACTAGGTTTTTCATTTGCGCTTAGTCATGTCTAGGGCAACCAATTTTTTTACTGAAAAACTTAAAANTTTTTACTTTATAATTTACAAATGTTGATTTTGTTTTAACCTATACATTTTCTGCGTTTGCAACTGAAATGCGGAACACAAAGCATATATTGGAATTTGGAAATCAAACCGCTAGGTTAAAAATCTTTATTCTGTTGAAATGACACAAAAATCAAAAGTGTGAAAGACCAAACGAAATTAGAAGTAACAAACCGTCAACGAAAATCAATCCATAAACACAAGAGAAATATCCAGTGTCAATAAATATCCTGAAGTCACTGATAAGGTTCTGCATTGTTATACTTCTACATCAAGTACCGCTTCACATTATCGCTTTTAAAAATTTCTGTCTCCAGTCAAATTTTTCCCTATATACATTATATGCACAATGGATTGAGCATTTACCAAACCAAGTACTGTAAGACCACGTTTTTTGCCTTTCCACGCCTAGCCTCCTTTAATATTCAATCGTCCAGTGGTGGACAAAACAAAAATTATTACGTCAGAAGTCACAACAAATCCTTTATTATGTCAGAATTGCAAATAAACTTGCAAAAGCATAACAATATCTGTTGTTGTAGCTTTATGTAAAATATCGATGAAAAGAAAAAACTGTTCTGCAAGAAAATTTTGACCTAACGATAAATTTTGACTTTTTTTGACCTAATAACTCTGTAGTCGTTCATGGTATCAGCGTGAAATTAAGTTTGTGGACGTTTCAGAAACTTTGAAAACGACAGAAAAATTTTCACTTTGTTGGTTTTTCGTTGCCCTAGTCATGCTCAACTGAAGATGATAATTTCCACTGCAAATATTTCATGAATTTTACTTTGAGGCAACACAGTTAGTGATCAGTAAAACAACTGTGGTATTAGTTCCAATATACAGACAGACCACTCCATTTTGAATTGGTTAACTCTCTTATTTTGACAAATTAAGATGAAGGCTTAGCAAACCACTACTTCATGCAAAATGTATAAATGTGTGGTATGGTAGAGCCTTGGGAACAACGAACTTGACGCAAAGAGAACAGTTTTCGTTGGTTGACTTGGTCATGCTCAGCCTCGTGTATTTGAAAATCTTTAGTACGCACGACTGATCACTATCTAACATCACACTTGTCGTAATATACTGCTTTGCAAGAAGCAAGTGTGTCAACAAGCGTCACGCTCGAGTAATTGTTGGAAAACTTGAGTGACGTAATAACCAAGCGTATGGAAAATGCCTTATTTGATCAGTCGTGATTTTTAACGGCCTGTGAAAAAGGTTAATTTTTTAATCCAAAACCAGATGCTGAGTGCTACATGCCAGCCAGTTATTGAAGCCTGAAAAGAAAATCCAAGTAGCATTCAACAACGTTTGATTGTTGAAAAATCTGTAAGTCCTTCATTGAAATATAAAAGTTATTTGAAGCAAATATCTTAAGTAGCCTAGCTACATTGTGTAACAATTAGACTAGCAAGTTTGCATAATTAGTCCTTGAAATGGCTAAACTTAAGCAAGAATAAATTTGTGGTTATTTTTGCCGCCTTGAGTCGTTCTAGCAACGCATAGGCTAGCTTTTATTGCAGTAGAACCACATGTTTAATATCCTATCGTTGAGAAATGAGGCTCTGTAAAAGGGAAAGCAAGCCATATGAAACTGTTTAGGTCACCAAACACATTAAAGTTGTTGAAAGACGTTGTCTAGTTCAACTCTTCACCAGTACCTTCGTCTGTAGGTTCAGCAGGAAAAACCGGCAAAATGCCCAGAATTGATTTCGAAAAGCAAGGAGCAGGTTCACTGCGGTCGCATTTTTCAACCGAAAACCTTGACCAGCGTGAACATGCTCCATTCTACTTGTTCACTCACGATCGTCAACCTTGCACTGAAGTTCACGCTACAGCGCATCCAGACAAGGCTCAGGTACACTTAAAAATTTGTCGCGTTTTTTTGGGTATATTGTGCTGTTATGATGTAATTGAAAAACCATTCAATTCATCTGCGACCAGCTGGTTGTAAATGAGATTTNAATATCAATCGCACGTAATGAAAAAATATTGAAAACTAGTGAGCAAATGCTTTTCGTTTCAGAACTTTTTGAAGCTGCAAAGTTTCAAGCTTTTCATAGAGTTCTCTTAAGCCTGGCGATTGGTGCCAATGCTTGCATACTAGGCCAGAACCCCTGGTGACGAGGTTCCCAACTGAAGCTCTTCGGATTTTAATTCCATTTCCAACTTCGTACTTGTGTGAAGCTGGCTGTTCCGCTTTTGCGGTAATAAAAACAAAGCATCGCTCGAAGATAAACGTTGAAAGATAAATGCGCTCAACCGTTTCAAAGATAACACCGCATTTTGCGTCACAAGCAAGATAATGAACGGCATTAAATAACAATCCGTGAATATTTTTTGTGCAGTGCGTCGTTTGATTTTCCGCACAGGATCAGTGCGTCGTGAGTTCATGCAAGTTAGGAAACACTGCCCCTAGTGGTCTAACCATGCAAGCGCCTGAGTAAAAAACTTGTCAAAAGAACTTTGCGTTGACAATTACCGAATCATCTAATGAACAGACTTTTGTAGAGTAAAACCGATTTTAAATGAAAATTTCCCAAGCATGCTATTTAGCTTTTCCGTTGAACCCAGGGCAAACCTGGCAGATGCTCTTCCAGAGCAAAATTTTAGGTTCGTTAAAACATGGTGTTCCACGTTTTATGTCGAATTTCAACCATGGCCCCAGATATAATGCTGTTTTGCGCACTTTTTGCTTTGTTTTGGGCATAAGCTGTCTAGACTTTATAGAATCAACATTTGTTTTGTTAAATAAATCAGCTTGTCTATGTTATTTTTTGTTGATTGTACCGCTTTAAAAAAAAACGTAAAAGACAACAAGCAGGCTGAGAATGCAGAACCTTGTGGTCCATTATTATATAAAATTTGCCAAAATGGTGCTTTTCTTCTATAAAAATCACTCACCTTATTTCTGCTTTGCTTTCAAGAGCTGGATTGGCATCGGTAGGAAAAGTCGGATTCAAACCGAGCAATTTTTTCGTACAAATTGGTAGGTTAAGTCGAAGAAAAATTTGGAAGAGACCCTCCAAAAGGAAACCCTTATCTCAAGCTGTAAACTCATCGTTCGAGAGTTTGACTTTTCGTTGATTGGCATTAATGCGAGACGCCAAGACAGAAAAAAACCCCTACACTAGTGTTTTTACACGCTTTTTTATAAAGTAATGCCGTCGAATGCATCGGTTACAATTTTATGCTTCATGATTGTTACTCAAATAGAAACCCGCTCCAAGCGTTCCACAAACCCCCATCGGATTGGAGTACTGGTAAGAGCCCCACATTCTATTAGCGTAGCGTTTCATCAGAAATTTGAAAAGGGCACAAAAGCTTTTGAAACTACTTATTTTTAAGTTTTAATAAATGCATGTCAGATATTGAGGAGCATTGCTCATAATGTGAGAACCTCATTGTGGTTTTGGGGTCGACCTTGTCGTTTTGAAACGCCCTAATCAAACAGCTGGTATTTCAAGCCAGTCGAAGGCGTATTTTCTCGTATTCCACACTTTCAATTCTGGAAATGTCTGGGGCAACTGGCCTTGATTAAAATCTGGGGTTTCTTATTTAGCAATAGCAATCGCATTGCGATTGGTTTTACTGTGGGTTTCCGCATTGCCAAGCTTGGCGAGCAAACAGTCTTGTTTAATACACTGCAGGTTTACTACACAAACATAAACATGCAAAGCAACTTGGAGATAAAGAAAATTATAAAAACCACAATAAAACCGTGCCAGTAAAGATAATGATTCTGATGAAAACTAATGAGTATGGCTGCTCAGACACAATGCTCCCAGTGAAAATTAACACAAGTCCCTCGTTTTCAGGTAACTGTCGCCTACACGAAAATGACATTCGTCAGTTTTCAACTTTTTTTCCTAACTGTCGCCTGTAGATGAAAATGACGTTCGTCAGATTTGAAGTTTTTTCCTGAATGCTTTTGAGGGTCACTGCGCCCGCGGGCCGCTATTTGTCCATCCCTGTCTTAATATGTTTCGCAAAAATACATCCCACCTGTAACTCTTGTAACATCTGCACCTGTAACTCTTGTAACACCTGTAGCATCCGAGTAACTCTTATCTAGTTGACCGGGTGTAAAACATTGTTTGAATAATTCTGCCCCTTCCAAGATTTTCAGGTGGTTGCTGATCTGTGGCCTGCCAGTCAGGACCCTACATTTTCCCACGACACGTCGATAGCGGGTCATTAACAGACTTGTCTTGCCAAGCTCGGCAACAGGTCGAGGTATCAGATTTGGGTGTACCTGTTTTTTTATTCAATTTCAAACCTAGATTTTTAACGAGCTATATGTTGTATTGTTTAATTGAATGTAATATTAGAAGGTCAAAGCGCGTTGTGAAAAGTCATGAATTTGCCATGAATGACTCTTTCGTTTGACAACACTTTTTAAGAAAAAGCGAGTCAGCAGTAGGAAAGATTATGATGATAATTAATGCAACCATGAAACTTTCAGATTCATAAATGGCGAAAGGTTGGTTTCGCACTAGGATTTCTAAAAACTTGACACCGTCAACGGCGGTTGCTGAAACCAACCAGCCTTTCAGTGAAAATCGACCTGAAGTCCACGTTTCAACATCGCAGCCAAAACTGTAGATTAAGCCAAGTTGTCTCGAAATCATTTCACAACATTTTAGGAAATGATTTCCTTCCAGAAAAACAACTGAGAGGTTTGGTGGGGGCGGTGAACACGCATGATATTCAGCAAAACTCCGTGTTACAGCGGCGAGCCAACATTTTCGCGGATACGTGCATTACCATCAATAATGCATGTGCTACCTGGAAGGTCGAGAGTTATCGTGCGAGGTGTGATTCCATTATTTTGGTCTCAGCCTTTACGTTCACGTGGTGAGCGCTTGCTGGAAATTTGTCTTGTTTATACCGCCGCCTCTGCTTCTGAAACCACTGTTGGCAAAACGGGAGTTGTACACAGCGTACGACTTGATTTGGCTGCTATGCCGCGGCCACGATGAGGCGGTATGTGTTTCAACCGTAATGACAGGTCGATATGACGTTGGTTGTTGCTGTTCAGGTTGCCGCGATAAACGAAGTGGGAAGAATGAAGTTGCAGTGTTAGGGTTTTCGGCATGGCCTTCTTTCCGTATGACAAAGCCCTGACAACTGTTGTGAAATAGCCACATGATATTGATTAGGCACAGTACCACGCGTAAAGATGTTTTGTCAACGTTTGGATCGCAGTAAGGCCAAGGTAGTTTTTTCAACGTGAAACTTACCAGTAAAACATCGAGGGATAGCACCGAATCGCACAGCTGAGCCATTCTCCAGGGTAACTTGCTGCAGCTCATTGTTTCATACTTAAAAAACGCTGTTTTCCATTGCACTTTTACATTACGTTTGCAGTGGAAATTTTGTTAAAGTTAACGCATTTGGGTAGCAAGAACACTTCGCACTATAGCAGAACATAATGACGTACGTTTCTCAATGAAAGCTTTTCGCAGGAAATCATTCCGCTTTTCTAGAAAATTGCCTGGTTTTAAGAAGTGAATACCCAGAGAAGTGTTTGATGCACAGTCGACATAAAAATGTTTATCCTCAAAAGCTTCACTACAGATTTTTCCGCATCAAGTTTCGTTCGCACTTTTCCTGTTGCTTCATATTTAGAGGAAGTATGGTGCAGTTTGTGGTTTGTTGATCCAGAACAAGAATGACTACATGAAACACACGCCATCAGTTGACAATCCGTCCATACAAGCAACTGCCATGTACCACGTAGCAAACAAGTTTGTGGAATCGGTGGCAAATGTGTTTCAGTTCGGCACCATCCCGCAACAGAACAATACCTTGGCAGGTCAGTTGTCCGACGGACAAGAGTGAAAGTTCGTGTCTGAAGGCAAAGGAAAAGGCAATTTATAACAGCAGTGTTCGTGGTATATATTTTACATTCTCTGGCGTTGAAATGAACTTTTCCATGGTTGGTATGGTTCGTAACATATTGGCGTTCAGGCAAGGGTGTAGTGGTGCGGGAACGCGTGGGAACGGTGTTCCCACACCTTTTTCACGTTTTCCTTTAAAATGAATTGGAAGCTGTTTTAAAATGGCTGTGTTTTGGATGCGTCCCACACCTTTTTTGTAAGCATCCCTGGCTTCAAGTCAGATTTAACATGTATTAACGTGATAGAAACAATGCTGCCAGTAAAACTGTTGTGTCATTTAATCAATACCTGCATGTACAACAACCTAACATTATCATTTTGCTGTACGAAATTGTGCAGAACGCTTTTTCTGCATTGCGTATAACATTATATTTGCTATAACTTGCATGGGGCCAAACCAAGTTTATAAGGATTGTTATTTCTTTTACGTGAATAAAACATTCTAAGATGAAGAGCAACTAACTCCAGGCCCCTAACGACGCGGGCCATTCGGGGGTAATGCACCACTAAACATTTTTGTGTCCCTCAATTTGTGTTGCGCCCAGAAAAATGTGGTTTAAATACATAATAAAAACAAAAATATTGTCCTCCTAAAATGCATTTTGCCCCACCAAACCTTGAAACCTGGCTGCGGGCCTGACCAACTCTGAACTATCCTCACGACAGAACGTTCTCAACGAAAACAAGATATAGTATTGTAGTTACCTGCCTCAGAAGCAATCTTCGTAAGTGTGTTCCTTCTGAACAAAACGTAACTAACTGCGGGAGAATCACACCTAGACGAAACTTTTCCATTGTTTTTGGATGAGGAAAGAAGTGAATTATTGTTTAGTGCGCGCTGATGCATACAAAGAAAAGAGCATTCGCATAAGGAACTAACAAAGCCTGTAAAATCGCTAAACGTACTGGTTTCATGTTGCTTAAATATACTTTCCTTAAGGAGGAAGTCACTCGCGGAGTTGTTCCCCTGAAGCAGCAGCAAGATTCGATCTGGTTTCCAGCACTAGTGGCGTCGGAACGGAAAGTGATCAAATGGCAGGCGGCTGTGACAACGATCGGGAGGCGAGCGTCTACGACAACGAAGATGAGTCGTCAGAGGCGTACAGTGACGAATACGAAGGGATCAGGTATGTCGACTTTTAGCTGATCGTCTTTTGATTAATTCAAAATTAAGTATTGATGTGTTCGTAAATCAGTAGCACCAGGCCCAAACTCGGGTCGTGAGCGAAACTTTGTTTGCTATCAGGGTCATATGCAATGTAAAAAGGCTGATGTGAGAATGCAGGGTGTTCTCTGGGCGTTGAGTTTTGCCATTTTCCTTTACTTTACGTGGTGAAATCAATCACAAACGAGCAGTCATGCAAAGCCTCTGAACAAACGTGTCTTTCCTGCTCTCACGAGATGGTAGCCACTCGGTTTCACACATGAGCATGTGTAAACATTTAGTGCTGCCTTTCTGTTTACCACGACGCAATATTAGTTTTGCAGCTAGTTCGGTGAGAGAGTTTTAGGCTGCGCTACCTAAATNTCTTGAGGTTTTCGAAAGTTAGTTTCAACTTAGTTTGCAGCAGCCAATGTTGGTGCCGAAGCGACCAGCTCTTCACCGACGCCCACTATCGTTGAGAGTCGGGTGGGGGTAAATGAAGCGCACTTCACAGTTAGATTCTTTTGAAATGAGCTCAATTATGGCGTCTTTGAACTAATCCTTGCTTCTAAAATAGTTCATGGTTATAGCCGTTAAGGGTTTGACGCGTTTGTTTCGTAATCAGCATCGGGCGTTGTTTTGAAGGACACACGATGAAGCTACGCAGGCCGTCATTGACGTAGAATTTCCGCCCTACACGTTTTCAACTCACGGCCTGTCCAGGCCCGCCACCCCTGACCCAAACTACATTGCGAGGTAAGTCTTTTTGTAGATAAAGCACTCACAGACGCACTGCAAACCGTTGATGTGTCATAAACCGGCGGTACACGACTAGTAGATAGACGGTGCACATCACAGATTGTCAACGGCATTGTGACAGTTGTTTAAGTGGGAAAAGTGAGCATGACCCTGCGAACGGTTAGAGTTGTTAAAGGCTAGAAATCAGAGATTAGGAACTGATGTGTTTGTATTGTTCATAGAAAGAAGAAAAAATTACCGCCTTTTTTCTTCTTTGAAGGTTCACACTAACTTTTCACCTGCTGCCTTGCTGCTGTGTTTGTTGCGTACTGCACAAGTTAGTCAATAAACCATTCCAATAGACTTTCGTGCCAAGCAACATCGCTCTCGAACCTGCTCACTGCCGTAATGAAAAATAGCGCCATTAATATAAAAATATCAGACGTTACCCTCTGGGTTAAGCAAGGGCTAAAGTAAGCGTTTTTTTGTCACTGTGCTTGTAGTAGTGGGGATACTGAACAATTGTAAGATAATATGAGCGAATTGCTGTTTATGTCTATGGTTGGAAGTGCGAAGTATCAAATAAAAGATTTTGCATTTCCATTACCTTGCTCTGGGAGTATTTGCAGATAGAGGTTCGGCCCCCTATCAGTGGTGTTAAGCTTGCGATTCGTTTTTGCTGACCATCTTGGGTAATGCACAAACACAAGTACAAGTGATCGGCCTGTCAACAATAAGGGTGTGTGGCTTTCCTTAAAGATATTACTCTGTCATTGGGAAGTCGATTGATGGGAAAATGATCACATCTTTACCTGAGCACTGGCAGAAAAATGCGATGGACATGGTGCAAGCTGATCTGCGCGAAACGTGGTCGGACGTGCTGGAAGAAGTGTTGCATGTGAGTTTGCGTTAACGTTTCCTCGCACAAACGTTAGATATACTTGTTGATGTTGTTAACTTTTGCAGTTTTTCTTCGATCAGGAATTGAGAATTAATGCAGATTGAAAAAAGTGTCACATCCTTTTCAAATCACCAAGTCACTCTATAGCTTTTTTTGCTCTGTACAACTGTACGGTCGTGATAAAGGATAGCTTTAGACGGACATGTCCGACCTGCACTCAGACGTCCATAAGTTGTTTTGTATTTGGTGTTTTGCAACGACATTTTGCACAAATGTCCTTCATATCTAAACACATTATTCCTGAATCTGACAGGTAAATTGAGCTTAAATCTTTGAAGTATGTAGTTTTGCATCCAACAACACTTGCTACGTCTAGGCTACAACACTTTTTGTTTTTCATTTTTGTAGTAGGTAGATCATTTTGACTTGTTACTTTTGTAAGTAGCTTACATGCTGAAAACGTGTGATTACCCCTTCCTTATAGTTTCTCAGGTCGTTATGACATTGGCAAGACTTGGTGCCGCAAACGAGCACTGCGGATTTTGGCCATGTCATTTTACAAGAACAAAAGATTATTTTCGTTGAAGTTTTACTTCAATTTGTCCTAACATGGAATTTCTGTCGACAACCAATTGTTCGAGACGGCAATTTTGCGACAAGACAAGTCTGTGTGTTTAGGATGCAACAACACAGTGATGTAGGAGCTGGGGCTGCTGGAGGTGCAAGCGCACTCTCAAAAGTTTTGATTTGTCAAAAATGTGGGCAAAAAAGTTTCGAAATTTTTTAACAATGTGAATGAAATTGTACTTCTGCGTTATTGAGTGTATAAACAAAAGTTTATTATGTCACAGAAAACACATTAAGTGTACATAAAATCAACAAACTGTTTCTAGTAATTTCGTGTTTTAGTTTGTGAGAGTTGATGAGTAACTGACTCACTTCATAGTTTGGGCAGAAGAAAGCGTTTCATTTATGTGCTTTATTAATAACACACTAAGGTGATCGAGTGTACTGCAGGGCACCTATTCATATTAGTAGAGTCCATGCCAGGCAAGAACAGAACAGCTGTTTTTAATTTTAACTTCAGTGTTTGCATGAAAAATTTTGCCATACGCTTTGCTGCATACATGTGTAGTTGAACAGACAACGTTGTGGGATTCACGGCGTATTCATAATATAAACAATATGATATATGCAATATGTACCACATATATGTCATCAAAGAAGGAAGCAGCTTCAGGTCAACCCCAACGAGGTGCGTGGTTCCTTGCTGACAGCAACAGCTGGAATATGAATGCAATGCCAAACCTCAGAACTGTGAGGCAGATGCTCAATAGTACTGAGCCACCTGGCTTCTGACATGGTTCTTGCGCAGCGTAGTGTACGTTTTTCAGTTGGGTTATTAAGAACCAAATTTAAAGTACCGACTTTTCTATTTTTTAGTCTATGCCAACTTGGTAGAGGAAAATAGAATGTATCAACAGCTACAGAAAATTTGAAGGGAAAAAGGTTGTCACAAAAAAGTTTTTCGAGCAAATTAAAAGAAATTTGGACAAAATACCCTTTGCACCCCCAAGAAAGTGCCTGCTCCTATACCTATGCAACAACATGACATGTTTAGGACATGGTTTTGTGCCTAAGTGACATTTTAAGGATAGTGAAATGTCATTCTAGCAGTAAAGTGACATGCCGCATAACAGCATTCTAGGGGAATTGCGAGTCACTTAATGGTCCTGTCAGCTGGCACTGTTTGCAACCGAATTGTCGCTAAGTCGATACTTGCACAAAATTAACTTTCGTTAAAAAAATTTGCTCATAAAGTTGCTGAAAGCTGTTTCTCTGGTTACGGATTTACGAATGGTGAACGGAAAATTGTTTTCAGTCTCAATTTTGTTGTCAGGAGATAAAGCTTTTGCATACCGAAAGTCTGAAGAAAGCCGTGATGGATTACATTCTCTTAGACCCTAAGGAACAAGAACGACTTGGCGTTTACGTACAAAGAAAAGTAAGAGAACGCTTTGTTTTCATTTTTGTTGTTTGCGGAAACAGATTCTGAGACTAAGGTGGTAGTAAGCATTTTTTTGCCTAAGTTGTCGTAAAGAATTTCTTAGATTTGTTTAATTTGTCATAAGTTGTCATAAACAATTTTTTAGTTTCGTTTAATAGGCTGAAACGTACGTTGTTTAAAGCAAACTACGATTCAGTATATAATTTTCTGCATAGACCTCGAAAACGCCTGCACATGCGCTTTTTGAAAAAGTGTCTTGAAGACATTACCATCATCATAATTGGCAAAGTAGATCATGTGTATTTCCATGCAAAGGTGATCTTTGAATAAACCAATTAGTTGCTGGTGGTTTTACAATTATTTTGAGTATGCAAGCAACAAAACACAGCTTTGACAGATTAGAATCCTATATGTTACACCAATGTTATCCCTTTCTTGCAGGTTTTACAAAGGAAGGTGGGTCGTATCAGATAAATCAAAGTGTCATTAAAAGTTTGTCGTTCGTGTCACATGAAAAGAAGTGTTACCGCATGCAGTAAGCAAGCAAGTTAGTGCAATTGTAGCTGATTTTTAAAAACTTAGCCCCGCATATGAATCTGACTGCTCTTAAGCATGAATTCCTTGCTTTCCTCCTGAATAGGTTTCGAACTCGGCCGGCAGGTGGCGGTACCCTTGGTACGAGTCGCTGAAACACGCCCGAAGTCGGATTCGTTCAAACCTTTTCGTGAATCACCCGGTCATGGCGCAGATCCTGTACAACTGGGAGACAAGGTGCGTCCTGAAATGCTGCGTTCAACCTGAAATGGTACATTCAACCTGAAATGCTGCATTCAACCTCAAATGCTGCATTGAGCCATACGCCTTTTCAGGATCTATTCTATACAGTCAGCTCTATTTTCACTGCAAGAATGCATTGTGAAGCAGCAACAGTCGTATCGCAGTTTCAAGTTTATTGCAGTGGTTAGCGGAAAGCTTTGCTTCGCTTTTAGATCGTGACAGAACCATTGCATGTTCAATCAGTGTCCCAACAAATTACTGCACACGAAAGCTTTTTCTTCCTTTATTTCAAAGCGATCGGGGTTGAACTTGCCAAAAGACTCTTGTTCACGTTTCTTTGAAAAAAGTACTGACCTGGCTCTAGTTTTGCTGAGCAGTCGAAAAAGGCAAACGTCTTTTAGAAGCAGCAGCGAATCTAGTCTGTACAAAAGCAACTGGTGGGGTTGGTATCAGAAAAAGCATTGTTGGAAGTTTTCATTACCCGCAAATCACTTCGTTAGCGACGCAAAGAACAGCAGTAATTTCCTATTTTGATGGATTTACACATACACAACCGTAATTAGACCTTTAAAGTTTTTATGCTGGCAATAACCAAAACATTGTTGAAAAAAATTAGTTAACGTGGTTTTTCAAATAACGCATTACGCTCTCGTTTCTAGCTACGCATCCTTCCGATTGGTTGACATTCCACGCATATTTTCCCTCATACCCCTCACCGTCCATGAGCTTCGCCTCGAGGTGGAGCGATCGAGCGAAGAAGCATGCAACATTTTGACGTCACATTGGATCGAAGAATGTGCTGAGGTCGTTCGTGAGCACAAAGACTCAATTGAAGCCAATGTTAATCAAAGTAGCGAGGTAGGTGGTTCACTGTTGGCCAAGACCTGTTGATTGCAGTTTGTAGCGTTTAGAATAAAGAAGCTTTTCTCCTTAGTGTGATTTTAATGCAAACATAATTTTCGTGAAGTTTGTCCAGTTACCGGTTTTTGGGGATAGTGCGACAAAAGCTCTCGTAATCACCGGTGGAGCATACATGCTGAGTGAAAACTGCGCAATAACCTCTTAGTGCCCTTTGAGATTTACCATGTGTCTTTTCGAGTTCTACATCGTGTGACGATGAAGGATTTCAGATTTTAGTCAAATCGCCTGTTTCATGGATGCCGTCGCAACGCCTAAGCAGCAATCACCTTTAAGGCTTTTAGCAATTCATAAGTTGGAGTTTACGTTAGCAGCTCAAACTTTATGCAGTTGTCAAGGATGGAAGGCATGGATCACTTTTTTGGTTGCTTGGCAACTCTCATGTCCAACATGATTCGGGACCTCGTTCGGAAGTCAATCCACGACATCGTTCACTTTCTTGAGCTTTACAGGCAAGTGCTAAAATCCTCGGTAAATCGATTGTAAGCTCAGTTTAGGAAAAGATGTTGCGGTAGCTGATCAACTGGTTAAAACTGCGCACTTACAGTGTATTGTTGAAATGTGCGATTGATGGCACATCTGAAGACGTGAGAGCAGAGGAAATTAGGTGGACATTTCGAATAAAAATGGTTTCGCCCAATCGTGCTCGTTTTATTTTCGGAATATTCTGACCCACTTCTCGATGAAAGTAGACGTGCACAGAGTTGAAGCGCTGGCACTGTAAAAGATTTATGAATGATGGACGAAAAAATGAAGGTGATTCCCCACTATAGATAACGATAAGGTAAACAGAGATCTTGTACAGAATCCGGATGGACTATTTCAAACGCTTTTTTTCTTGGCAAAATGCAAACAAAACGAGTTTTTGAAAATGTGCTTTACTTTGGGTAGCGCACGATTGCCTTAATATTCCAAAACGTGAAGTATTGGGAGAACTGCGTTGTGGCATATAACTTCTTACGGTTGTTTTACAAAGCACCGCGTCAAGATCAACGCTAGCAATGTTTTTTTTCTTAGGAGTGGAAACAGGTACGACGGATCGTACCAAGACAGCGAATTGCAACTGCCCACTCAGCCGCATCCAATAAAATTTTTTATGGTAACGTGTTATGATAAGTTTTGTAACGTTTCTTCGTGACAACATCGATCGATTAAATCGAAGCGAACTGTACGACTTTTCGGACATTTTCAGAGGCCCGACGCCGAACGTGTGTGCATGACCTTTGAACCTTCGTTTGACGAACTGATCAGTATTCTTCATGCCACAGTCGACGTCACAGTCACCGTGAGTACTGTCGCGGGCGCATTGCTGGTGCACTTTGAAACTTCGTGGAAAATTATGCTAAGAACTGTGCAGGGGTGTTGGGAACAGATTGGATTTGTGAATGCAATGCAACTGCCGCCGTGTTTCTCACAAAAGTCTCGTTTACAACGCAAAGTATTTCAACCGTTTTTTTTCTGCGCTTTGAGTTGCCCTGCAAGTCAGTTTTGGTTTGTCACAAGTTTGCGTTTTCGCAACAAACGACCTGCTTCAAATCGACGACGCGTAAGATTTTGGAAGGTAGTCTTCGCAGGTGGTAGTTCTTTGCTTCAGACTGAAATGAACTTTCTTTCGCAGCGGTCGGTGAAAGGGGGGCTGTTAAAAACTACGGTTCGTTCACAAGGCACGCAACGCTGCGGATCTTTTGTTCTTGAATTTCAGAGTGCCATGTGCGAAGTAAGACACAGATTTCGAACAAACTGTTTTTGCTTTTTCAGAGCGTACAGCACATTTTACGAGTCGAGCATCTACTATTTCAAGCAGTCGACCAATTGGAAATTCGCTACTTGTCATCCGTGCAAGTAGGAGACGAAATAGTCGTGGTGGCCAAGGAACGGATAACTGCGGTCGTCCTCAACAATAGCCATGGCCCCATCAGGTACCGGACTGCTCTAGACCGTATTTCAGCCCGACCAAGTGTGTACTCGGTTTTCGGTATCCACCTGGCAACGCGTGTTTAGGGATAAGTTTTGCAAGTGCAAAAATGTTGCTTGTGCGTTTTCAAACCATTGCGTGAATACGTTTTCTGAGTTGATTTTCTTCCTGTTACGCCATAGTTGAGGTCGTAATGGAAATGTAATGCCTCGTTGCTTTTTACGCCATAATAAGAGCGGAGCCATGTGGCGTAGACGTTTGTCTTGCGTATTAAAGTTTGCTTGCGTGAAGGAAAACAAACGTGTCTCCGTTTTGAAAGTTACCATATTTTTCTGTTATTAGCCCCTTTGTGCTTATTTGCCTTCGCAAGCACTAGTCACACATCCACCACTGTTTAACGTCAGGTTGTTTGTCACACTACAATTCTCTTGATCCCAACAGCCTTGGAAGTACGTTTTCATAGGTTACAATCCTGTTTAAGAGAATATGCCCGGCAAATGCGTTGATGGAGGTTGACGAACAGCTTCCTTGCGGACCCACTCACGTGAAAAGTGCATTAAGTCGTAGAAACAACAGCTCAAAGTAAAACATTTTACTTCACTTCTGAAGGTACCGCTCCGTGTACGAACCGGACTACTTTCACCTGTTGAATGCCCAAACTGACCACAAAGTGGCGCACTTCATCGAGCGAGAACCTCCGCTGCGCAGTTATGTCAAAGAACTGGAAAAACTCAGAGCGATGTCGAAAAGCGTTGGCAGCCTCGCTGTACACGTGCCAATGCACCTGTTTCTACTTGATTGCGAAGATTTAAATCAGGTGAGATTTGAAAGCTATTTTTGCGCCGTTTTCTTGGAGAGGGTGATACGCAAATGCACCTTTCTGAATTACTTACTTGCAAAAGGAACCTGGGAAGGAATCGAAAAGTAAAACCATGCCAGTTTTAAAAATTTTCAAACAGGTTTGTATACTGTGGAACACGTTATGTAATTGCATTGTCTCACACTCCGCTTGTATTTTTTGCCGCGAAACAATTGAATTAAAGCAAGAAAAAACAGAACCGAAAAGTATTTTGATCAATAGTGGCTCCTCGACCGCAGCGGGCATCTGCAGAAGATGATGATTGACAACGTCATCAACATATCACGTCGGTTTAATCGATCCATATGTACGACTTACGATGACATCGTGAAGAAAATCACCACCCACGTTGAAAGGTATACATTTTTTGATAGTACAGTAATGGCACTATTGCAAGGTCAATCGCTTGCCTGACAGAAGGATTTGATTTAAGATTATTTGAAAGTTAGCACCTTGCAAAGTTTGTTTCCAAAAAATTCTTTGAGGCACATTATACACAAGCCAAAAAACACAATCTTAGAAAACCAAGAAAACTGGTTTTACTGGATGGGGTACGGGACCAGTAAAATTGTAATTATTTTGCAAATGCTCCAGTGAATATATTTAGGGCATTGTTCTCATATACCGGTATTCCATATGCTCCATTAATAGGCCATGTGATTTCGAAGTGGGTTACGGAACAAGTTGAAGAAGTATTTGCAATGTCAATCGTGTTTCGAAAACAAAATAAATTTGGTGTATAGACAATGTCACTGAAAATAGTATCAGACAATTTTGTGATCAGCAATGAGTTTCGCACTGAAGTGTATGCTGCATTGAATTGCTACTTTCTCACAGTATATGTTTGCTTCGCAACCTGCGTAAAACCAATACCACTTAGTCAACGCTTGCTAGACAGTAGTCCATGACATTTTTATCTAAAAATCATCTGGACCACGAAAGAGAAAAAATTGGCGAATGCTGATCGAGAGACTTGCCTTGAATAATGGAGGCTATAAAATTGCAGATCTAATTATCAAAATAAAAATAGCCACTCTCAATTTTACCTTCTTCAAGAGTGAATAAATAAATTGCAGTATTTCTGCGCCATGAGTTGGCAATAACAACATTTGTAAAAAACGAAGCACAATTCCTGAAGATGTTGCCCACCAGTTTTTGCACCACCCTAAATGTGTGGGCATTTTCTGAAGTGTGAAGGGACAGTAACACCCCTCTGTGAGAACCGCAGGCGTTGGATTAATAGCTGGCCTCTCATTCTCAAGCGTGCAACCAAAATTTCGCGGTTGCTCTATCCGTTCTCTTTCCAGCAGTGCCTGCGCCGTGAATCTGTAGAAATGAAAGTCATCAAACTGCACTGCAGGTACAAACTGGATATTTGTTTTCTCAGCACCAACGGCTTAGTCGAATTGCAAGAGTACGTGGACGGCCTGGCCTCGTATGAACTTGTGCAGTTGAGGGAACAGCTTGAAATAGCGGCAAGCAATCTTTTGTTTTTGATGGAATATGCTTATCTTCCCAAAGATGACGTACTTCTCAATGACAATACGTTCTCGTGGCCAGATCGCATCATACCAATAATCCGAAACAGGCAAGTTGTGTTTTCAGCACTTTCGTCGTTTGGTGGGGGCAGTGTAGGTCGGATGTCATGCGGAACGGACGTAGATTGACAATGACTTTAGTTAGATGGTTCTGTGCTTCGTTGTTGCCTTTAGTCTGCTGAAGCTAATCACCTGAACACGAATTTTTTCAACTAAATTCAGAAAGCCGAGGCCGGTCAGCTTCCGCTGTGCCTTGCTCCGCAAATATGGTCAAAATATCGTCTAAGTGCGACGCAAATCAAAGCTTACTCCCTAAGTCGCCACACACCGCTTGGAAATTTCGTGTACGCTGAAAGCATTATTTCAAATAATCCTTTGCTCAGTGGCGTAGCCAGCCCAAAAATTTGGGGAGGGGCAAAAAATGTTTGGGGGGCCAAATGTTTGGTTTTAGGCAAATAATCCTATTTTTTTAGAAAAACGCCACTCAAAGCACAAAATAACTATATTTTCTAAAAATTTTGGGGGGGCATGGCCCCTTTGGACCCCCCTGGCTACACCCATGCCTTTGCTGTTGATTGTTCACTGTCCGCGCTTATGACTTGCTGCACGGTGCGATCCTGACAAATTTTGGTATCATTTTTAAAAGATAATGTAAGGTTCAAGATACGTCCTATTATGCAATGCCGTTGATAAGTAAATGCAACCTTGTGTGTGAAACGGTGAAGCGCATTGCCAAACATTAATTGAAATATATTTTTTCAAACTAAGTGTCATCTTTCTTTCGTGCATGTTCTTGCCTTTTCATTGTTCGTATTTCACACAAAAAACTTTCTCTGTAAGTTATCTTTCCTATTGATTGGTTGGTTGTAACCAACCTGATTATTCATTTTTGTTGACTGATTGCTGGTTATATTTTCACAAGCGTTGGTTACTAACAAGATTAATATTGTGACCAGAGTTGTCACGAAGCAAAAAAATTGTATGATTTCAGTGAGCAGCGTTTGCAAAAGGAACACGACTTGAAAGTAAGCAGATTGAAAAACTGGCAAATAGACTTGGAGCAGAGGCTGGCCGAAGTCGCCGAGCTGGTAAAAGAGTTTCAGAAAAAAGAACGCATGCCCGAAGCACCGAGATATGTTGAAGCTCTCGACGATATTCAAGCCAAGATAAACGGATTCGTGGACGAGGTTCACTTGAATTTTGCGTTTTGCAACAGAGGGTGACTTTGATGCAAATGAATAACATTTTACAACTTGCTGCTTGGTCTTCACTGATCACTACGAGTATTTGAGGAAACTCGGGATCACAGTTTTTAGTCCTAAAATGTGTTGAAATTGAAAAGTGTTTCGTCGTTCTTAATATCGTTTCAGAATCGCACGTTGATAAACCTGTTTGTCACAAAAATTGTACGAAAAGCGGAGACTGTCTTGTGTTAGTTTATCCATCGTCTGGTTGAAACCAATTGTTGTTGAAGTGTAATAATACAAGAAAATAGTCGCATTGACATTTAAATAAAAAAAAAAATAAAACATTAAAAAAAGCGTTCGAACTTTCAACAAAACATTCGAACTTATATCATCAAGCACTGACGAGACCAACTTACACCTACTATTTCAATCATTTCTTCATACCTTTGTTCAACGTCGATTGTTGTTTCATGAACAGAAGCAGCTGATCAATCGCGAGGAGATACTTCTGGACGTCGGGCAGGTCAGCAGTTATCCCCAAATTCAAGATCTTGTTTTGAGAAAAGAGCCGTTTGAAAGATTGTGGAGGAATGTGTTGGCTTTCAATCAGTATTACGACAAGTGGATGAATGGCCCCTTGCTTGGAGTAAACGCGGAAGTTGTAGAAGAAGTGGTAAGAGCGATAAATAATTATTTATCAACTAATGTTAGCATTTATGCTTTTTTAACGAATCATAATCCTCAAGTGAGAATTATTGTAAATAATACTGTCAGGGCAAAATCAAGCAAATTTTTTTTCAAACGTTGAATTCGTCCATTTTCTTTGGCAAACTGTTACCTATGTGATGGTTTCACTCGCTTCTTGAACTTTGAAGACTTAATTTTTAAAACATTTTTGTTTTGTCAAAGCTCTTTTTGACAAACTGTTGGTGAAATTAATCTCTGCCTTCAACTCTTTAATTCATTGCAGGTAAAAGATTTGTGGAAAACCAGCTACAAGTTAACCAAGCGCTTTCAACATCCTGATTTAATGGGCCCGCTAAAAGCAGCAGCAACCATAAAAAACAAGTTGGAGAAGTTCCGCATTAATATGCCGCTCATTAATGCTCTATGCAATCCAGGAATCAAAGAAAGACACTGGCAGTTGATGTCGGAAAAAGTGTGTGAATTGTTTTGGGATTGGGATATGTTCCAATGGCCACTGCTCATGTTCAAAATGTTTTTTTTACAAATTTAAAACCGGATCGGAATTGCCAAACAGTGCTCAGTTACAATTCTAAACCACAGTGTTTAGTGGCATTATATTTAATTCTAAGTGACTTCCACTAATATAAAAAGATTGGTGGAAAACTGTTGCAAAACAAAACATATTTCCTGAAAGATTTTGGAGTTTTCTTGCGGTTGCCATTATCTGTTGCACCTCCAAGGTCCCAGTAAAATCACTTAATTTAAAACACCCAGTAGTGCAACTTTGGCGGAGTCTTCATACGAAACTTACTTCCTTCAGGTTGGCTTTGACATGACACCGGGTGATGAAACCCAATTGAGCGAGATGCTTCGAATGAAACTCGAGAAACATCTCGAAGACCTGACTCACATCAGCAACCAGGCTCGCAAAGAATACGCTTTGGAAAAGGTTTGCACTCCGTGAGGTGGCGCTGCTGGCTTGAATTCGACTTCTCATTTGTGGAATGCACTAGAAAGGCTCTTTTTCTTCGGCCAGAGCCCTTTTAGATCGATATCTCTTCTGATATGGTTCAGCTGCCCAACGTCGGACAAAGGGTAGACTGATAGGCGTCTCGCTGATTTTGTAGCTATTTCATTTTACCTTGATTTTTGATATTTAAAAATTTTTGGATTCTTCTTCAGGCCTTAATGAAAATGAAAAACGACTGGGAATCTGTGGACTTTGGCCTGGTCCAATACAGAGATACGGAGCTGAAGATCTTGTCAGCAGTCGATGACATACAGATGCTCCTTGATGATCACGTCGTAAAAACTCATACGATGAAAGGATCACCGTTTATCGAACCCTTTGTCGACGAAATCGATGCATGGGAAAACAAACTGGTAGGAGAAGATAAATATTTTTGGATTATATTTCGACTGTGCGCGGCTTTGAAAAACACTGAAAAAATTTTATGCATTTGGTAAGCGCACACTTTTATTGCATTTTGTAATGTCCATCAAAATTTTATGGAAGAACATGACTTGTGTATGCCTTATCTGACTAGTGCTTACTGTTAAAGTGCAGACACGTCACTCATAAACATTTGATAACGATGTGACATTGACAAACAATTGTGTTTTCAGCAACGAGCAAGAGATATTATCGAAAGTTGGCTAGTGGTGCAGGCCGCTTGGCTGTACCTTGAACCAATTTTTGGATCAGAGGACATCCGAAATCAAATTCCAGTAGAAGGAAAAATGTTCACACAGGTATGTTCATGCAATTTACCTTGTTTTCATTGCAGGCAGCATCATATAGCCATTTTGCATAGCACCAGTTGTCGTATATTTAAGAAATACTATATATCTTGTGATCTGACTGTCTTTTTACATGTAAACTTGTACAATTTAAGTAGTTTAGAGCGAATGACAGCTACTTTCGACCGAGTTGCCTGATGTTTGGGCGCTGTTCACTTCAAAAAGCTTCTATGCTTTTACAGGTCGACGCTCACTACAAAGAGATTATGAGTCGTGCAGTGCAAGATACAAAAGCGATGGTGGTTTTATCGCAACCAGGCATGCTGGAAAAATTACTGCAGTCCCAATCTCTTCTGGAAAATATCCAGAAAGGGCTCAATGAGTATTTGGAGAAGAAAAGGATTTACTTTCCTAGGTGCGTCTACGGACGTGCAGCTAAACTTCTTTGCAGTTTTTTTGATTTATCTCACCAATAAATTTAAAATAAATGACGGTTTACTCAGTAGCGTTTATGTTGTGAAGGAAACCCTTATGTCGTTAAATGTGGCAAGCACTTCGTTTAAAAACTCCTATCTGTAATTTGATAATAATATGACAATCATTTCCAGATGTTTCAGACGTTCTTCGTTCCTGATCAGTTAAGAATGAAAATTTGAACAGTACAGGCTTAGTGCTGCAACACGATTTGACTAGATTTGCTCTTTACCTAATGACTCCCGTAACATTGGAAAAAGTGGTATAGTAGTTCAAAGGTGTTGGGCCATCGTCGTTTTTTAATTTTTCCGAAATTTTATTAACAAATAAAGTTTGTTTTATTGATCTATCGAGGTAGTTTTTCGCACAAAAAAGAACAGCTGATTTGGCGAAATCAACCTTGTGATCCAATAATCGTACAAATAGCTTGTCACCTCTGTGTTACTGTGTTTCTAACCTTGTTTGCTTTGAATTTTGCGACAACAGTAACTTCTAGAAAATTGAATGGGACTCTCGTCATTTGCGATTGTTACTTGCCACAAAAACAAGTTTGAATGGAGAGCCCTTTGAATGCAAGCGTCATTTGTTGGTTTTGGAAGAGTTTCTTGACAAAATGTTTGGCGATCTCATATTGAATAGAAAACGTTTGCTTTCTAACAAAGTAGGACGAACCCTGAAGCAGTTCCCCCGACTTCCAGAAAACTTGCATCAAACGTTTTCATTTACTTCTACTCCACTTTCTGTCACCTTCTTGAGCTTTTGAAGTACTTGATTTTTGCCAAAGCCACTCATTTTGTTGCAAATCGCGCGCGTGTGACGCACACTGTTTTGGTGCAGGTTTTTCTTTCTTTCGAACGACGAGCTGTTGGAGATTTTGTCAGAGACCAAGGATCCCCTCCGAGTGCAGCCTCATCTCAAAAAGTGCTTTGAAGGAATAACGCGACTTGTATTCACAGAAGACAAGCAAATAACGGCCATGAAATCAGCCGAAGACGAGACAGTGGACTTAACCAACGTTATAAATCCTGCGGAAGCGCGGGGATTAGTGGAAAAGTGGCTTTACGAGGTACTTTTTGAAGTAGAAAAGCTACTTATTTTGAGAAGTTCGAAGGTAATAGCAAAGACGATGAAACGATCTTCGTACGTCGGCTGATATCATTTGACGCGCCAAGTAAAATGGACTCTAAAAGTTCAACGATGTATGTAAAACCAGAGATTTCTGCAAATCATCTGCAGGCAGGCATAGTAGAGCTGATGTTTCTAACAGCATTTATCCCCAATAGCGCTAACAAGAGTGGATAAAAAGCCAGACGATTTGCAGTATGAGATATTAAGAGAACAAGGCGGCCGTTGCAGGGCGTTGCTGTTTGTTTTTATGACTAGTATGTAGCTGAGTTACAGGCTGGAAATTCCTAAAGCTTTTACTACGGAGTTTTGTTAAACCAATGGTTCCCAAACTGGGGGTAAATTTCCCCCGGGGGTGATATGCGATTCTTCTGGGGGTAACGCGGAACCAAAACCGCAATGTTGATCTCTAATGTGAGCGACCACTGAGAAATATTGAAGGTAATAACACATAATCGCTACCTTGATTTGGACAACGGCTCGAACAAGTTTGGGAACCACTGTGTTAAACCATACTGCAACACTATCTGTGAATTTACATCATGGGTGCGGCAGCTGCCCACAGAGTTCTCACTGATGGTTATTTGTAGCGTTTGTTGGGCTTAGATTGAAAAAGAAGTGTGACGTGCAATGCTTGTAAGGTTACGGCTGAGAGGATACGGGCGTCAGTTGCTGTAGCTTGGCTCACTTTCTCATTTCAATCCTCCTTGCTTGCCACCGAAAGCAGGACAAAAACCTTGCATTTGAATGAGTTTTCAGACCCGAGTGGAAAGATTAATGTTTGCTACCAGATGGTGGCGCGATTTGCTGCACCCCCTGCGCTGATTTCATTTCCCATAACGCGTTTTCTTGATGACAAACTTGTTCCACATGCACAGTTTGGCGACCATAGTAAGCGGCGTGCAGTCAATGGCTTTTTCATTCCTGTGTGAATGCTCTGATGTTTCACGCAGAAATGATGTCATACGCTGCGCGCTGCCTCATCATCGGCAGCCATTCTGAGAATTAGCCAGCACTTTACACTATTCAATCCTGAAGTCTATTGACTCTTTCATCTCGCAAACCACGATCTTAATCTCGATCTGCTCAAACTTTCGATCCGTTTCTTGGAACGATGTTTTATATTGGTGCGCCATCAGGACGCCAACGCAAGGTTAGGTGTTGAAACTCTAAATCACGTTTTAACACACGGTAGAAGATAAAGAATCTATGACTACATTTCGTGAAACAGTCCGTAGTTTCGTTGGTGAACTTTACAGTAAATGCTAAAAGCTATTTGGCGAAATATCAGCAATATGAATCTTGCTCCGATTATGATCGAAAGGCCTGAAGATAATGTGCCACCATCCGGGTGAGGGTGAAAAAGGTTAGGTGATGCTGTTTGTGTTGTTGCCGCTCATATAGTGCAAGCAGTAGCGTAGCCAGCCCTAATTTTTTGGGGGGGCAAGTATTTTGACTTAGCGAACAACAGTATTTTGTTTGGGACACCGCTTCTCAAAGCACAATACGACAAGATATGCTAGAAATTTGTGGGGACATGGCTCCTGGCTACGGCTATGAGCGCAAGTGGCGTGAAAAACTGAATATCTGAGATTTTTGCGTGGTATCAGCAGCCCGTACATGCTGTAAATGATGTGCCTCTTACGTCGTCTGCCAACAGGTTGAACAAGAAATGAAGATCAGCATTCGCGAAGCGATGTCCCTCGCCGTTGACAGCTACCCTCGCACCCCGTTCAAGCAGTGGTGCCTCAGCTGGCCTGGCCAGGTAATTCTGGCCACAAGCAACATTTACTGGACGGCAGAAGTCACGCAGGTAAGCGCGCCATAGACACAGAGCGGTGCATTCTGTGCCTGTTCGTGTTGGGATCAGTCGATGTGGTTGCAAAATTTTTTTTTTGCCGGCGAGTGACAGTGCAAAAACCGTTTCAAGGTTTGGCTAATTGTGCACATATTCCCGTCTCAGAGTGTTGTTCACCGTGCTATCTCATTTGGCGAAAAACATTATTTGTCCAGTTTTGTTCTGGAGTCAGTGTCCTCGCAAACGCCGCGAATTTTGCCAGACGCTTATCATATGTTGCAATTGGTTTAATATTACATACATTTTAACCTTAACAAAACACAATTTTGCAACTTTTGGTTTAGAAATAAAACTGGCGTAATCATTGCCAAAAATAAAAAGACATTTTAAAATCCTGAATGGCATAAAGACCTTCTATGGTGTTTTTATTCCGTAAGAATTTTTTTGTGTAGTGATGAATTTTGGAAAACCGTTTGAGCATGCCAAAAATGTGTATAGGAGAAACCTAAAATTTGTGATTTACTTAAAATGCTGAGGTGAAGCTACTCATTTATTCCCTCTCCGCAAACTTAAGCTTCATGCTTGTGTTCGTTTTACTTTTTGCTTGTAACCTGGTATAATGTTTTCAGTTATACACAGCTTAAGCACTTTTCGCCTAAATTTATGCTCCGCTTATGCTAAAATGTGATGCTTCATTTTGCAGCTGTACGTAGCGTTTTCTGGGTGTCCGAGCTTTTTATGGCTTTCTTTTCCTGTGTGAGTTCACCTTTCCCACAGTGTGAGAAGCCATTACTTGCTCAGCCCGCTATCATCACGTACTGGGTGTTACGGGTATTAACAAATGCATTGCTTGGACTGCGCTTGAAATCAGAAAATGTATTCAAAAGCAACACAATGTAAAACTTCAAAAAACCAAACAATCGTTCTGAAAATTTTTGTTTTCTAAAACGAATGAGAATAACTTGTTTGAACTTATTGAGCGTTTTTCAAACGCGAGTACGAAGAACGTTGACTGTGATGATTAACGCTTTTTTTGTCTAGCTTGACTTGTTTCGTTGCGAAAATTATTTCTTCTTTGTGTTGAGAGAAAAAGCTTTAGTGGTTTATAAAATTTGAAGATCTCTGTTTAAGTCAGTAACCAAGCTTAACTGCAGGATCGAGTCTGATGGCAATCTCGGACGTTATTTTGCTGTTTAGGTAGTATTAATTATGAGGGTTAAAGAAAAAAGTAGGGACAGCTCATATGAGGGCACAAGGTCAACCGCGCTTCAACCGTTTTCATCAAAACGATTTTGAAAAGGCACATAGATTTGATTAAGCCGACGTTTTCAAACAGTAATTGCATCAAACATAATTTCTGAATCATAGACTGGTGCGTTTTTCATACATCAGAGGCTAAACGTACTGCAAGGCCTGCAACTACTGCTAGCTGTGGGGCTGTAGTGATTTGATTGGCACCATGTTCCGCAAGCTGCATGCCGGCACTTGTTTTATAAGGATTGGTGAACAACTCCTTTTTTTGGGACCATTTTCTTGAAAAAGGTTTTAGACAGAAGGGGTGCACTCTTCAGCTTCACCTGACCTTCAAAATTTTTAAAGCAAGTAAAATGAGCTAACGTTTCACAGTTCAGGTTAACCATCCACAATTTTGTACCGTGTTGTGAATGCAAAAGCACAAAGCATTTGAAAACAAAAGTTTTATCACAAAAAATGATCTAGTTGAGATATAGCTGGCCAGCGCATTGATAAGAGCAACCTAGAAAAACAAATTTGAAACATGACTGCAAAAAATATGCAAGTCGAAACCGGAACTTTTACTAGGAAACAGCAGCGTATTTTTTCTATACCGAACATTTGCATTTTAAGAAAAAACAACACAAAACATGGTTTGACATAATCTGCATTATAGCTAAAAATTCAAAATGTGAATTTCTGTGCTGCATGCATTGTGTTCGTTACTTGTTGCTTGTGGTTTAATACTGTGGAATCTTGTAGTTATCATCTTTACGTCTCACTGCGTTTGCACGAAATACGGCTTATTTTTGTGAACTCACACCCTCTTGGCTTAATGTGATAGGACGTTTGGTGCAATCAGTGAAACTCAAAGCATGTTTTTAACCTCAGGAATATTTTTAAAGAGCTAAAGTTTTTTTGACAGTAGACTTTCAAGAAAAATTTACCCAAAAGTTTTTTTTTGTTTTTTGACCTTTGCGTGTCTCTGAGAAGAGTCGGTGCAACCTGAACTTCAGTACAAGCAAATGCACGGAAAATTCGTGTTTTGTAGGCAATCAAAGAAGAAAATGGACTTCGCAATTACTTGAAGGTCTGCAGCGGTCACATCGACGACATCATAGAGTTGGTGCGCGGCAAACTGAGCAAGATGAACCGGGTGACGCTGGGGGCGCTGGTGACAATTGACGTGCATGGTAAGCTTCGTGTTTTTTGCCTGGCTGCTGCGGGGATTGCAGCTTAAAAACTACAGCAGTGAAGCCGCTAAAATCGGTATGTGTTTAAATCAACGAAATAGCACCAGGCCCGTAGCCACGGGGCGTTCAGGGGCAGTCTCCCCACAATTTTTTGTGACCCCCCCAACATTTTTTGTGCCCAGAAAAAGATTTATTTACCTATAATGAAAACC
>JGI24021J15306_10000765_pt1 | contig 27619 bp, 23 predicted proteins | sample Ectturendosymbi1_FD_15306 | JGI IMG/M metagenome (IMG submission 15306) | reverse complement strand
AAATTTCATCACATATATGTATAAATATTTGGAAGCAAACAATATGTGAATATATTTTTCTCTTCTATTGCCAACCTTAAATGTACCCCTTCAGATAGGAAAATGTATCCCTGGGGGTACATGTACCCCAGGTTGGGAACCCCTGTTTTAGACAATACAAGTTTCTTGTACCTAACTGAAGGCAGGGTAGTGTGAAGTGTTGAGATAATAAAGAGAAAAGTGAATGCTCCAAAGTGGTTAAGCTAAATATTTAACTGATTGGTTTCACTTTTTTTCTTGGTTGGTAGTTCGTAGATTTTGACCTGTATAAATAAGAGTTTACTTGTGACATGTTTATTTGACCATCCAAGGAAAACGATAGCTACACAAATGCGTTCAACAGAGCTGAAGCTTGGCAGCGTTCGAAAAAATTGTGTCAATGACATTTGAGACAGTATACCCGAGTGCGTTTTTCAACCGGTTGCACAATATGTGCGCATGCACACTGATGGGATTTTAACTTTACTTGTTTGATGATATCGTTAACAAGGTATCTGCTTTAATCAGTTGTCAGCTTTCTCTAATAAGTTGAATTGTGGCTATTTTTGACAAGTATTTTTTTCTTGTAAAATTGAGACTGCCCCTGCTTGATCATATTTTGCAAAAGTGAGAGATGAATGTGTATGTGCATAGTTTTAAAACAGGTTTCCGTATTCTTACAAAGTGCAATTAGGGTTTATGAACTCAGCTGAAAAGAATTATCACTCTAAGTAAGTAATATGGCTGAGGGTCGGAGTCGGATAATCAAAATTGCCCGGAATCGGAGTTGGAGTCGGATGATGAGACTTCCGACTCCACAGCCCTGAGGTATAGGCAATTAAAATAATTAATAGGTTAAAATAAAGACTGAAATCACATGAGCTGAACAGATGCAAAATAGTAGATGTATTTACAGCAGTAGGATATAAATTGCAAAACCTTTATATAGTTATGAACAAAAGTTGTTCATATACAATAAGCTGCAGAGCCTGGTCTGTACAAGAACTGCACGGGGCTTCACAGTTTGTTGGTTTTACTGCATTGTTATAGAGCCAATACATCAGGTGACTAAGTAATTGAATGCTTGTTAAACAAGGTATAGATTGTCAAGGAAGCACTGCAGTTGTCTTATCAGGACCAGCTTGCTTTAAGTCATTTCAAGCCCATTTTTATTGATTTATTTGATGGTGATTATAATTGACTGTAGTCGTGTAGACACGTTTCTTGTTGAAATGGCCAAGATTGTTGTTTTAGTGCAAGGAGTGCTAGGCTGCTATGAGTGACTTGGTGGTAACAAATCAAACCTGCTCTTCGTAAATTGAAGTGGATATGGTACCTCATTTAAATTACCATTTCCAGAGGCACAGTCTATGACACATTTCTGTTAGCATGGTAATAAGTTTTTACAGCATCTAACACATAGTTTGGTATTAAAATTGTTGCATTTATTCAAACTAAACACCAACTGTTTCAGGAAACAACATCACTAGGCCAAATAAAAAAATGTATAATTATTTCACAGAAGAAGGAAAAACACAAAACGAAATGTGAAACAGTTTGTAAACAATACTTTCTGCAAATTAAATTCTTTGGTGATGAAATCTTCATTTTGTTTTGCTGTCTTCTTTAATTTATTACAAAATTGGTTAACCTTTAATGTATGTAGTGACTACACTTGTTTATTGGCACTAGAACGTTCATTATGACTTTTTCAGAAACTAGGTTTTTGAAAAGTAAATGCATAGTGAGTGACTTAATTAAATTTCAAAGGTTTGGCATTAAACNGCTTACAACAGGATATCAAATGCTAGTTTTATTTTTTGAATGTTGTAATGATAAACAACCTTTGATTTTAAGTAAATTTTTTCATCTGACATCAAATCTTTTTCCCTCTAAACAACTAACTTCCTCACCTAGATTATGATTTCTGACCTTGGTGCCTTTAGCTGCTATGCAATGCTTGATAAAGTTGGCTATACAGAAACAACATGTTAGCTTGTGGCCCACTAATATTAACAATTTTTTGTCTAGGTTTACCATGAGATATTGTGGCAAAATGACAATGCAAAATTAAGACAGCTTTTTGTGAAACAAGCAGGGCTCTGGGGCCGAAGCCAGAGCCCAAGCAATTTTGAATGGCTGGAGCTGGAGCCAAAAGTTTTTTAGATGTAGGAGCCGACGCCTGAAATTTGGGTTCTGGTTCAAGCGAGTTATACAAATAATACCATGTTTTTTCTGTTTTTTTGGACCAAATTGTTCTGGATCCGGAGCCAAAAAAATTAGATGCATGGAGCCGGAGCCTGAAATGTGAGTACTGGCTCCACAGCCCTGGAAACAAGTTAGCAAAGATGCGTGCTTATGTATGTGTTCTGTACTTTTATATTAAATTGGATGCAATTTTAACTGTCATACAATTAGCAGTATCAAACACACCTTGACTATATCACGTTTTTTAAGGCATTTCAGGGACCCGATTCAGGTCCCTAGAATTTCAAATCAGGTCCCTAGAATCAGAGAAAATTATCATCAGGTCCCTAAAATCAGAAAATTGGGTCCCTAGAATCAGAGAAATCGGGTCTCTACAGATCCACACGGGGTTCCTAACATTTTCTTTAAAAAAAACCCTGACTATGCCAAAGTATTCTCTTTTTGAGCTGTAACATCTTTGCCTGCTTTGCAGCCCATCTGAAACAGGTTCGCATCCCACCACTTCAGAAGCAGTATGCTAGGCAATCCTGCTGCAACTTTTCCAACAGTAAGGACAAGTGTTCATGTAACTAGTCTCCACAAAGGTGGGTGTGTTTGAATTCATCAGCAACTTCAAAGATAAAAAAACACCAATAAAAAAAATTTACTGAATGGATTCAACCCTCCTTGAATATAGATATGTGCAAGTTTCTATCATCACGAAAAGATGAAAGTAGAGCCCAGTAGGCTGATTCCTCAGAAGCTTACAGCAACCTTAGCGCTTTCATGTGACATTGCAATGCATCTTATTTAGCACATTGTGTTGGGAACTAACTTACGATTGATTGAAAGCTGAAATAAGGAATATATTGAAAACAACTGAAAACAGGTGTTTATCACTGCATAAATTGTGTGTTGTCAATACATAACCTAGACTCTATAATTCTGGAAATTTGAGTATTGACAAAAAATTCTCCCAAGTGCAGATTTGAACACTGAAATACAATGTGCCAGTAGTGTTAAACTGTGTAGCTAAAGAGCAATATTAAGGAAATTAAAGTCTGATACCCGGCATTACTATTCGACAATTTTCACTGAAATACTTTGTTGTGAATTTGTTCATTCACAATTGTGTCAGGTTCCAAAATTTCCAACACAATTCCATTTAAATCTGTTCATTTATTTGCTGTCTCTAATACTACTTTGAAAAATTTCTGTTTTATGATGTTTCGTGTGTAATATGAACCTTTTAGGCTGCATGATGATGATCTGTAGGTAATCTCTCAAGAGTGTCATGACCTTAAGTAGTGTGGATCTAAAGTATAGACATAGAAAGTGTTGGGGTTTTCAGTTTCACTGCCGGTTAGAAACACATTTTGTAAACTAATCATGTGGAACCGTGCACTAAAACCCCACGTGAAATTGGCCAAGCCTGCATATTATGTTGTTTTTTTAATTGCCATGAGAAGCAGCCAGTTCTATTTTTTGAGTAATTGGTGAACTAATTTTGATGTATGCAGCATTGCTGACACGTCAGTGTATGGCTTGCTACTCATGAGGTTTCACTATAGACGTTTGTGCCAATGTTGACTTGGAACACTGTCTGTTCCAAGGCTGAAGGACTAGATGCAAAAATAGCTCTNAGCAAAGATTGTGTTACTATTTTTCAGTAATTACTTTTGTGTCAACAACGAGCAAGNTNAAAACAACGCAATGAAGGCATTGTTGTGGTCAAACAATAACTTAATTTATTCACAAACAGCATCTGTTGCATATGTCGACTTCAGCATGACAAAGCACAAGAATTTATTGAAAATAAGACCAGATTACAGTAAATGACTTTTGCCTTCTGTTTATAAGCTGCTGAAATTCATATCATGCTTAGATTACATGCAGTCATAGGTTTATGCTTTGAAAGTTTAGTACCTAGATTCTATTGCAGATTGATATTCCAAAGAGCATGAAGGTCAACATTACTGTGTAAAACTTTATATTTTTTTTCTTTCTAATGTGAATGTCTTTAGGTTGACTTAAGCTGTCTCTTGCAGTTTTACACTATGGTCTTGAAACTCTGGAATGTCCTCTAGAAGGCAAAATAAATTTAATTCCAAAAAACATGCAACTTTATCATTAATCGTTTTAGGGTTGTGTTTCAGTGTAAATAGATATTTAGATTTTGTTATCTTTTAGAGAAGATATGAAGGCTTTAATTCTGGTTGGTGGGTATGGAACTCGCCTTCGCCCCCTCACACTTGATGTTCCCAAGCCTTTGGTAGAGTTTGGAAACAAACCTATTGTGTTACATCAGGTGGAAGCACTGGTAGAGGTAAGGCTAAAAAATGTCAAAACTTTTGTCAATCAGTGTTGAGAATCTGCTACCAGTTGTCTTTTTTCTCTATTGTTCATAGGCTGGAGTGGACACGGTTGTATTAGCTGTCAGCTATATGTCTGAACTGCTGGAGGATCAAATGAAACAGCATGCAAAGCGGGTAAGTAATATAAAGGAAGCTAACCAATAGAAGCTTATTTAATTTAGGCATAGTTAGCTGCCAGTACATCTAACTTTTCAAATAAGTAGATTTTTGTCTTGAATTAATTCTCAGCATTTTTAAATATACAGTATTTTGCTATATTTTTATATATGCTTTGTTTTAAAGTGTTATTTGTTATCCATACTTTGATAATGTGTGGTAGTACTTTTGATGCTGTGGTATTCTGTGATTGTTACAGCTCGGAATTGATATTATCTTCTCCCAAGAAACAGAAGCATTGGGCACAGGTACATTAGTATCAACTTTGCACAGTTTTCAAACTGCGACTACTTATAAATACTGTTTTGATGCGTTTTGTCCATGATGAAATGATGCATCCGTATATTTGGTGACTATATGTTTTTTGGAATAAAATTTCAAGAAACGTTTATGTCAAGCAGCACCATGTTAAATTAAAAATTTTATTCATCAAAACTGATTCGGCATACGTTTGGTTGGAAATTTTTTTGAAAAACGCCCTTGGTTTGAAAATCTGCGTGGAAGCTAAGAGCTTGAAGTAGCCTGACTACGCACTTCGCTTGTCTCATACGCAACCATTGCCACATGTAACGACATATAGCAGGAAAACCCACTGTAAAAAGTCATCAAAGCGAATTTGTAAAACTGTACGTGCCATGATTTTGGATTTAAAATCTTTTCCAACAGCCGGACCAATTGCTCTTGCTAGCAAGCACTTGGTCAGCGATGATAAACTGGAGCCGTTTTTCGTGCTCAACAGCGATGTCATCAGTGACTATCCTTTCTCAAAGCTTATTGAATTCCACAAAAGCCATGGAAAGGAAGGAACTATCTGCGTAAGTTTCGCGTTTAACGCTGCCATGCACCAACAGTTCCTCCCTCAGCAGTTTAAGAAATGGAATACCATATCTATCCTCAGAAATTCAAAGATCAATGAACACATACTAAACTACTAAAGCATTCTGTCGTGAGCAATATGAGGAACAAGAAACGTAATAATAAAGCATTTTGTTGCTTAGGGCCTCAAGGAATAATAAACGTCAACTTGAAGCACCATTTTGACTTGGGCTAGTGGGTTTTTTAGAGAGTTGTCAAGCGCGCAATTATTCATTCCGTTTTTTAAAGCTTCTTGTATTTTTGTTGTTTGTGGCCTCTTTCTGCCGCCATCTGATGTTTTTGTTAAACGGATTACACGGGAGCCAATCAGTGTTGCATCACGTGTGCAAAAAGTCGAGAGGCAATTTTAAGATTTTAGGGCTTTGCTGAGGTTGGAAAAATCTTTCCGTGAGAGCAAGATTGGTGAGGATGGAGTGACTTCAATTTCACGTTTATTTTTTATACCTGAAAGTCGTCAAAGCATCGGTATAATACGCGTTGCCTTTTTCTCATGTTGTTTAATGTGTAACTGTTAAGCTAGATGCCAGGACTTTCGCCTTTTGAATGCAGAAAGCACGTATTAAAAAAAACAAACAGGATTCCGATAAACCATCAAATGTCTACGTCACCCATTAGGTTAGCACATGAAAACGACAGAACATGAGCAAGAGAAAAATCAATAGTACAGTAGATAGACGCCCATCACATTGTGCTGCTCCGAATGCATTGCCTGGTGGCGACTCCTTTCGTTTTTTATGAGAAGTTTTGTTATCATTATATTAAAACACTGTGTCTGCAGTTCGACCGACTCGCAAGTGCTGTGGCAAGTCCCCCGCCAAAAATGCATTTATTCGGTTTATTTAACACAAACTGGTACCAACAAGTCTGTCAAGGTTCGAGTTGCGTCAGAGGTGTGGCGCGGAAGTTGTTTGTCCGGTTCTGCGGCTTCTTCTTTTTCAAAGTCAACTCGACAGCACTGTTGATTTCACGCACGGATCAAGTTGTGCGCGAATGACTGCAATCTACGTTTTCTCATTGTACAACGATGGTTTGCTAGTCGGGTGCGTGCGCGGCGTCCAAAGGCGCTTCGGAGGATATACGAAGGGGGAATCAGGCTGCTGTTAGTCCTTAACTTGTGCAAACAATATTCCGCTAAAGGTTGACTAAAGCTCAATAAGTCTATTGCATCAGTAATGTCGGTACAAGGAAAAACGCAATTCAGAATATTCCGCTGTCGAGTGTTGCAGCCCACTGGTGCTTTGAAAAAAACTTTTGCCTTGAGTGTTGTTTGGCTGCTCATGCTGTGCAATTTCTACCAACTGCAAATTCTTACGCGTTCACTGCACTGATCTTACATGTTTTTTTTTTGTTGTGTAGCTGGTGACTAACCATGGCTTTCGGCTGTTCGAATTACGTTTCAGGTTGCTAAAGTAGAAGAGCCATCGAAATACGGTGTGGTGGTGTACGATCAGAAAACCGGAAGAATAGAAAGGTTAGACCTGTGAATTGCCACTTGCGGTGCTGTGACTACTCCAAAGAACTACAAAACTATAATTATTTTGATAATGCCTATGCTGCCACCACAACAACTCATGCATGTACTCAACCTTTTTTTCGATTTTTCTGTTGCATGAAACGTCGTGCAGCTTGGATGTTTAATTGATGGAAAGTCTGTTGCAATAACCGTGAAGTTTTCAGTAGAGGTAGACCAATATATCGGCCGATATTTGGGTTATACCGATATATCGGCATCGGCCAAAACGGCCGATTTTATCGGCCTCAGTAGGTGTTCACGAAACGCTGTTATATTCCTCACGCATGCAGACAACTTGCACAAGAAAGCGCAACGAATAAAGTCAAGGCAGTTATCTTGCAGCAACGCTAGCAGGTGCCTTTTCATAAGCAAGCATACAAGATGAACCATGGAGCCTATGTCGGTCGTCGCAGGCGAAACAGAACCATCATCACTAATCAGATTGATTAAAAACCATAGTAAAATATTGAAGTGGCTGCAATTTGAAAAATTTTAGCTCATCAATCCTGATTTTTGAAGTTTTTGAAAAAGGTAAGGCATGGAATACATTATTTTTTGTAATGAAGCAGAAAACAAGATTTAAAAATTATGGAAACATCGGCTATCGGTCCATGAATGGCTGATATATCGGCATCGGTCTTTAGTTTTTAGCGTTGTTGCTGGAATCTAATCCCGGGTATTAGCTGAACAAACCTTCAAGTTTAATTCTTTGTTGGCTGTTGCATACAGGCTGTTACAACGAGACGTGTTCAGCTATTTTTTTCTCAGTAAAATTTCGCTGGCGTTGTTGGAAAAATCAAGCCGGTCCTATTAATTTCGGTATTTTCTTCTTCATATAAATCTGCAACAATAGTGTTAACAATTATTACATAACATACGCTTTTTTTGTTCTTACCCACTTTTTCCCAGCTAGATTGCATGAGTGCTACATTGGATGCGTGCTTATCTTCGAGATTGTCAAAGTTTTCGCTTTTATTTGGCGCACTGGCCNTTACACGCAGCTGCTACTCTATTCGCAGTTTTGTGGAGAAGCCTCAAGAGTTTGTTTCTAACAAGATCAATGCCGGAATGTACATTTTCAATCAATCTGTGCTCAACCGAATGGAGGTAAGTGGTTTGTTGTTAACGTGTGAGGCACTGGTGCGCGGATAGTGAATTTTTCCTTATCCCGTCTAACACTCCGAATGCAAGATCTAACACAATTCTGTTTCCAAATCGCAGAAACGCTGTTTGTGTCTAACTGTCATCGTAAAAGTGAAGTATTTGCCCAAATTCAATTCCGCCGTTGTTCTATGCACTACCAAACAATTCTTAGATCACCCACTGTCCTACAGCTAAACATTTTTCTGGTTTTGTCCACAGACCGAGTGAGCAAAAATAACTGACAAAGGTATAGGTATGCTCTAATGCAATTAGGTTAGATTTTAGCTACACATGTTCAAGATTTTTTTACGAATGCTGGGAGTTGTTGACAAAGTAGAACAGTTTTTTCTTATTCGTAGCAGACCAAGGCATGCGTTTATGAGAAAGTGTACTCGCTACACATAGCACATCAAAGAACTTGAAAAGTTGCAAAAGCTTGGCCGCTTGAAATGTTATTTCCAAAAACGACCTTGTCATCGAAACTACCCTTTTGTGCTGCGAAACACGCGTTTCCATTTTGAACTAGTATTCCACAAAACGCAACAAAGGCCGCGAGAAGCATCATTAACAAAGCGATTTGAAAAAAAATTCACTGAAATGCAAGTGTCTTTGCTCGCAGCCTGTCGAGGCTATGATGAAGCGCAATTCAGCATTCCTAAATACGGCTTACCACAATACATTCTTGTATCCAGCCTCACTCTTTTATTCGGCGGATAGCCAACCCGGCAACGGAACTCTTCACACACCTGGAGTGTGGGAGAAATGAGTTTTCTTTTGCCGACTTCAGGGTTTAGTTTTTCTGAGCATTTACAGACGTGATATTGAAAGTGCAAACATGGCAATGGTACCCAATTTTTTGCTGATTGGTAGTATTAATCTTGATTTTGGAATTGTTGACCTCTTAATGGATTCACCAAAATCGCAAATCCTTTCTTTTAACATTTCAAAAATTTTTCAAAAACCTCCAGTGCAACATTTTTCAAAGGTCTGTAAAAGTGCGAGATATTTCGACCGTTTATTTGAAGTGCAGCGAAGGCTTACAAGGGGATCAGCTCAGGATTGATGGAATGCTCGCGTGATGTTTCACATAGTACTGAGAGAAATCAAATATTTTTGGTTAAATTCGGCGGTAAACGCTTATTGTTCATGACCTGGTTAGGAATGCGTGCCTTTCGAAAAACCCGGTTGTCTTTTGTATTGGTTAATTTGACTTCGTGGCACAAGTCCAAAACAAGAAGGTTAAAAGTGCACAACGTAAACGGAGTTACGAATATATCTTTTATTATCCGCCTCAGAGAGGCATTAGAGCACTGTGTCCAGCCAACAAGGGCAAATTTCTTGCTAAAATGCATATCCACAATCACTTTTTCTGTGAAGCTTCGAGAACCGTCAGCCCGTATCCCCGTCTAAGATGAACCTGCGATTGACAAACTGTTACAGAGTGTATAATTAACAGTCGCCTGTCTACTTCCTAAAACGGAAAATTGCTTTTATCCGTGAAGTGCTGTGCGCATTGCGGAGTAGTTCAGCTAGACGATTTGAGATGCGTACTAACAACTTCAACCCTTGAGATATTTTAAAGAGGGCCAATAATTTCTTCCTGAAAGGATGTTTCTTGCCTCACATTTCAGGTCGTGCACATACAGAGCATACTGGTGTTACTGCTAATGTCGGCCCACTTGACCTGCTACCGCAGCACCTTCTCAGCCGCTTGCAAAATTACAACCAAAAAGTACCGCACAACCAATACAAGGAGACCTTTCACGCGACAGAGTGACGAGGGTCCTAACTGCCCAAACACTGTGCTTGAGGCCGACTGACATTTGCCACTTCGAGGCGCTCGAGTGCCACACTTAGTTAGGATTTACAAGATTTCACATGAATTCCATTTCGCTCAAGCTGAAATGAATTCTGAGCTGGATTTTATCAATGTTTGGCATTTTTCACATGAACCGATTACCGTGCCAACCTGGGCTGGTTAAGTAACGTGCAGAACAGCGTCAACAGTGTGGTTGAAAAGTCACACCTGCCGGTTGAAACTCAGGGCTGCCTGTGGAAATCGTACGAACAGATAACGCACCGGGCCTTTCAGAAAAGCAGACTCTGCCAGGCAAGCATTTAGTATTACACTGCAGCAAATGTATCTTCACATGTCTTTCTGGCAAAGTTTCGAGGAAAAACTTTTGTCTTGTCCATCACCCTTCTGGTTAGACCGTGCGAGCGACGAAACATACCAGTCTTCGCTAGCGAATCACGAAATCGTCTTTAAAAAAGCGGAAGCCAAACTTTTCCAACTTGGGAAGCATGAGATGGTAATGATTTTGGGTGAAATTGATAAAAAGACCAGCACTGTCAAGGCGAGGGCGCACTGTTGATGTTGCGAAAAGGGCGTTGTTGCATTTGATGAAACAATCGTTTGAATCTTGTTGTTGCGTGCTCGTTGTCCAAACATGAATACAAGTGTTACGTCACAATACGGAAAGAGCTTTAATGCATCTGTGAAAGTAAACTGGCACAGCTTCAAAGATATGTCGAAATTGCTCGTGAGTCTTATCTGGTTTTGAAATTAATTCGGATGCAGGCGAAGCCGATGTCGATTGAACGTCAAGTCTTCCCGCACATGGCCGCAGACAACCAGCTCTATTGCATGGAGTTGAACGACTTCTGGATGGACATAGGCCAGCCGAAGGACTTCCTGAAGGGCATGTGCATGTACTTGACCTCGCTGAAAAAAAGGAATCCGGAAAAGTTGGTCAATGACACCTGCAACATTGTGGGAAACGTATTAGTGGTGAGTTCTTGCGCATGCTGAATAAGGCTGGGTTCAAGTTGCGAAAAAATATTGTTCAAGTAATAAGTCGAGATAGACCGATATATCGGCCTGGCCGTTATAATCGGCCGATATTTGGGTTTTGCCGATCTATCGGTATCGGCCAAAACGGCCGATTTTATCGGCCTCAGTAGGTGTTGGCAAAACGCTGTTATATTCCTCACGCATGCAGACAACTTGCTCAAGAAAGCACAACGCAGCACGTCAAGGCAGTTATCTTGCAGCAACGCTAGCAGGTGCGTTTGCATAAAGAAGCAGACAAGATCAACTATGAAGCATGCGTCGGCCGTCGCAGCCGAAATAAAGCATCATCATTAATCAGATTAATTAAAAATCATAGTACAATATTGAAATCTCTGCAATTTGAAAATTTTAACTCATAAATTCTGATTTTTAATGCTTTTGAAAAAAAGATAAGGCATAGAATACATAATATTTTTGATAGTGAAGCAGAAAACAAGTTTTAATAATTTTGGAAATATCGGCTATCGGCCCATGAATGGCCGATATATCGGCATCGGCCCGAAAAAGCCATATCGGTCGATCTGTCGTAATAAGTAATTTCTAACAGATTACTTAAGTAACGAAGTAATTCAATCAAATCTGGAAAATCGACATTTAGATTAAAAACATGCAAACACATTACAATCATTGCAATTTTTAAATCACATAATGGGGCGAATAGCTTTATTTTCTAAAACTCTTCGCACAGGACGTAACTGTCAATCATCTCATCAGTTATTCATCTAATTCTAAGCCTTGATATGAACAGTCTAGCAGCACTACACTGAAGAATTCGACTCAATGGCTTGTTTTATGCGTGGTGGTGCATGTCATGCATAATATTGCGTTTACAGCAACAGACGCTTCCAAGATCTTAACTTTCCCAAAAGCAAATTACTTGAAATACCAAGTAATGGAAAAATTACTTAAGTCATTTTTATTTTACTTTATGGTTTTACCGCAGACTCGTGGGACATATCACAAGCACAATCGAATAACACAAAGCACAAAAACGGTTAGCCATACCGTATTACGGAGTAGGTGTTAGTACAAAATCAACACTGAGAATAGCAAAACACTTAACAGCGCCCCGACTATAACGTCATTCACTCAAGTAACTCAAGTGACTCAATAAGTAAAGGCTTGCAAGTAAGTAATCAAGTAATTATTTATTTGAACCCAGCCCTAATGCTGAACAAAGTAAACCAACTCTTGACAGCAATTCTCGTTGGCAAATTCCTTTCACAGTCACAAATTGCAGTTGACTTGGCGGCGTGCGCCAGGCCATGGACGTTGACCTTCGAGGGCACTTCTGTTTAAGAAAACCCACAGAGCCGTAAAAGTGAGGAAATATTTGCTAATACCCACGTTTTCTTTGTAATAAACAGCTATGTTCAACTTTGTGCGTGAAAAAATGTGATCGTGGAATATAAGGTTTAAAGAATTTTTAGTGAGCGGCAACGCCAGTTTCCTTAGCTCAACTTGTAATGGAAAGCGAAAAACAAAAACGTGTTAATGTCGAAACCATCGATGTTATAACTAGATGCACATTGCGCGGGCGATGCGCATTCATCACTTGCTTTCTTCGCGTGTTTTTTTTCCTTGTCAAAACTGCAACTTTTTCTTATTCAGGACGAAACCGCGAAAATCGGTAAGAATTGCAAGATCGGTCCCAACGTGGTTCTGGGGCCGAACGTGGTGATCGAAGATGGGGTGAGGCTGAAGCGGTGCACTGTGATGAGCGGGGCGAACATACAGTCTCACGCGTGGCTGGAATCCTGTATCGTTGGTTGGGACTCGAAAGTAGGACAGTGGGTAAGAAGAGAATTTATTGCCATAATCCTCAACGTTTCTGTTGCACAGTTGTGACACAACGTGGACGGTCCAAGCCAGTGCTTTTTATGATGATTTTTGTTCGACTGTAATAAGAACCTGTCGCAAACGAGTTATTTTGGTTGTACTGTATATTGCAGTTCGTGTCGATTTTGAAACGCCTGGTGCGCTAGACTAACGAAATGCTCACATCCTCTAGTTTGCGTTATTGACAAGCGTCGCACAGTCGGCAGCTTGCTGGCGAGCTCGCTGTTATCATCCAGTAGGTTGGATTCTTTTGTGTGAATTTGGTCAAACTGCTGGCAAGGAAATAACTGAACGCTTTGACGGTCAAGCCGAGATAGGCTGCCGCGGATCGAAAAACACAAAAAAGCTTCAGAGCAGCACTTGGCAGACGGATTGCTTCATGATGAGTATTGCCACCGCGCTGAGAAGGCCCGTCAGCAAGCCTTGCCAAGCTCCGTTGCGTCGGAAGCCTTGGACCCACCTCGATAGAACTCGGCTACCAGTCCAGGAATCTTATATAGGCCTTTACTTCACGCCAAGGCTGTGGAGCCGGAACTCAAATTTCAGGCCCCGGCTCCAGCTCCGGGCATCTAATTTTTTTGGCTCCGGCTCCAACATCTCAAGGTTTTTGGCTCCGACTGCAGAACAACTTGGTCCAAGAAAACATTGCATTATTTGCATAACTCGCTTGAACCGGAACCAAAATTTCAGGCTCCACCATCTAAAAAATTTTGGCTCCACCTCCGGTCATCTGAAATTGCTTGGGCTCCGGTTCCACAGCCTTTGCAGCATTTTTGACGTCACCAAAACAATGCATCGCAGAGTCGCAACTTGCGAAACGGGAATTTCTTCATAAAATCGTTGCGTCTTTCAACAATTTTTTGCCTTTACTTTTTTTTAATTATCAGTCGTCCTGACGATCACTGAGTGTGAATATTTTCTTTCTCAGGCAAGGCTGGAAAACGTCACAGTGCTCGGCAAGGACGTCATAGTCAAGGACGAGATCTACCTGAACGGGGCGCGCATCCTCCCACACAAGAGCATCAGCACGTCGGTACCGGAGCCGCAGATTATCATGTAACGGCGTACTTGCGTGTCGCTCCTTTTAATGTTACCTGTGTGGGACGACACGTCGGTTTTAGCTGGTTCGACCCAGGCCATATATTATGTAAGCTACTATGTTCGCGCGCGTTTTATACTTGAAGCGTTTTATTTCCATTCGTTTTATGCAATTCGCGTGTTTAATGATTAAGATTTTTTTCTATTGGACACATCCCGAATGAGCGCTAATTCCAGCATCAGACGTGTCAGGAAAAAAACTTTTTTTTCAAGATTTTAGTGGATTGTTCTTTTGCAATAGGTGCGTGAACGCCTGCGTGAGGCAATGGTTTCCGATCTGGAGCAGTATCTAATTCGCGAAAAGCAGAAGACGCATGATTTCTGGTGTAATTATGAAGCTTACTCCACATTGGCGGCGATGAAGAATTTTTTGTGACGTAACAACAGACTAAGCGCGATAGACCTATAAAGCAGGGGTGGGGAACCTGGGCCAAACACGGCCCGCATCAGGATTTTCGTTACCCAATTTAGAGTACAAAATCGTGTCAATGCGAAGCTCCATGATAAACAGGTACTTAGATAGTATGTCATCAGAAGCCTCCATCCTTCATAGTTAAAGGTTCGACTCTTGGATTAAATCAATGGATTTTTCGGCTCGCCAGCGATAATCCAACATTTACGCGGGCCGTGATAGCAAATAAGGTTCCCTACTCCTGCTATAAAGTTTTGTGGCTCATTGTAATGAAAGCAAAATTTTGTAAAGATAGAGGGTCGTGAAGTTTTTCTTCAGTAGTGGTTTGGGTGTTAAATGAGTTACAAATCCAACGCCAACATCTGCGTTTTATCGCTTGCAATCAGTATTCCCTGTCATTTCAAAACGAATATTTTTCAAGAGTGGCAGGTTACAGCGACGTTCGCCACGAGCCTTAAGTGGATGTCACTTTATGAACTTGACAGAAGTTTTAAACTGGATGATGTGTAAGACAGTTACAAAAAAAACGAAACTACTATCATCGAAACTGTTAATGTTGTCGTGATAAAATATATATTCACCACAAAACATCTACAGGGTGCCCCAAAAGTCGCGCACCATGCAATAATTATGTTTTTTTTCATATAATAATTTGTTGTGTCAGTGCAGCAGATTAACAATGTGAGCATCTGTTATGATTGTGATCAATGAAATTGTTATTTGTGTGTATTTTCATAAAATCTGCATGGTGCGCGACTTCTGGGACACCTTGAATAAAACCTTGAGCGCAAAAATAAGTGCCAAAGAAATCCTCCTTCCACAAATGAACAATTGATCTAGATTTCGTCGAATCACCCAAAAATCCAAATCGCTGTAAATTTCCGCCCGTGATTATATCATTATTCTTCACAAGTTGAATCCAAGTTGAAAAACACGCGGATAACAGTCTTCGTGTCTAAACTCGTCACAAATGATGTGTTCGTTTAACAAAGCGCCCACCTAGGCCGTTCAGTGAAATACGAGATCATGTCGTTCTGTTGTTGGATCGAGTGATGCATGTAGACTATTTTTCCACGCGCAGGTGTGAAAATCAGAAATGTTTTTGACGTTTATAGTTGCGATTTGACCGAAATAGTGATTGATCTAAATTTTCATCGACGATTCGAGTCGCTCAATGGCGTTTTAGAAAGCGAGCAATTGGACCAAACAGCGGTGATCGTACATCTCAGTAGAAACCACAAGCAGTTGAAATCTTGTTCAAAATTAGCTTGATAAGTGCAAATCCAGAACTTCTAAAGGCCAGAGAAAACCTTTTTTCAGCCGGTTGTATTTCACCAATTTTGGCGAAGTTCTGCGTGGTCGCCGAATAATCGCGCATGTTTTTTTTGCTGGTTGCTTCAAGCGCCTTGGGAAAACTCACTCCGCACGGTTGCTAATGACATAAACCGATGTCTAGCGAATTAAGCGTCGCCTATAAATGCCGTTGCAAAGCACCTACGGTTGCTTGCTGAATGGGTGTGCGTTGGGCTTTTGGCGTCGTCCGAAACGGTTTTAAACGTCCAGAGACACTTCATCTATCCTATTTTGTACCCATCTGCGTGACTTGGTCAGGATTGCGCAACAGCATGTAGATGTAATTGCAACTTACGCGACGTATCTGGGGCTGGTCGTTGAGTGAACGACGTTGTGGTTACTGCTGTCAGTGCACTTTCAAAGTGAAGCGTTTATTTATACTGCTTGTCTCGTGTAAATGCGCCCTGAACAAGCCGCTGAAAGCGTTTCGTTCGCTGTTGAATATAAGTAGATCAATGAGCTTGCACACATCGCAAAAATAACTCTTCGTCGTCTATAGAACAAAAAGAGCGTCCTCCTATTACTTCGCAAAACCAGCTGCATGGTTGCGAATGATTTCCATTCAACAGTACTCGTTGTAAGCCGAGCATAAGTTATTAAAATAATTGCAGTGTGCACTGATGTAATTACCACATCCCTAGCAGTTGTCGTTTTCGGCTTTCTCAAATCAAGTTCCTGTCTCTCGTCATTGCAGTTATTTCATTTGCTGTGCTGTGCCTTGCTCGGATGTTTCCCTGTGTGATTGACAGCTTTACCTATTATACGAACGTGGCTGTTCTGTGTCGTACCTCGTGGTTTCGAGTGTCTTCTCCGTAGTAAAAGTCACTTCTGGCTGCTCTGAAAACGTGTATTCATTTTATTCGACGCAACATCCCGATCTTGTACAATAACCGGCCGAGAAAGACACATCGATGAGGATATGAAGCAAGCGGTTCGATGACAGAATGCTGACGTGTCGTGCAGCATCTTGGCAGAATTATCAGACGAATCGAAATTTTTTTGCACCAGAAATCAGCAAAGAGAATTTTCCTGCCGTTCAGTTGCAATTATCTCAAGCTCATCCGTGAACACCTATCTCTACTGGCAGCGTAAGTTGCTCAGCAGCTCAAACGAAAAAGGTCGCGCTCACAATGGGTAGAAGATGTGTTCTGTACTCCCCAAAATAATACACGAGAAAATACTGAAGCCGAGAACGCAGGGTCGTCTGCTCGCGAGGAACAAGTCCCACCCGGGCTGAAGTACCGTCAAATTTCTTTACAGTAAAAAATTCGAGGGTTCATGCAACAAGAGCTTATACGTGGCGTTTAAAAGCGCAATCGGGCAGTTTCTTCGCACTTGATCAAGGTATGGCCAACAGCGAGTTGAACAGTCCTTGGATGAGACAAGCCTTAGTGTGTTCTCTGCCCGCGAAATGGTGCGCAACGAACCGCTAAAATCAAAAATTGTACAAAATAATTCGCACTGCGAGAGCGTGGTGGTCGGTGTACAAAATCACAGTCGCGACGTGGGCAAGCAGGGTAAGGCCGCGATTCGGTACAAAACGAAAGAGAAGATCTGAAACGCGAATACAAACAGCCATGCAAGTGTATGACGAAGAACAGTACAGCGAGGTGACGTGCTAAGCAGATGCCCATGCAGAAGAGAAAAGAAAACTGAACTCTCATAAAATCGAAGCAACATACACTGCAAGAAGTAAGGCGCCGGCGTCTAACCTGAGATGGAGGGGGGTCGCTGCTTACCTTTTGAAAAAAACAACAAATGTACGTGTTCGTTTGACCACCACTGACGTGCATCCCCCTCCTGCAGGTCCGCTCGAACCAGGGGTACGTGAGGGTGAGTTTAGAGGGTGGGGGATTGGATATGACAGGAGTATCTGTAAATCAACGAAGCTGACTCCGGTTTGAGAGAGACCCCCACGCTAAGGCACCGCTGGTTAGACGCCAGGAGAAACTTAATATTTTGTAACGCAGCAACATAGGGTGGTAGTAGTGCAAGAAGTGAGACGCTTGAGCACGGCGCGATTATTTCTTGGAGTACGTCTTCGAGACGACGCTGGACGGGTTGTAATCCACTCTTGTTCTGCGCCTCAGGTCGTTGTTGCGCATGAGGTAGTTCGAGACGAGCGAACGCGGGCCCTGCAGCCGGAACTGGTAGCCGAGCTTTTTCAGCGACGTGTTCTTTTCGAGGATTTCGGCCATTTCTTTTTCCACCTGAAACAACGAACAAAAACGTGGCGCTTTGCGATTTTTTGTCAGTCACACACAAAGCAAACGTTTTTCTGCTGCACCCAAGCAAATGCAAATAATCCTAACGACGGTCAAGTGCGCACTACATACCTTCGGAGCGCTCCCGGATACGAACAAAAGCTGAAAATTTTTGCGAATGTACTGAACCCGCGCTGTCCATACCGCAGTGCTGTAATTTGTTTTGCGCATTAGAAGGAGAACAAACCGTTTTCGAATTTTTGGCCGTAGACTGGAGGCCACCATGCGCGAAAGCCGCCGCTTTTGAACAATGCAAACACACGGCTCTGGAGGGGCGTCGTCAGCCGGGCCACGCACTTGGCTGCAGCGCTTACCGCCAAACCGATAAGCTGTTGCCGAGCAGTAAGCCAATTAACGGTCCCACTCGTGCACTCGACTTTGAAGGGCGTTTGAACAAACCGGACGAGCCGCAGCACCGGCTATTGTGAGGTGTTAGCCGGCTCTTGACGTTGAGTAGTCAGTTTGCTCGTCTTTCAACCAATCAAAGAAAATCCTTGACGGGTTGCTGCACCACCAGCCTCGGTCGGAAGGCGCGGAGTCGCCGCCGAGCAACCTGGAAATTTCCGTACAGTCGTCGTCGAATCAATAGAGTTGCTCGCCTGCGCCGCACCTACGTACGGGAAGTGACCTCAATCGGACCCCGACACCACAGACAGCGCAGCAGCGTCTATTGGTTCCAGTCGATAGCTGAATTAATATATCTGTTGTTTCAAACCAAGCAATTCCGATGTTCCTTGCGAACTTTCCCACGAATGCATGCAAGCTGCGACATTGGGCGGCACGGCTGGTACAAAACTGAAAATGTTTTACTCAAAAATACAATAAAAAGCGAGGATAAAAGCGACGCCCCGACGATCGTAAACACACACTTCTCTTCGCGGAACGTGCAAGTTCTGAAACCTCGCACAAGAACACTGTTTCCAAAAGAAAATGTGAACTCACATCATGACAATGCATTTTTACCGCTGTTAACGCATGGTGCTTTGACAGCACGTGCAATCCAAGCAAAGCGGCCTGTGCACTACGATGAATCACGCGCTCGAACTTCCTGATGGTGAAATGCTTAGGAGAACATTTAAAAGCGGCATCTCCCCCAACGACGAAAGTTTGCACAGAACCCCGCAAAGCGCTCGACAGCGTCCGCGACGACAGCGCAGCAAATCGTTTTTCTTCGCCAGCCTTAACGCGGCACGTTCTTTGCAACGCCAACAGGTTCTGTTAGCGGCGCATTTACTGCATTTACTGCATTTACTGGATAAATTCCGCTGCTGCCAGCATTTTTCAGCTGAAACAGATTTCGCAAAAAAATGTAAACGTCGCGTCATTCGAACCGGTATCAACTGCAAAAACTCACACAAGGCTAAACTGTGCTCTTACACTTCACGCTGATGAGGAATCAGTTCAGTTCACGCAGACCTCAGCACGCGTGAGTCAGCGTCACGCACTGAAGGAACGAAAACAAAATCGTGACGTAAAAAACCGTGGGACGCCCCGCAGTCGTAAAAACCGTGGGACGTAAAAAAAACGTGGGACGTAAAAAAAACCGTGGGACGCCCCATTATGACTGAAACATAACCCATTACGTCAAAAAGTCGACATCGCGTGGTGCTGCTCTAAAATCACCTGCTGTGCGAAAGACTTCGTGCCACTCAGCTGGAATTGACTTTGTAAAAGTTTGTATCTTTGTAAAGCGCTGAAAGGCAGTTAAGTAAGTGCGTTTTTTTTTCAGTACTATCCGCTGGCACCACCACGGACTGCACTTTCACAAAAAAAACTTTACTTAAAACACCATCGAGGGTAATTCTAAGCCAGACATTGTGTGCACGCAATGACACGCGAACCACACACTGAGCAGGAAGCCGCTTTGTTTTCGCCACAAGGTCCGCTCACCTTGTTGCCAAACTGAGCCCGTTGGTTGTCGATGCGCAGTTCCTCGAGCACGGTGTTCTCCAGCAAGCTTTCCAAGATCGCCAGGACGCCCTCGCCGGTGACGAAGTTGCTTTCGATGTTGAGAACTTTCAGAGTGCGGTTCACCTGTGCACGAAATTGCAGCGAGGTTTGCACGGGCGTCGCAAGGATTTTTTCCAAGGGGTCCCGGGGGGCAATACTGTTTTTTCCAAGGGGCCAACAGGGGTGAAATTTCATTTTACCCACTCAAAACTACAACAACCAGGGTTGCCAGATCGCTTAAAAATTTTTCAAGGACGTTTTGTGATTATCAAAATTTTACTTTACGCCTACTTTGAATACTTTTTAGATATAGCGGTGTAGCACATTTTTTCAAACAAACATTTCTGAATAACAATGAGTACTTTTTACCACACAATTTTTAAGATGGAGCAAATCTACACGTTATTCTGTTTAATCACATTGTTTAATTTTGATTCTTGAATGTTTAACGTAATCAATAGTTCAACAATGAACAGTTTCGCAACTTTTCAAGGACGCAGGAAAATTTTCAAGGACACAAGTGTTTTTCAAGGATCAAGGACATAACCAGCTTTGATAGCAAATTCAAGGAAAGCCATTGGCGCTCAATGACGCCTGGCAACCTTAAGAACAACCTTTTGTGCTACAAATTCAATAGCAAAATATCAAATATCAAAATCCAGGTAGGGTGGAAGGCGCCTTGCCTTCCGACGCACATGACTGGAAGGGGAACTGTGGCGGGCGTTCGCAATCGCAGACGTCGCATTGCGAACGACGCCGCAGACACGCGACTGTTCTCACGACTATCTTCCTACAATGGCAAGACGAACGGTGCGTGGCCTTAAGACTGTTGATGAAAAAACGTTCGGTCTCGCAGAAAACTTGCTGACGCAGCAAAAGACGCCGACGAAACCATTTTTTTCAGCTTCAGATATCTGCTACGTCTTAATTGTAAAAAACGAAAGTACTACTTAGCCTGGTTCCTCCTTTTTCGAAATCTTAACCCAGTTTTCAAACCGATGCGCGTGCACCACTCCGACTCTTGCGCACAATCAGTGATAACTACCGCGCCCACATACCCTTAATCTGAAGATTTTTGGCCTCGTGAAACAATTCAAACTTAATTGTTTGAATATATAGGACAAAATTAGAGAAGCACAAATCCTCCCCTCTACCTAGTGTTGTACAACAAAAAGCTACGTCCCTATCTACTCGTTGTGTTAAAATGTTCCTGGGTTAAAAAGATCAGTAGTTTTTACTATTTGGACGAGTTTTAGTGCGCATGGGACAAAAACTCACAAAATCGGTGATTTACAGCGAGAAAACTTTTCAACGCATTTTTCCCACTTCGGCTCAAACGAGAGGCGAACTCACAAAAACGCAAGGGGGGCCAACAGCAGTCCAGTTTAAATGTTTAGCGGTTTGACGTTGAACTTGCCCTGTCGCCAGCGCAGATCGACTTTTCCACCACGCGACAGCCTTCCCACAACGTTGCGAAAAATGCGGTTTTGCGGAGGGTACTTTGGCCTATAAGTCGTCGACTTTTCACTCTGCCGGATTGCGCAACCGTTGGCCTGAATTTGAGCAGAAAGGCCTCCAGAAAAAGAGAGGCCTTGATTTCAAGCGACAGGTGACCGCCGCGCGTCGCCTTGCGCCACCGCAAGTTTCAAATTCGTCACTCAAGATTCGAACGTAATAACGAAGCAGCTTCGGAAACGCGCTCGCCGCAGCGTCACGTGATAGGAAAAGGCCGAGCGTTTGCGCAACAACAGCGAGTTTTCGCTTCCTTGGATGCGAAGTGCAAGGCGGAACCAATTTTGAATAACAACAACACCACATTACATTGACAAGAAAACAAACCAGCCGCGCAACACTTAAGTACAGCCGTTATCTTGGGGAAAATACGTCATGGTGAATGTCATTAGCACCAGCCGTACGTAAATAGTGGCGAAGATGCCCATTTACAGCAATTCGATCTCACCGTAAAAGCGCCCGAGGCTACATCTATTTTGGCAGACGATAATGTCATGCGTAAAAGCGCATCTGTCCGTCTTTCCCACAAGNGCGGCGTTGAACGGCGCTCGGACCAGCAGGTCTGGCTGATGTAGCCAGAGCTCGAAAATACAAGTCTTGGAAGACCTCAACTAGCGTGGGAATGACAGACACCAACAGATCGCCAAAGTCTGCTCTAAAGGTTTGGGCAAACCACGGCCCCCTTGTCACGTACATTATCCGATTTTAGATCTGCCGGTTGGGCTTGTCCATATATACCAACAAAACCAATTCATTTTGTGCATACATTTATATTAATTTACACTAAAATTATAACTCATCTACTTCCGGTCCGGCCATCTGTTAAATATCAGAATCCAGCAGGGTTGCCAACCTGTCTGAACCAAAAAAGCCAGACCTTGTCCAAAAAAAGCCAGATGACACTCTTAAAACACATACATATAAAACATACATAAACAATTACAAAATAGATATTATAACTCGTCAGAAACATCGATAAAATGCAATTCCAATCTTTAGAACCATTTTCTTCCCCCTTAAATACCCTGTCGTACATTTGTTTGTTATCAAATATATCGAACATTTTTTGGGCAACAGTAAAATCTTTGCAATATTCTCAACGCCCTGCAATGGTCATAGACTCTCGTCTGAAGAGATTTGTAATGAATATCGTATGCAGCTCAGACAATGTTTTACCAGAGTCAAGCCTTTCCGACTCAAAAAGACATATTCTGTCTGGATTTTTTTATTTTGAAAAAAATCAAGTGCGTTAAAAAAAGCCAGAATTTCAAAATCTGGCTTCAAAAAAGCCAAATTGGCAACCGTGGAATCCAGTGCGGCCCGGTGAGTTAAAAACTTCGCTCACCCCTGAACTTTAGGAAGTCGTGCAATGGTAACAATGCCACGAAATAGACGAAACCAATCATCGGCGGCGGGTAACGACTCAATCGTAGCAACCGAACGACAACGGCACCCCACGACGTTATCGCACACTCTGCTTCAACGTGAAGGGTTAACGTATCAGAACAAGAAAGTTGGCTGATTGCACTCAAGTAGCCGAACCAACGACAAGTCCACAGCAACCGTCAGAGCAACAAAAAGCGCATGCTGGCGAAGTACGGCGTTTAGCTATTGACGAACGTTTCGCCACAACCCGCAAGTAAACAAGTCGTTGCACCGATTCCATGCCGACGTTTACATGAGGCAAGCAGTTTTAAAGGGCAACTCAGGAAGTCCTCGCAGCCGGATACTGCTTATTACTGACGTCGCTTACTCCTGTCAGGTCTGAGGGCGTGTCAGCCAAACAAACAAACATGTCTTGACTCTGCCCGCTCAGCTATAAGAATTCGGCGGTGACCGAGTCCCTAATGCAGTCCTAGTTCTTCTGTTGAGGCAATCATTTTACCAAGCGACAACAAAAAGCATTTATAAGACAGGTTAGCGACAAGGCTTAATATCGGTCACGAGTCTCACGAACACCCACCACAGATCCCGCTTTGTATTATTGCAAGAACGACAGAGCTCACCAACCTTTAGCATTTCGCTCAATGCATAAGCGACCGAGTCGTTGCTCCTGGTGTTGGCGAGCGACAACGACGTCACGTATGTGTTTACTTTCATTTTCTCGGAGTACTCCTGTAAGGAGTGGATCGGTATGTGCTGCGAAATGCAAAAAAGAATTGGTCAAGTTCAATATCCGCGCGCATGCACCTTTCAACAGGAAATCAAAGGATTGCAACAGAAACAGCGAACTCGAAAATCAGAGTCAATTTCGGGCTAATGACAAGAGAACATAACACAAGGCAGCGAAATAATACAGAACCGTTGAAGCCTGAACGCCTCAGAAGATTGAAGAGCTGTGGGTATTTGGTATACAGATGGTTGGAGCGAAAAGACCACAATCGGCGTGGTAGTGGTTCCCCCACGAACAAAAATACATGAACAATGCTATCAAGAACGTGTACCTTTATATTGTTCAGGTTGACTTTTGTAAGTGTAGGGTCGTTGTCACTGACTCGCTGCAGTGTCTGATCGATATCAGTGGGGTTTGGTGGCTCGTTCACGGTGGTAACCTGGCACGCAAGGGAACTGTAACGGTAAACGTGCAGCGACAAATGCCTTTTTGACCGTCGATGCCGTCGCTTTACACACGCCAGCAACAGGGTATCTCGAGAAAAGCAAAACCAACAGGTCATTTGTATAGCACAAACAAACACAGTGCGCTGGTGGCTTTTTGAATTTCAGTTTTCGCAAGCAAAGTTATCTAACAGAGTTAGCTCGAAAGTCGTTTAACGTCGATACATTGAAACGTGCATTCACGTGAGACAGTCCGGTACTGCTTGAAAGACATCATCCGACTGCTCACAGCTCCAGTTCTATCGAGAGGGCGGTTATTTACAGCGATGGCCAAAATTGTTAATTGACAAGCGTTTCAAAGGTTTGTTTCTACCGTGTTCTTAATTCAATCCTCAACTTAAATTTTTGACAGAAAATATTACCTAGGAGCATAAGACTCTACACCCATTCAAAACGAAAAAAATTTGGGTGGAGAAAAAGACGACAATAATACAAATGTCTCCAGATAGTCTGAAGTGCGCAAGCAAATCAAGTACCGGTATTAATGTACACAGCATGCTGATCAAACGTTAAGCTTTGTTCTTCTGAAGTGAATAATAACCAACTCTTAAAACAGTAAGTCCTGCACAATTTCATTAACTTTCTGAATATAAAAACGCAGTCTACCTTCAGCTCACACTTCGTCATACTAGAGTAACCAGTTTTGTTGGCAATCCTTGTCTCCTTCAGGGAGGTGTAAAACTGGTCGGTGTTCATCAAAGTATGCATTCCCAGTATGGCTGAACACGAAAAACGACGAATACAAAACAGTTCATAATAGAACACAATTACTTTTGAAATAACCTTAATGCTACACTTGAATTGTGGTGATTTATTAAAGTTAGCATGGTGCATGTACGTAAAACAACAACACAATAAAAAACGCGTGTAAATAGCAAAATTTTTTGATGAACAAACCAGCAATATCGGTGAGTTCTGCTTCTGTTGCATTGTTCAAGCATTCCTCCAATTCAGGGTCAAGTTGTGCAGCAGGAATTGCAGATTCTGACTTCTCAGGTTCTTGGTATACCTTTCCTCTCTTTAGCCCAGGTTGATAAGGAACAAACTCTTCTTCATCTTCAAGTTTCTTGGCCTGCCACACCAGAAAGGTCATTTGAGTTTACAATATTCCACACAACTAAACAAAACATCTCAACGAATATTCTGTGTACCTAATGAATAACAAGTGTAGCCTATATTGAGAAAGCTGAGAGTAATTCCAGTCAAGATGACTTGTACAGGAAATTCTGGTTGCAGCTTAGAGGATGATCTAGTACCCAAATGCAGAAACCCTGATTGCCTGAGCATTAGAGACGATTTTCTGAAAACTTCAGATAAAAACCAGTTCTATTTACCATTTCAAACCATAATATTTTTTTAAATAAAAAAATGGGTAAAACCGAACAAGAGATAAATTAAATTGCATTGCTTTTTCCTTATAATTGCATGACCACACCCTAAATTGGGATCAGCACGTGTTAATTTGGTCCTAATTATGAAAAACAAACAAAGTCAGGAGGAGCTAATTCACGGTCTATTTAAAATGCAGTAACTTACATGCACTCTCCCTGATGTTATTGACCAGGTGCTTAATTGGAATGGTGATAATGCTCTTTGTGCATGACATAATAAAAATCCACAGACACAATGCAAGGGTAATCTATTCACAAAGCATTACATTTCGTTAACTTCACAGAAATGCTTTCAATTTAATATCATGCACACTGTTATTTCACAAGAAATGTTTCTGGACCTATTTGTGCCTTTCATTTAATCTGTTACAATCACTTGATGAAGCTATTAAGACTTAGTTTTATTCTGAACACACAAAAACAACAAGTCTTCATATGTTTCTTATTTTGCAAGCTTTTAACTAGTTCCGGTAGTGTTCTTGTACTAAACTTGGTATTTTCTCAACACAAGTTTTTAAAAATGCATGCAACAGATACTGCGAACCCTGCTATAATTTTAGAAGTTGCGCTGCCATATGATATGGATCATAGCATGGAAAACAATGCTCTTTGTCTATCAAAATTGCCACTGTTATGACCTCAAATTCAATTAGTCATTAAACAATCCAACTTTTTGCAAAGTGGTGCAACTATGAATGTCACACTTTTACACAGCACATATTGCACTTATGTTCCAATGGCTCCTATCTTTTTCTTTTTCAGTCTACTTAATAGGTAGATCCCAATTGGTTATGCTGGCTAGCTCTTCTTCCAGCCTGCTAAATACTAACTGTAGTGTGTATGTAAACAATATTGCCACCAATATAAAATCTTCCATTCGTTTTTTGCTGATGTCACCATTCTATTGTATTCTGCAAAACGTCCATCCACTCTGCAAAATGTTCTATCCACTGAACTCAAACTGCTAGGACATTGGGATGAACTATGGCAAATAACATTAAATGCTTCTCAAACTCAAGTACCTTACTATGTCAAACAACCTTTCTCTCCACCTTCCACTGCACTTTTGCAACCAGACGTTAACAGCTAGGTAAATTCTCACAAGTATATATCTGTGTCTCATTTTTCATCACTACTTGACTTGGCACCCTATATATATATCTTCACTTGACCATTGAACATTACGTAGAATCAACACATTAAAACGACATGAATCCCCCAACTGCAATATGCTTTACTAGTCCTTTACCGTGCACATATTCTGCCTCTTCTAGATTATAGTGAGATGTTATACAGTACCTGCTCTCTAGTGCAGACTGCAGCCTCCTACAAAACATTCAAATCTCTTCAACAAAGCTTTTTCTTGGCTGCCTCAAAACCACTCTGCCATCAAATTCATATTTTAATTACATTTTGCAACATTTGCTGTTGAGCACTCGCCACTGAGCCCCAAACCATTAGTTCCAAACAGTCCCCTTTAAAAGCTTCAAATTTAATTTGTACTCATGTTCCGTGTGGCATTTACATGATTCAAATCCTAGTGCAACTTCTTGGCTATACACGATTCGTCTATGTCACAGTCCTTGTAACTCTGATAGTACAACCGTGTGTGTTCATAAGGCANTGTTATAACTGCAAAATGTATCTTCTTTCAATGTCACTTAATTCACTAACTCTGCTAACGTTTGACATCTGATGAAGAAGACATTTTTTCTCTTGTTCTGCTTCATACATTTTGGACAATGGAGTTGATCAAGTTGCTTTTGTTTGGGCACCCTAAGCTGCCAGTTGGGTCCTTCTGTGTATGTTTTTAACACTTTGAGAGCCGGCGTACAATATATTCATACTTCGATTTCAGCCTAAAAAACAGCAGTTTTCAGTTGCCTTACNAGCACCATAGCTCCTCCGCNAATTGCGCTAGAGAGCTGTTCAAGGGCTCAAATGGATCAGCCAGTCTTCCAGTCTGCACTCGAAANNAAATTTTTTGGTTGGGGGGTGTGGATTTTTTGTGAGTGACGTCACAAGTGAAGTAGTTTTGGGGTCATTTTGCCTCATGTTGCCT
>JGI24021J15306_10000764_pt1 | contig 27626 bp, 16 predicted proteins | sample Ectturendosymbi1_FD_15306 | JGI IMG/M metagenome (IMG submission 15306) | reverse complement strand
ATCATTGCATATTCCAAGCAAATTCTTATAATCATGTGATAGTGTCTACACACGAACTACAGTTGATGATTGCTTTGATGTTTGCCATTGTTGTTTTAACAAATATGACTGTGAAATTGCTAAGTTTGCCTTGCAGGTTTGCATATTTCTTTTAATTTTTCCACTGAAGTCACTATATTGGGTAAAACAATTCATAAAGAGTATCCAAAACTCATTTGTTTGAAATGAGCACTTATATCAGACACCAATGCAGTGTTTAAGCTATAGTCCTTTTATCCAGCTTGTACTAAAACCTGCAAGCAGTGCATCTGTGTTGCATTCATCTTAAATATGGTTGAACTTGTACTGCTTTTAGTTCTTGATTGACACATGTGTACAGAGCTCACTACCTTACCTGGGGGAGATATGAGTCATCTTGACAGTGAAACCATGCCTGCATTAGATTGTGAACAGCTTCTGGAACAGGAGAAGAAAAATCTGTTATTGGAGGTTGTGATTTTTTGTTGTGTGCTTGAGCTGGATTCTTTGTGATAAACTGGTTTGCAAATCTAGAGTTTAGAGTGGTAAAGTAAGCATGTAAGAAGGTTGCAGATAAAGTCAGACTGCTTGTTCAGTTGTAGTAAATGCTAAACATGATAGTATTTACCCTTTGGTTGCCATTGGCAGGAGTATGCCAAAAAAGGTTTATGTGTGTTGTTACCTAAACCCTGACTCATGCAACATTGATTATGCCTGTGGCATGTTGTACAAGGAGAACTGCAGTGGGACAGCACTATAATGACACTGGTTTGACAAAGTGTCATACAATATTTTCCCAATATCATAGTTGGGTAGCCTAGATTACTACACCTTTGGTGCCGGTGTATGAAATATTCGTACTGTTGCAACCTCTCCGGTGGCGTTGCGTTGATTGTGTGATTCACCACAAACGGGATGTGCGTGAAGAATAACACCATCATATGTGTAGCGCGAGCAAGCAATAATAAGAGAGATTGCGAGCATGATCTCTATTGTTGCTTGCTGCCATGGTGCGAAGCTTTGCGCACATGCCGCTCGGGATTTCCGATTGCAACAAAATGGTGCTGTGACCAGGATGTGAAGGTCGTGCGGAGTTCAGCCTTCACACAAAGAACGTGTGATTGGTGCGGTTCGTTGTAAAAAGGAGGGGATGTTGTTGCAACCTCTCCGGTGGCGTTGCGTTGATTGTGTGATTCACCACGAACGGGATGTGCGTAAAGCATAACACCATTATATGTGTAGCGCGAGCAAGTAATAGCAAGAGAGATTGCGACGTGTAAGCTTTGCCGATGTTAACGTGTGAACGATTGAACATGATGACTAGTGTACGCGAAGAGAGATTGCGAGCATGATCTCTATTGTTGCTTGCTGCCACGGTGCGAAGATTTGCACACATGCCGCTCGGGATTTCCGATCGCAACAGTGCCTACTGAAAGAGAATTGTGTAAAATCCGTCAAACCTTTGTCTGAAACCGAAAAGCTAGTTTGTATTTGAACGCTAGGAATGAAAGGTTTCCCGAAGAGAATGAGTAAATAAGTCCGGTTTAGTTAATTTGCGTCAAACAATAGCGAGTGTGCGGGTCATCAGCGCAACCCGCATGCGATTGCAAGATGTGTGGGGGGTGGGGCCTGGTGGGTCAACGCTTTTTCAGTGAGGTCGGAATTCCTCGAAAACAGAAGTTTCGTTGTTTTAAGTGTTGGTGAGAGATATTTCAGTGTTCTATTTAAAAAGGTTTATTTACACGATCAACATCAAGGCATCACTACAACGCAGCAGATGATTTTCAGACGCGGAAGAAAATACACCCGATGGTTGGGTTCTACAATAACTCCTTTTCAAAGTAAAACGTTTAGCAACACCTTGTCTGCATAAACGGTATAAGCGCGAAAAAACAAAACTTGAATTGGTACGTTTCCACACCGACGGACCAGTTATCGTCTCTGAAATATTATACGATCGATCGAATTTACATTAAACTTTTATACAACTTGTGCGCTGCACACATCGTGCTGCTTCACCCTTAAGCTCTTAAAACGCCGGTAAACGTCAAATAGGGTATGACTTAACCACCTTTGAAAACTGAGGCTTGAGAAAACATTTCAACGGGTTGGCGCCTTCGCACGGCCAGCAAAGCCAATCGGCGCGTTAAGATCTATAATCTTTACAAGCGCGGGTGAGTCTTCGTCGCATCTGACGCGAGGTGAGCCATCATGACGAGCAGTGACTGAGACTACGCCCGGAGGCAGGTCGGCTGAACACGGTCGGTGGCTGCTTCTTTCTGAGATCAGCTGCCAACGCAACGCGATGATTAAATTGTTCGCTTGCTTGCAGTCAATCGGCCGGCGACTTTGCACGTAACCACAAGCGTCCCGTGTTTGTTGCTCCTAAGCTGTGAAACGTGCGCCGCTTTTTGGTGGTGACGTAAAACGGTACGTAGGATGTTGCGAAAAACGGCTTTACGGAAGAGTTTATATAATATAAAGTGCGCTTTAAACACGATGACGTGAGTACTTATTATGGTTGATAGAACTTGTATTCTGCTTAGTAGATCAGAACCCAGTTGAACTTAACAGCAGGGTCACGCTTTAACACTGTATGCTGTGCGTCTCCAGTGATTGCCATCGGTCCGGCAATGTGCTGGGTCTTCCGATGTTGAAAAGTAGCTTCAAGCTGCTTGTCAGCATGCAGCTCCAAGTTTTTAGCTCACTTAATACCAAAATGCCGATCAAGGTTAACTAACAGAACGCAATGTTAGCATAAACACTCTATGACGTCACTGCAGCGGTCGATTTATATGTTTGTCAACTGTGGGATGCACTGTACGGCACTTGCATCCCCGTAACGGTCAACGCTGACCGTATCCAGGCTGTTCGCGCACACAGCTGATTTTGCGCTGTACCTTCGGTTCGGGACAGTCGCAGCACAGAACGCGCAGTTCGTAGTCCAAGCAATAGAACGGTTCTTCGCTCGGTCTTATTACACCGTAGGCACGAGAAACGCATTCCAGGCCGGAGCTCGCGTTGCACGAAACGCTCTCTTGCTGGACCAGCTCGAAAGGCATGTGAGGATTGAGCACACTCCTGCAACAAAATCGCCAAAAGCCTTTAAAAATTGGAACGCGTCCACCCAAGGGTGCCAGGACAGGAATACGCAGCGGAGCAATGCCAAAGGGAAAGTGGGCGAAAAAGCTGTGTAGGAGGCGGGAGTAGCGGGGGTGTGCAAGCGCACCTCCACGAGTTTTGATTTGTCGAAAATCCGGGAAAAATTCCTGAAAATTTGGGCAAAATCCCTGAAAATTTGGGCAAAATCCATGAAACGTCGCGCAAAAATGGCACCCAACGTTGCTTGACTTAGCAAATGGCGCCCGACGTTTGCAGAAAAACACACGAAGGCTTCTTTTTTCGAGGTCACATCAAGAAAAGATCTTCATGATCTTTGTGGGAGAAAATTTGCAGCCAAGAGTCGCACAAAAACTTTGCGGGCAAGTTTGAGGAAATGCGGGAAAAAATCCTTCGCACCCCCCAACATCTATGCTGTGAAGACATGCATTGCTCCAGTTAAAAAGCTTTTGCGGATGAAAACGTTTATGTGTTTAATATTTCGCATAAAAAAACACATATGTCATTATCTTGGATTTAAATGAATATAATGAATATGTGGGGGTTTGTCCTTCTACTATAAAATAAGGTAATGGCATTTCTGTGTTCCCTTTGACTAGATTTGCCCCTGCTGGGTATATGGTGTGTGGCACAATGTTATTGTGCCAAGACATAGTTTAACCCAAAATCCTTAATAGAAAAAACACAGTGTGGGTTAATTGATTTTTATGCGTAAATCTTTTACCCGAAGCAGACATGGCGCATGCTTCTGTTTAATAGACAAACAGCCACGCTGTTTGGATTCAGAATAAAATCGAAATTGATAACTCAATATTTGTGCATTTGTGATTGTCCATTCTCAGTTTGATATATTCCACGTTTGTGGAAAAGAAAAATCAAAACGATCCACTGCGCTTCAGCAGCTGAATGATAAATGTTCCAGTCAGCAAACAAAATTAATGATATCAGTAGTTGGAGTCAAATGTTATTCAACATCAACTTTTTGATCTCACTTCTGTCTAACAAATGTTTCGAAAAACTAAGTGGCAATCTATGCGCTGGACCAGGATCGGGTAACGTATTTACTATCACGGGTCGCATGAATTATGCAATATCGTTGGCGGGCGGCAAAAATAATTAGTTTTATCCTAAAATTCTATCCTTTGCATTCCTAAGGAAAACAAGGAGAGAAACCTGAGGATCGAGAGAGACTTTTCTTGACTTACTGTGTAAGTATCTGCTTATCATGGAGTTCGTTTTTATGCGATGCTGTGTTCTGTCTTGAGTAACGAAAATTGTGGCGCGGGTCACATTAAATGCTCACGGGGGCCAAACGTGGCCGCGTGCAACACGTTCCCCAACCCTGCATTAGAATATATAGTCTTTACAGCATGCCAATTTTGCCCAGAGTGTAGGAATTTTGTCTTTTCGCAAATGAAAAAAGAGAATGCTATTTCATGACGTCTGATTCGAGAATACGTCAGGAGACGAGGTACTAACAATTCAAAGCCGCCGAAGACTTAAAATGGTCAGGTCATGCGCTTTTAGTCAGACAAACTGACAATTCTACAGCGAGGAATGTACATGCCCAGGTTCCCTTGTCATTTACTTGCAAATAACGAGAGAAGATTACACCGCCCACGGCCAAATAACGCCATGAGATTGAAATGTCCTTGAAACACCACTTTGTTTCAAAGTTGCTTATCTTGACTTGGCGTCTTCACGGCATCGAAGCTCCTTTCCTGCAAACTACTTCAGTTTTATGGCAAAAAAACGCGTGTTTTTTGCTTCGTGCTGCGCTAAGGACCGGTATGAGAGTACTGGTTGGTTATGCGAAGCATTTATGGGAAACCTCGCCTCCCGAAGGCTTCAGCTGTAAATTACGTTTCACCTCATTGCTGTGTGTCAAGAAAATATCTTCTATACTTCGTTTCAGCTGAAATCGGAGTAAGCTGCATGATACATTCAAAAACAATCGATATTTATCTTTTCAGAAATCACCAGTTTACTCAGGTCCTCTTCTTTACCAACTTCTCAAGTGGAGGTTTATCAATAGAGTTTTTTTACATACCGCTGCATATAACAATAACAATCTTGACGTTACTAGCTCGGATGAAAAATAAGGGTCGTCACCTCAGTAGTGGAAACCAGTTCAAAGCATTCGTTACGGACTGTCAACGAGCTTAAAACCATCCGTTATCGGAGCGATTCTTCATCGCTGAGGTGGTCTCAGCAACTTGCTAGCGCAAAGTTTCAGCCTGCCTTGTCTCTGTTAAATGCAACTTAATCCTATACGAGTCTCACTTGCCTGCACTGCACGTTGTCCGGTGTTTCACAAAATTGGTGGAGACCTCGCAAGTTTGTGTAGCTGTTGTTGTCACCGACCAGTGGACTGTAGTTGTCATTGTTCATCCAGTCACTCCAATTGCCTGAAATGCATGCCCAGCGTGAAATACATTTACCGCTGATCTGTAATCGCACCATTGACAAATGGGTCAAAAATACCAGGATTTTTCGATAAATCATTTCTAGCCGTCAAAAGTCGTCAAATTATTACCGTGCCTGAAAACAATCTTACCACAACTTGCCATTAACAGCTATGTAAAGAAAAGCCACACACAGCAAACAGTCTGGCGGGTTTAAAAGCAAGATACTGAATGTGGGCATTTGGGGGATGACCACGACAGAATCGCTAAAATGATGCTGATGCAGTGTCGCATCGCTGACGCCGTTGCACTTTGAGCAGGACGTGACGACGGACGTACCCAATCATTTGGCACGGCAATGGAGAAGCAGAAAATAGCAATTGCAAAAAGAACGCAGAACTCCATATTTGCCTAATTTCAACGTTTCCTAAGGTTGGTTCAAATCTAACTTACGTTCACATTGCAACTGCTTGCCTGCATGAATGACTATACTGTTTTTCAAATCACACTGCTTGNAGTGCTTTTCGCTGCTGATATCAATATCAATATTTTTGGCTATCAANCCAATGCGATGCATTTGAATCCTCTTCTTGCGTGTGAGCGGAGGTTCAAACAAAACNNACAAGGACCTAAAGCCATTTTGTGTTTGGCGACTCGTATGCATTAGAATGAAAAAACAAAACTGGCCACCATTTACTTTTTAAATAATTTACTAGCGAGTAATAGTCCTTGGAGACCAACTGATTGGACGATTTCAAAACAGCCGGATTGTTTCTACCAACAGAACGGTATGTCCGGCACGTTGTAATACTGGTCTTGCTTTCGTTGATGCTTGAGATGGAATTTTCCAGATGCTCTTTGCCAGCAATACTATTTCTCACAACTAGCTTACGGTTTTCTCGGCTGGAGACTTTCAGTGAGCGTTGACCTTGGCCCCAGACTTTACAATTTGGTCGGCCTTGAAGATCCGACGGCCTCGAAACTTTGCCAAAGTAGTCGTAACTACGAAAAAAATGAACCTTTTGCACAGCAAGTGCTGTTTGCTGTCGTGTTGTTTTAGTGTGATGCGACATCAAAGTCCATCATAACCGAGTTTTTGTTGTGAAATTGTGTCTGGTATAAGCTGAAAATGGTTACAACACTCTGGTTTCTAACCTCAAAAATTTTGATCTCGGCCTTCAACCTTATAGGCTGGTCTCAATGCTAGTTTGGATTTCGTATATTTTGCTTGTTCTTAGCCTCAGTGTAATTAGTTGGTCTCAATCCTCGCCAGGGCCTCGGAGACGTTGGAGTTAGTCTCACTGCTGTTCAATGCACAGCGTAAGAAATATCACGACAGAGGTTCGAGTAGCCATTGTGTTTCAAACCTACGCAAGTGAGATTACGACTGAATAGAGGTTGCTTTGTGCGATATATACTCATATTGAAAGATGGCAATCAAGCGTCTGCTCTTGTTATTATACCGCATTTTTCCACCAAGCGTATTCTGTGGGTGGTAAGACCAAAATTGTAAGTGCGAACGGAAATTCTAAAAGGTGTGCTTGCGCGCATTTTCTTTCCGAAGCTCAAGTTACCCGAACACTGGTTTTTCAATTTTTGGTACAAACTATGCCCGCGCGCAAATGTCTTTCGACGACACTAAAACAACTTTCGCCCTTTGGGGCGAAAATATCAACCCAATTACACTGAGGTCGTAAAGGTTCATTGCCTCCGCGACGTCGACGCCGGCATGCTTCCCACGCAAATGCGACATAGCGCTGGACACTGATTCACGCCTGTGTGCAGACAAGACTCATCCTGGCCGATAGACCGACGAATCCTCAAATGGACGGTGGCAGGGGCCAGGCTCCAGAAAATGTTTACAAAACTCGGCGTGCTGGTTACAGGACGCGTCCAACATCCGACGTAAACTTTATTGATGCGATCTCGGGAACAGGCTGGGTCGTTTCAAGGTGTAGTTGTTAAACCTGAATTCCCTTCGGCACGGCCGAAAGCGTTTCAGACGTAACAACTACAGTAAAGTGACGTAACAAAGCTTGCGAAATGGAGCGGATACCCAGAGGGCTACCGCAAAGTCACGCATCAATAAAAACAGGAAATAATTTACGCTATACGTAGTGCTGCTAATTGTCCACTTTTGCTTTTTTTGTAATATTCGTCTTTCTGGAAACAGCCAGATGTAGCCATGACAACAAGTCGGAAGAGTCCAAGTGTCCGGCGCACGGCTTTACCTTTACGACAACCACGACCTAAGATCGATGAACGTTTGTCCACTGCCTTGGTCACAGGTCCACTGCCTTGGTCACTGGCGAAATAGGACTTACTAGCCCTAGCCCAGTACCCCAGGGGTGCGTTTGCCAATCCGAAGGGGTACATTAAAGGTTAGCAATAGAAGAGCAAAATATATTTACATATAATTTTTTTCCAAATATTTATACATATATCAGTGAATATTCTTTTCAAAAATCATTATATGCTAATTGTTAAGCATGTATCAATAATAATAATAGAATGTTTTGTCATAGGAAATTTTAGGGGTACATGTTCATCTGTCAAAATGCTGAAGGGGTACATGCTTATCTGTTGAAATACTGAAGGGGTGCATTGTAAAAAAAAGGTTGGGAACCCCTGTGCTAGCCCATGTCCTGATATAAAATGGAGCGAAACTCCTTGATTCTCCACTGCAGGGGTTGACAACCTTTTTCTAACTGTGTGCCGACTTACGATTTCAAACGATTCAGTGTGCCAACAACACGTATTTTTATACAAGTCAATGTCAATATACCTTCTTCGCGAATCATGACAAAAATCGACATGTAAAACTTGGAGCTTCCGCGTGCCACGTGTGGCACGCGTGACGTAGGTTGCCGGCTCCTGTTACAGAATCGAAAGCTTTGTGCCTTCTGGTTTTAACGCCCTCAAAAACGTTTCGTTAAAATAGGGTTCGAGTAACTTTTAGTGTTAGGCTGCAGCTATCTCGCGATAATTTGGACTGATTAGGTTGTTTTAGCAAATTATTGGCGGTCACAGTTAAACCAGATGAACAGACAAGGCGAGAGAAAAAAGTTGAACGGCGAAGCTGAATCCCTAATATGCTGAAAATAAATTTTGTAATAATTTTTACAGCTTTATGAGACGAAATTGTGAGAAAAATGAGGTTGGGGTCTAAAAAAGTGCACAGCATCTTGTTTCCTGAAACAGCACTCCTGACAAGCAAGAACCAACCTAATGCCAGCGACTTCTCCAAGACTGCTACTATCTGCACGGTGTGCATAAGGTCGTATCGGAAATCCACATTTGACTGTTGAATTTCAAACATTCAGGAATGTAAAATTGAAGTGATGTGCGCTTGTTGGAAGCTGACACGTTAGGGTGTTTTTCAATTCGAAGAGCACGCGGCCGGTGTCGTGTTGAGAGGGCAGCAGCGAATGCCCTAAATTAAAATGCGAGTGAGGTGCCTCGAGCATGTTTCCAAAAAGATAGCGCCTCTGTCGAATTTTCCGCGCTTGTTCCAGGTTTTCTGAATAACAGCTACTACATCAGGAGAGGGAGACGTCATCATGTGGAGTCTTGAAACCATTGAGCTTTTTTTGGGGGTATGGTACAAACTGCACATTCTGTCATTCTTTCAAGATTTTAGGGCCACCCTAATATCACCAAAATCTGTCGTAAAACTGACATCACCAACCTACTTTACTTTTCGAGCAGTTGTCGCTTAACGGAACACCATTGGGATCTTGGTGACTTAGTCCATGGTTCGTTTCTGAAGTAGCTGTTTAGCAACGATGCCACAAAAAATCTATGCAACTTTCTAACGCCCAGGATGCCATTAAGACAACCTTTCAACGCAAGAAGTCATCGCCTGACATTTACAGCAGACCGTGACCTATTCGCGAAAAGCAGCTTTTCGGCCATTCGTGTGGATTTTAAGGAATTGGCACGACCTTAAAAGTAAACATTAACCAAATGCGCAAATCGTGAGTTGAAAGACCACTTGGGCATGTCGTGAATGTCGTGGTAACCCAATAACTCTTTTTCCTGTTATTTGCAAACACGATCCTTTCTCCTTTTTCTGTTTGGTAAGTTGCCAAAAAACATTTAACAGTTGGCTGTACCATAGTCGTCAGCTTTGTAGTCAGATCACATTTCAAAAAAATACACACATATATATATACAATACATTTCAAAAATATATATATATCTATATAGTTTTTTTTTAAATCAATACTTCTACAGGCTTCAATTGTAAAAGAACATGAACCACACTGATTTTTCTTCATTTCACAAATATTGTGTTTGATGTAGGTTCTCAATCGGTTCATTGTAAAAATATATCATCATGAATTTCATAGCAAGTTAATGCATACATATGCAAAAGATACTTCGGCTCTCGTCTAGTTATAGCTACGGCTGAGACGACGCATTGCAATTTTTTCATTACTTTAAATTAATGCAAAAATGTCCGTAGCTTGTATAGCTAGAAAATTTCACGTAATCGATGTCCTTCATAATTTTACCGGTTTCAAAAGCATCCCTCAAAAAATTACCTCAAGCGAAACAACTTCACTCGGCATTTGATCAAGTAACCTTGCACAAAAGCTGCGGCCGTGTCAACCCTAGTAACAACCTTCATACCTGGGATTTGGAGGCATAGATTAATACGTTGCATCAGGATACCACGCATGGCCAGCTTTGTACTACAGGACGATTTCCATTTCTTTGGAAAAAATTGATTAAACGAAAGCCTCATTTCTACAGTCGTTAATTCTTAGGCAGAAGCCAGTGTTAATACCTCGAATCCAAACTTTTTAGTGATACCTTGCGATGAACCTAAGTAATGGCTAAATGTGAAGCATAGGTCAATTTGATTTACAAGAATGGCTGCTTCATGGTAGTCCTTAATGTATCGTACAAACTACGTGCAAGAAACTAATCAGTTCTCTTTGTTATCTAAACAACTCGTACAGATGAAATCGTTCAAGATGCTACTGATAGTCTTAAACAACCCAATGTCACGACATGCTTGCATAAAGTGTTAACAGATTTAGCTTTTAGGAATCACCAAAAATTTGCTTTTGCCCGACACCGCTTTTGTTCTAGTTGATATGAAGGTAAGAAAATGCTGCTTTGTGAAATTGCTCGAAAACTTCCAAAAAAGTCTCGAACCCCAAATGTTATCCGCAGCAGTCAAAGAGAAGTTTAGCAATTCTCAGAATATGTTATGTGACACTTCTCCAGGTTCAAGGGATTGCCATGCCAAAAACTAAACTTCACTGTAAATAGGAAATAAACAGTGTCAATTTTTATTTGGGACTAAGCTGAAATGTTAAGCAACACTTGCCATTAATAAGGTACAACAATATTCGTCCGACAAGGTTTTTACATTTGACCTTTCTGGTAAGTATTGCTAGTGGTTCCTTGTGTTTTGCTGTAGAATCTTCAAACACGTTGAGTGAGTGGGTGCAAGAAAAAGGTTCACGCATGGCGCTGCCATTGACTTGCCATCAATGCAGCCTAAGAAAGTTGCCGTGTGCTCCTCTGGCGCAAACTCGCTGAGATGGACGCCACTGATCACTCGTGACACTTCGAAGCGGGTAGGCAGAGAATGTATATTTTGCAAGTGCAACCTATCCTTACAAAAACTAGGCGATATCTGAAGATATCGCATTTTGATAAGCAACAGCTTCCTAAACAATGTTATGTTTGCATTGACTGTAAAATTCCGACGTTCTACTGCGAGTTCCTTAGCTCAGCCTAAAATGGTAAAATCCGTTGTTAAAGATTCAAGCTTTCCTTGAAAAAAACTCTGCATGGAAACATTCGCCTTTGGGACTCATTTGGCCCAAATATGGTGTTAATCGTATAGAACAGAACAATTTCAAACAAGCGAAATCAAAAGAGTGCACATAAAGCGACACCATCACCACACCCTTGGTTCAACCACAGTTCACCACGCAGTTACCCATGATTGCGCTTAACTTGAAGACCGACGCCTGCCATGCAGAAGTCAAGGTCAAGACCGTTCAACCTTGAAGTGCAACTACACATGTTGCATGAAAAATGCATGCACGTTTACACTGCAGGCTGGAGAATTGCGAAATGGGAAAAAAAGCTTTTCTTGCCACGAAATGCAGCTTGGTTTTGAGTGTGTTGCAGCAGACATAACACGCTGGATAAAATCAAAATCGGTTTCACCAAGTTAACGGCATCTTCACTTTCAAAAGTATTTAATGACCTCCTTGACAATTACCACTTTCAACCAGTCGCAATCGAAACCACTGGTGTGTATGGTAAGTCCACCACCCATTCCTTGAGCGGCCTTGCAAAGAAACTTGTTGATACTTCTGGTGACCCCCGTGAGCGACAGTAGTTCCATCAGCGCCTGTCCCTGGCTGTGGTCAGAGGTAACGCTGCCAGCATATTGGCCTGTGTGCAGGTTTGATCTGGTTCGGTTGTCCCCAGTGTACTGACCAGTATTACTGCCCCCACTTGCCTTTACTTCAATACATAGCTAAAGTATTTACGCAAACCGCCTACGCTAGCCGAAATGCACAAATTGCTCGTTACACAATAATGCTTAAACTCAAAAATTTTGGAAGCTCGTGTTTTTGCTGTAAACATGTTTTATAGATGAACTTCCGCCTCAACACACTTTATTGGGTAGTAGGCGCTTTGCGTTCGTTTTGTAGTGGCTTCATCTAGCACAGGCCGGAAGATTGACGCTAGTCAAACTTTAACACGTGGGCACTTGGATCTCCGTCTGGGGTCTAAGCATTAAAAGCTCACAAACTGGCGATGAGTTTGTTTACTCATTAGGCGCGGTACCCCTTTCAAAAAAATGACGAAATTTGCGTCACACCGAACTTGGCTGCTGTCAAGCATGCGCAAAATGAACACTGTGGATGAGCTGGCGGGCTTTTCAGGCAAGCAGCGCTACACCTAGATTTGTAAAATGACTTTTAGCACAGAGGCGCGTTGCTGAATAATATGAAACATACAGAACATCAGCAAGTCATGCTAGAAATTGGCCAAACATGCTGCAGTCATGCTATTTCTATGGCAGCAGCTTGCATCAACATTTGGGAGACAGGTAAATTGAATAGAACAGAGGTTATTAATATAGCACTTCGTTCCTTGAGCAAGCCAACTCATGCGCTTTTGTTTGATGCAATTTCACTTTTTATGTTCAGATAAATACGTAGGAAAGTTTATCAGTGGAAAGATTTTCTACGGGCAAAGAGTGATACACTAAACCACAAACGTGATGCGAGCAATGCATTTGCATTGTCCTCCCACACCAAGGGGTTCCACGTTTCTCATTCTTCAAGCATAAAAATTATATAAACTACTGCATCTTAAAAAATAGAGTAAGTATACTCAACACTGAAGCAAGATTTTCCAAATCATCTCAAGCTGTCAGGGATCGCACATGCGTTGATACAAGGCATCGTTCTGATTTTCTGCTGCGCAACAACGGGACTGGAAGAAGAGGAGTTTGTTTGCAGAAAGATATCTGGTGTTATTGAAAAACTGGCATGCCACAATAAACCTAGAGCAGGGGTGGGCAAACCTGGCACGCGTGCCGAACTTGGCACGTGAGCGCTTCTATCCGGCACGTGAGCGAGGCCTCGGATAACGAGATCGTCCCCCCTTCAAATGAAAAAGTTAATAACTACAAGTCGCAGTATTATCTGGCGAAACTCGGTGTCCGTTTCTTCATTTTCGTTTGTTAACAATCCGTTATTTAATTTAACGCTTATGTGCTTTTGATGCCACATGGCTACAAACAGAGCCGTACCAGCCGCATCCCATACCCCCCAATTGGGGGAGGCTCACGTTGCCACAGGGGCCCAAAATTCAGACCCCTCACCACTTAGAAAGCTTCGACCCCCCAAAGTCTCATCTGATGTGCGCATGTAAACACTGCAATATAAAGTTATCTTTATATTATTGAACACATTTAAGTTGCTGATGAATTTATCACTTAAAAAAACAGATTTAGGGCGATTTTTCATGATTAAACCATGACACCCAGGTCGACTAAAAATAACAGATCAAAAATCTGGATGGAAAAAAACTCAGTGGGAGCCCTGCTCACATGCACAAAATGCCTACTACCGTAACTTTGCAGCAGCATTACTCTCCATGTTTTCATCTACATATGCTTGTGAATCGTTGTTCTCTGATATGAACTTTATTAAGTCTCGTAATAGGAGTAGCCTGACCGATGAAACTAGTAGTTCATGTATATCTCTGAAGGTCACAAGATATAAACCCAATGTAAAATCTCTGTCAGCTGTAATGCAGCAGCATAAGTCTCGCTGATCTAGCACAAGAAAAGTAAAGCTTTTTGTCGGAATGATATTTTATTTGAAAGGTAACGTAACTCTTGTTTAAAAAGTTTATTGTGCATGTTTTCTTTTGAAAGAGGCAAAACATTGTTTTTGTTTGGGCGCTGTTTTCAAGGTGAATAAATGTAAATTTGGTTATATTGTGTTTTCACTGTTTGGGTGAATTTGTATCATTTCTTCAAGGCTCTTCATATACACGTTTAAGGATGTCAAGTAGTATGTTCTTACAAATTTGGTTGGCACGCGGAAGAATTCTGTCATTGATTTAGCCGATTTCGGCACGCAAACCGAAAAAGGTTGCCCGCCCCTGACCTGGAGGAAATAATGTGCACTTCAAGAGCTACGTCCTGCTTTGAAGTTTCGTTTCCACTTTTGTATGAAGTTTTGACTCTCCAACATATTTGGTGGCACTCCTCAATAAAGCGGAGAGCAGCCCTGTTTTCTTTGGAGAAGATGCAACCTACACGCGCAGCATTTTAGAAAAAATTTACGGGATGGTGTTCAAAAGAAGCGAGATAGAACATCACAAAAGAAATTGCAAGGCGTGTGGTTGCGAAGATTGCTTTCTTCGTCCTGCAAGGACGGGAAAGCCACAACGGTGGCTTTGAATCACCTTTCATGTCATAACCCACCCAAAACATCAATGAAAGGAAATTTGGATGTACTTCTTATCAAAATTGCATACAAATATATCTTCGCATTTGAAATTTTTAACAAAAATCTTTTTTTTTTCGATTTTTGGTTCGCTTATTTTTAACAGATTCTGGTAGTTCTTCAAGATGTGGTAGCACGCTTACTTGCATATATTTTCAAACCGATTTTTTTCAGCTTGTAAAACTTGTAAGAAGTCCAACTAACAGCAAAATCCAAAGAAAATCACTATTCAGAAGGTGCGGCGAAAAAAGTACTCTTTTACCCTGAGTCCCGTTGATCTACTTGTGGCTCACCCAACATCGTTTTGGTCATATGAACAAAGTTATGATTCAGGTCCACTATACTGTAGTTTGTAGTGGCTTTCCCGCCCTAGAATAACTTTTGAAATTTGCCAAATCAAGAATTAACGCTTGATCCGTTTGCTTTCCGAAAATAACTACATCAACAAAACCCTTTTAAAACAGTATTTACCCCAATAAAGGCTGTCAGGTTGTAGGGGTGGTTTGATATTTCCGCAGAGATATGGAAGGGAGGGTCATATGTCAACAAAATTTATGACTCGACGAACAACCACGGTTTTTACAAAAGGTCGGAATATCGGCAACAGTGACGTTGGCATGAACATTATGCTGAGATGAAAGAGACCGCCGATACTACATTTAACCATAGCAACAGCTATCATTTTCGCTTTTCCAAAAACGCTATGCAGATTACATGAACGCCAGTGCCTCACGAAAATCGCCTTTCAAAGTTTGTTTTATGCTAGGCACAGCCTACAACCTAGAATCTGGATAAAAATAAAACTTGTTTCACCGGAAGATATATGTAGGATGGCCTTGTGCAGCTCATAAAAATGNCCTTAGTAAAAACTAAACTAATTAAAAACTTAATTACGACAGCATCAGACGAAGCCAAATTTGTTTATCTACGCAGCCCAACGTGAAACAGCGACGAACTACCTATTCATTCCAAACTCTTTGAAGCTGTGGTGTAACTGGTTTGCAGACCGATCTGTAACCCGCCCGGGTTCCCTGCATGATTTATGCGAATTGGTACTGCTCACTTCCGCGCTGAGTAATGCAAAGTCCTTTTATCATATATCACCGATGATTGCTGCCCAGTAAATTGTTCAGATCCAGAGTATCAATTCGCCCAATACGTGGGTAAATCCTTTGCTGTTGTGCGAAATGCTTTTATTTGAAATTACTGTTTTGACTGAGCGTGCTGAAAATCAGCTGTCATCAAGAACTTCATGCAAAGAGTATCAGAACGCTGCACCATTCACATGCAATTCTACGCGTCCCGCTACTACATGTAGAGCTGCAACTTCAAAGCTGCTTAATGTGTGAACTCTACACAAACGTCAAGTGATGCAACGAGGAACCAGTCCCTGTAAAATACAGGAACTGGAACCGTTGAAAACGCTATGGAGTTCTTAGTAAAAAACGCTAAAAATTTGAGGAATTCTAATGATATTTTCGTAACACTTACACGTGCATAGCGTGAGGTTCCTGGCGAAGGCCGACTGAGGCTGCTCTTCGCTGGTGGGAGAAGATGAAACTGTCGATGAGGCAACTGAAACAATAATGTGAGAACAGTTCCACCTTCACGCAGTTGAAAAATTCAGTTAGACTAAACAACCAAACCGAATATCAAACTGTTTTTAATATAGCGGAGCATTTCTTTTATTCAGTTTTATCTAAACAAAACCTTCCAAAATTTCCGTTGGTTTAAAAGATTTATCTTAATGAAAACCAGGTAAAGTAGTCCGCCACAGCCAGTATCATTGTGAGGTGTTGTTCCTTCAAAAACTCTTCGTGAATGTTGCACAGCCAAAAATAGATCATCCTACGGTTGCGTTGTTCTTTTTTGTGAAATTCCCCACAAGAACATGCCAATTGTCTTGACTATAGATATAGGCGCAAAGGGCCAAAAACCCTGGGGATTTCTTGAAAAAGTATGTTTATGTCCCAAAAGTAGATTTTTCAAAACGCTACCGTTTAACTTCTCTGTGTAATAAAAGACACATCTAATGCAACTTTTATCCTATTAATACTAGAAAAGAGTTAAATGGAATTGTTAAAAAGATTACAATTTCAATACAAAAAGCTATGTTTTCATTTTTGCTTGATTTGGCTCCCGCCTCCCTCCGCTATGACTGTGGCAAAACATATCTTTTTTGTAACAGTGCATTCCTCGTATCAGTTTGTGGCACTACACCGCTGGCTACAATTGCCCTAAATATTTTTAAGACTTCTCTTATCACTTTCCCGGTGAAGAAGACTGTATTGTTAGCTTTACCGGAGCCACTGACATCGTAGGCTCCAGGTCCACTAGCAACTTGACTCAGGCAACGAGGAAATTTGCCACACCAAGCACAAGCAGGTACAGTGAGGCAAATGCTTTATTTTATGCAATGAATGCTTGCATTCCACTCCATTTCCAAGCACATTGGCATAATGGGGCAAAGCTGATTGATTGGATTTGCTCTCATTAAAGCAGTCGGTAGAAATGTTTCGGTAACCAACATGGATGACTTGTTAAGCTACGACTGAGATACGAAGTTGTGCTTGCCATTCTTCATGAATGTGAATGACTACCGTTGTGGTTTCCAACACCAACTGGTTGGCGAAACAAAATTTTTGCTTCGCCGTACATTCTGATGCGTGTATCTAATTTCTACAATGGTAAGATGTCACATGACATAGCTCTCAATATTTTCAGTGAGATATCTACAACTTCGTATTTAATTCATGCTGATGCTGGAAATTGCCGTAATGTCTTCATAACATTATAAGGCATACATGACAAAAGCTTGCGTATATCAATCCAAATGCGCACATGCTTGAGTAGTAGATGCGATATAGATATTCTTGGTCGCTATAAATTGTAGTAGACATCAGCTGCGTTTATGTGGTCTTGCTTACAATAGTTGAGCACAATAGCTACTAAGACCGGTTGGAATCTTTCCCACTTCATTAGTAAATTCAGGGGTGAATAAAAATAAAAATCATGTGATTCCAACAGTTAGGCAATGTCGCCTGGCTTTGGCCTAAATTCGTTCTCTTGTTTGCTCCAGACGACGGGCGGTTATGCACGATTGCACGACCACACAAAACTCTCAAAAACAAGCCGGCAAAGTATTTCAACGAAAAAGAAATGCGATGCCTCGGCGAAAAAGCTCCTATATTTGTAGAACCACCGTAGTTAAAGCCGTGATCGGTAAACGTTTCGTGAAACAGCTGATATGTTTCACGCACACAGCGCAAAGCTGAGCTAAAACTAGCTTACCGAAACCATGTACAACATCAGCGTTAAGACATTCAAACATCAAACCAAATCTAACCAACTTACCACAAATTAACAGTGAAGCGAGGTTATATAAAACAATCAACACATTCATCACAGTCAAGGAGGCTGAACGGGATGAAAGCCTCATGAATACAACTGGGTCAGCCCGCTCATGAAATAAACAGAGTACAGACTCAGGCAGAACGATCTAGCTACGTCTTTTGTCGTCTACCAGCTGCCTGCGTTGAATCTTCTGCGGTTGCTTCTTGCACGGCCAGTACACACAGGCATAAATCCAGCGTCAACTTCGGTTTGACTGTGAGTGACAATGCTTGCAGGCAAATTGTCTAAGTATGGCGAAGCACAAGTAGCTAATCCGGGCCTCACCGATTTTAATAAAATATTTCTGAAAAACAAAAATACATGAACGCTCAGAATAAGTCTTGGAGCTGCTTTCCACGGGCATGGACAATAATCTCAGAGTACCGCCAACTGCCGAACGGCTGAAGGCCACTTTGGCATAAATAAGAAGCCACAACGTGAATCATGAAAACTTCAAAATCTGTAAGCACGCATATGTCATCGCCATGAGGCGCAAAGCTGTCGTTAAGATAACGACCATGAACTTGAATTCAGCGCTGCTACAAGGTTGAAACAGCACGGAAATAAAAAGCAGGTTACAGTGAATAACTCATGACTTAGTCAGCAAGACTCACGAGCTGTGGTCGACGACCAGGCATAAATAATGTTAATCTGTTCTTTGTCGGCGAGCAAATAACGTGGATCTTCGTTCAGTTCCGCACTCAGAACACAAAAGCCCGCCTGTTGTCTTCCACGCAATCATTTCAGCGAACTTCAATCCGCAATGAGGCCTGTTCGTTAGCATAGCGCTGCTCGGAGCGGCATGACTTTGACAAAACAGGCATGCCCGGGCTGCTGCGCGGCAAATGCAGACTGTGCTGTCCTTCAGTTCACCTCGAGCCACTTTCTGCTGAAACCAGATGGATTTCGCCTGTGTTTCTGCAATCGGTTGCTTTTACATGAAGCTTCGAGCGTGTTACAAACACGGCAGCTTTGGTCGGCCTTAGCGGTTGGAATGACGCTGAAACGATAGTACTAACGCGAGGCAAAGCTATTTTAATTGCTTCTGTGTCAAAACCTTGTTTGATGCGGGTCCCAACTTGCGCTGTAACCGAAGCGCTCCACCAATCGCATCATTATTTTTTGAATAACCCAACTCGGCTGACGATGCACTTGTTTTGTTCACATCTCAGAACTGTTTAAAGTGTATTGCTGCTTTTTGAATTGTGATGTCAAATGATGATGTCGAAGAATGCACGAACGCTTTATTCGCTGTCAATCACCTCGTAAAACTACTAGATGTTTTTTAAAATTTCCGCTGAAGTCTTTCGCGGTGAACGGTGAACTCAGGCTTTTGCTTGTACAACTACAATCTACACGATACTGTTTCGAGTCTTCGCGACATTGCAGGCATACATAAGTGTTAGAAGCCCCGCTGTTGCACATAGCAAAGAAACACTTGCGCGTGACAGCGGTGACGTATATTTTCAATGTGGCCAATTTTATATGACGAAGCTGAATGGAGAAAAAACGTTTTAAGTCTTTGCACTCCTCAGTTTGCACAATATTTTAATACGGCATCAAAAGCCTGTTTCAGTAGTGTACTACCATCATTTAAAAAAAGAACCCACGGCATTAAACTACCACCAAAATACACTAAAACCTCGCTTTATGACTGTCTCGGTATCCAGATGAAAGAGCTGCGGTCTCTCAAAATGTCTTAACGGTCACCAAGGTCAAGCCTTTAAAAACCTGCTCTTGGCTTCGGTACTCTATTTGTAATGCTTGTCTGTTTGTTAACCCACTTTGTTTGAGGTACCAGTCGTATTTGTAGGCGACTAGGAGTCCGTCTTGCTTTAATTTGGCTGAGCAGATGGCGGTTGAACCTGCAAGACTTAAGGAAACAGATCTCAACAGATGTTTCACAAATTACGTAAATACCATGCTTGAACATTTCACTGACTCAAGGCACTATAATTTTCAGTGTTGGTTTGTGAAAAATGCTTTCACGTATTTAATTCTACCTATCATAATGACGACGCGAGGCAAACCGACAAAAGTTCTCTCCGACCCGCGACATTCTGTTGGGCACAAACGCCGAAGCCCTTTCTTCTCCGCCTCGGACATTTTTTTCGCTCATAACCAAAGGTAATGGGTTTGTAACGCAGGGCACCTGCGAACAATTAGCTTTGTTTGTGGTCACTGAATGGTCAGTAACAAACAAAGGGCTTCCTGTTTAGAAAGCAAACCTTCGTGGCCAGATAAGTGCTTGCTCAAAAAATGCTGAAACTGTTTGCGGAAAAAGCAGCATATATTTACTTTTAATGCTTAACAACTACTTCTGCAACCAGTGAACGAAGTCAATACAAGGGTAACCGACAAAAAGTGAAATGCAAAGCATGCGAATTTGTTTCAAACTTTCAGAGGGCAAAATTGTCTCAACGCGTTCCTTAAGGGTCATGTATACAGTAAGTCTTACACGCAGTAAACTAAAATTTATTTTGCTTTATCGCAATAGCAGTACAACCTTTCCCTAATTTAGCCTCTAAAGATATGTAACAAGCAACGTAAACGTTTAAGTTGAACCTAAAGCGAAAAACACACCTTGGAACTTCTGAAAATATGTGTGAATAGCAAACAATTCTGCTTTCTAATCAAAACATGAAAACCTGGTGTTATCAAAATCGGTAGTAAAATGACAACTCTGAAACGTCCGAGTTCCTACCTTGGCACAGACCTTTTTCGCTACACAGTGGAAATCGTTGCCTTAACTTAATAGCTATAGTTTTTAAACTGCGTTTGCCTGATCACACAACGTTCTTGTTTTGGTTTCGAAAGAAAGCGAAAAGAGGAGACTATGTATTTAAAGCGTCCTGACAAGAAAACTCAGATGTTCGAGCGGTTATCAAAAAAAGATGGGTCAGCACATGATGTAACTCTGCGCTCCTAAATTCTTCATTTCGATAAACTATTCCAAAATATTCCTGCTCGTTTACTGCAACTGGGCTGCTCCATTTGCATCAGATTGAAAGTAGCAAGCAAGTTGCCCCTACTCACCTTGCAGCAAGTAACCGAAGTGCAGGTGGTCGGTGAACTGATATCAAGCCACTTCGCAAATTTATCTCTTCTGTTCGTTCTGCCCGACACGCGGCAAGTCAAGGTAAAGCGCGGTACGTTTTGCCTGATCTTTTCGCGGAGACAGCCGAACGTTAGCGCTCGAAAAAACGACTGACGAATTTGCTCACTCGTGACCGCTGCTTTACGTAACATGCTTGTTGTTTTTCACCTTTCATTCGCTTTGCTGTACACGTCTACCGCCTGCACAAATTCACCTACGTTCGAAACAGTTTTAGCTTCCCTTTTCTCCCCCAACATGTAAAAGATTGTCTTTTCTGCGCTATCCATTGATCAGTGCTCTTCGTATTTCAAGTACCAAAACACTAATCATTTCTTGACACAATAGTGTCCGCCTCACTTGGTACCCTAACTGATACGTCGAAGAGTTCAAGTGTTTATTTATTTGCTACTTAGACACAAACAGTTATTTTCGTTTTACACTAGTTTTATTTTCGTTTTGTTTTGTACCTTTCTGGTGTATCGCCGGATTCTCCTTCAAACTGTTAATAAACGTAAATCATTCCAACACTACTTCTCAACGTCGTAAGCGCTTATTAGCCTGTCACGTTGCTGAAAGGGTTTTACGAATTTTTTATTGAATGCTTGACCCCTTGACACGAAAGACAAACTTGAACGTGGAATATTTCTGAGAAAACCATTGTCTTCACGTCTTCTTCAAAGCACTTTGATTAATGAGCCATAGGTTTTGTGCTACCAGTTGAAAAACTACCTGAATAAGGACTGAATATGCTATTTGAATAAGGACTGGAGATGTGTTTAAAATCGCGAAACTAATTTCCCCGTGAAAAAAACTGTGATCGATTTACTTGCGCCATTTTTTGTGGCTTACAACCAGTGGCGGATTAAGGGGGGTGCTGACTGGGCTACAGCCAGGGGCCTCCAACATTTAGGGGGCCCCCAATTCCTAAGTCGGAAAAAAGTGTATTGTGTGAAAAATACACAATGCGCTGTAAAAAATACCATCGCCAATTGGAACTAATAAGTAGGCGCTCTGTACTCAATCATTAAAATTGCTTCGTTGACATAAAAATAGTTGAGTCTTTGGCGTGTGGTCTGGCCGACACTCACAAGTTAGCAGTGGCGATTCTAGAATGAAAAACCTGGGGGGGCACTGCGGGGCCGAGGAAAAAATTAGGGAGGCCAACATAAATGTCTCTCCTGCATAGTGATTTTCCGTTGTAGTGAAGATTGATTTGCTATGATTAACCCTATGAAATCCAACATAGGCTTGTGAATATCGTCAGAACCGTCCCCAGAAAGTCTTCAAACCGTTTTAAATTTTGCTGGCTAAAAGTTATCTGCTGTATATGTCAGTCAAACGAACTTGAACGCGAAATTAAGCACAAAATTGGGGGCCAAGCAGGGGGCAAGCCAAAAAAATAAAAAAATCAGGCCCCCGCTCAGAACCGCCATTCCAAGTTAGTACTCCGACGTCTAAAAAATTAAGGTAGCCTATTCCATCGGCTTGTCTTATTTTAATGGTTTTCGGATGCGCATGCGGTATCCACGTCACTTGAACATCGGTCCTGCAGACAGCCCGAAGGAAGTTGTGAGCTTGTTAAGTGGTATCGTGTCTCTCAACAATGGTGAAAGTAATTATATCTTAGCTTAGGATAATAAATCATGGAGCCATAAGGCAGGACTGCCAGAGTTGGTATATACGCCACGTATATATCCTCGTGTACTTTCATGTATTTGTGTGTTCTTTGTTACTGCAATGCATGTTTGAAGTCTAGCGCGTTGCGTGTGGGAGTGAAGACCTTACACAATACGCAATGTCAACTGGTAGTTTAATACCAATTCTAGTACAGTTTACTTCCAAGATGCAAGTTTGGACATTTTGGTACATACTACTTCTATGTTAATCGCCATTATGTGGTACAATTCTTGATAACTGACTTAAAAAGGAATAAACGCAATAATAAAAAGAAAAGTCGGCAGATATCGAGTTATTAAAACGTTAACTAATAACAAGAATTAATCCGTATCAAGCACGTCTTAGTTCTATTTACATTTCGTTCAAGTAACTCTAAGCTTGCTCACGCTAAACTTAATGACTCATTCGATTTTCGACTTTAGTAAGTCGTGAGACGTGCTTTTAGCTAAGAATTTTGTTGAGTGCCATTTCATATTTTTAGTTCAATAGAAAAATAAAAACAATTCAGTAGTGTTATGTCTTATCAATGAACGTAAAACCATACCCAGTAAGTGAAAATGAGTTTACCAACAGTTATTGATAAGTGAGTGCATTCTAACAGTCTTACTGATTTGTCCTTGATTGTGAACATAAACATGAAATACTGAATTGCAATGAGTACAATTATTATTTTTACCATATCAATTCAGGACATATCAAACTGGGCTATTATGGTAGGTAACGTTAGGTTAAATTTTGGTTGGGTTAGTTTTGAGGTTAGGTTAGTGCTATTTTGGTCGGGAATCTGGTATGGAAAACTGATTTTTCTGAAAATTATTTTAAAGAAAATTTTATCTACCTCAAAAATGTCATTTAGATATATACAGTTTTTTTAAGGTGTTTTAGGGACCCAAATCGGGTCCCTAGAGTCAGAGAAAATTATCATCGCGTGCCTAGAATCAGAGAAAATCGGGACCCTGGAATCAGAGAAATCGGGTCCCAACCGGGTAAATAAAATTTTCCTTATAGATATATACAGGGGAACTCCGATAACACGACCACCCACTGCCAGTGGTGTAGCTAGAGGTTTGAGCTAGGGGTAGCAAGACTTAGCTGAAGGGGGCCACTAGCCAACACTCAGTGAACCTGGATGTCGTGGATGTCTATACTGTCTAAAAATACCGAAAACATCCCAAAAAAACGCAAAAAAACAACCTACTGAAAACCAAAAGAATACTACACATCAAAATTTCAGCTAAAGAGGACCCAGCTTTTGCATTTAGCTTGCCAGGGGGGCGGCTCGCCCCCTTGCCCCCGTCAGTTACGCCACTGCCCACTGGATGGCACTCAACTGATCGTGTCTGCGGGGCTGGGGTGGTCGCGTGACACTTGTATCCCTACAGGTTTCATATATTATCGCGATGACTTCATTTCTAAATTTTTTCCGTGATTGATATTTATTTAGCTTTGTCTTGCGTGCTGCCATAGCCTGTCGCTACTGTACTATAAAATCCCACAACGGAAAAAGTCGATGTCGGCAGTACAAATTCCAGAAGAGTTTACAGTATTAGTGTGTTACGTCACATTGGCACTAACTGCGCTTGCACTCACGCCTCCATCCCTGTATCCACGACACTTCAGGACAGCATGATGCAGCTGATCAAATTGCTGCTGACAAGTTACCAGTTTTCCAGCGTAAGGATACCGATAGAATATGTGGTCGTGTTACGCGGTGCTCGATTAGCAGTTTTGTAACAGCTGGTCAGTGGCCACGGTCTGGATACCGCGGTGGTCGCGTTAGTGAAACAAAAGGTAATGCATTAGCGTAGGGAAGACCGCGTTAAAGTAGTCGTGATAGCGGGGCGATCGTCACGGGGTGCCAATGTACATTTAAAATATTCCACCGGTATTTTGTGAAATTTATCGATATGGTTTCAAGTCTCCAGCAACAAATGGAGACTTGAAATCAATGAGTTTCGTTCATATTGTGACGTCCATATTAGTTGACGATTCGTTTTTTTGATCAAGCTTTTTTTGTTTCAATAATACAAATACTTCAGTTCGTTCGTTCATTTTTTTCCTATTATCGACAGTTTCATATATATCGAAAGGACCCCTTTGTAAGTTTCAGCCAGGGGCCCCACACTACCTTAATCCGCCCCTGCTTACAACTATGGAAAAATGGATGCGCACAAGTTTTAATCATCGCAGAAGTATGAAAGCAGAAACAAGCAGGAAGATTCCTCAAAAACACTGGACAAGTGTTTCTCAACCGTTTGTGTTTCGTGGCCCCCTTTCAGAGACACTCAACACCATGCCCCCCCTGCTCCACCAATTTTTTGGCCCTTCCCCGAAAAAGTTTTCAGAAATCAGCATCTAAAAGAAACAAGGTCGTAAGCACAGGTCTGCTTGTGACTCTCAAAGAAACGCCCTTTGGCCCCCTTGGGGACCACAGGACCCCATTGAGAAACCTTGCTCTGGACCTTTCGAGGCCCGCAAACTCTACTTTTAGATTCCACGATTGGTATCACAAAAGTCCCCAGGGGTTCGACATATACATGCTGCTGCTATGATCGACTTATCTTACTGTGATTTCAAATGCCAGCCACGAAGGTCCTCAGTCCCAGTTTGTGAAATGCAGCAAACGTAATGGAGCAGATCGACTTAAAACTTCCTCTTAGTGGGATTGCAGCTACAATTTTCTGCAGCCGACGAAAGTTATCTGCGTTTGGTCAACAGCAATTTCCATATACCTTAACTGGTGGACCGAGCGCAAGAAAACCAAGAAAATCTTTGATGAGTTATTACGCTGTTGGTCACTGAAATCAACCGGATCTCCAACAACAAATCATACCGAGCCGTTTTTCCGTTGTTATTTCCTGGTATGTCGCACGATACACGGCCACCAGCAATACACTCCGTCAACAGGTTAGCCTTAAACCTGTCAGCAGCACGTGGTTAATCATATCAGCAACGGAAATGGAACACTCTTCACGGTGTGTTGAGTTTGAGGATGCAGTCGCAGTATGGATGTCATACATGGGCGTCGAAAGGGAGGGCAGGGGGGACCAAGGCCCCCTGGATTTTGAAATTTTCAGCAAAAAAGGTTGTTTTCTTAGTTTCTAGTGGGAAAAATCAAATTTCACCACTTTTGACCCCCCTGGAAAAATTTAGGAAGAATCCACTAGTGCCCCCCTCCTGGAAAAAATCCTTCCGACGCCCATGGTGTCATGCGCTAATGCGTAATATCAAAATTGTGAAAAAGCGTAGATGAAAAAACTACGCTTTCCTAGTTTTAGCATCCATAACGTCTGCAGCAAACTTGACTGAGTCTGTCACTTTCGAAGAAAGCCGTACGAAAAGAGACTCTGCCAGGGGCGTAACGAAGGGGGGAAGGGGGGTCACAATACCCCGGGCGACGAATCACAATGGGGACGCCGAATCACTGCGGGGGGCGCGGAAAAGTCCCAACAGTGCTGTAAGTAGTTCCTTCAATACAGTAGATTTGCTTCCGAAAGACCTCAGGTTCGAACATAGGGGTGCCAAACTTGCTTCTTGCCCCGGGCGCCATCTAACCTCGTTACGCCCCTGGATTCTGCTGATTACAGTTTGCCAGCATGCCATCGTTAAGCCTTTCCAACTCCAAGTTTTACTGTATTACACCTTAACTGAAAAGAAGGAAATCATGAAAGCAGCAGAAACTTCGTAGAGTATGAAAACTGAGAGCAGTATTTCAAAGCGTTCTTACACAATTAAAACCCAAATGAAACCAAATTTAGCCTCATCTGCATTCATCTGTGTTGATCATCCATCAGATTTCACCCTCATTCAAACTTTATCCGCATTTAGCATCACATCCCCGAGTTCAAGCGCTGTTCGGCCATCAACATCAAACACTGAGAGGAAAATAACAGTAGTTATCGAGGGGTGCTCGACGAGACTATGTAGTGGTCAACAGATTTTTCTTCGGCGTCCCGACGTTTTGACATTAACTTGAATTTAACTACTCAGTAGTTGTGCAAGTAAACTCAAATCAACTCATCTTTACAAGTGCTTCCACCTTGCTTAGTTCTGCGCTTGCTTAAGCTCTTAGGCTGAATTTGCGCCCAACTACGGCAGAAGCAAAAAAACTCTCCACCCATGGGCGTCGGAAGGGGGATAAGTGACCTTTCCCCCTGGATTTTGAAATTTTATATTTTGCTATTAACTTTTTAGTAGAAAAATGTTTTTCTCTTAGTTTCGGAGTTGGTAAAATGAAATTTCACCACCATTGCTCCTCCCTGGAAAACATCCTTTCGACCCCCTGAAAAAATCTACTATTTCTCCCCCTGGAAAAAACCTTCCGACGCTCATGTCTCCCCCTCTAAACACTTTTCCCTGATCTAAAATTTATTTTTTGAAGTTACATTCGCTCTGAGCAAGAACAATATAGGCAAATAGCTTCTATTACAGAATGGCATGATGGGTCCACTTAATTGAGCGCAGCAGCCGGGGCCGTTGAGAATATTTGAGTCCAAGACAAGATAATATTTTTGCCCCTACCAAAAGATTTCCTCAAGATCCAATGACTCTTATGTCATCATTGCAACAATTACTTAAGTATGTCTCTCCGAGACAGAAATTTGGTTTGAACTTCGAGACCGAGACGTTAAGATTGTAGCGACTCAGTTTCGAGACTTGCTGTCGGCTTCTTTTTCTTCTTCTTTCGTTTGAGCGAGTTCTTTTATCCACTGCTTGGCCGCGCTATATTTCGGGGCAGGTGTTGAGTAGCCATTCGGTTGTCTCATCGTCCAGAACCGTCAGGGCTTGCAGTCCATGCAGACCGCCTACGCACCGGTCGATGGATTTGACATTGGAGGACGACATGGTCGACGGTTTGTTCTTCTGCGCCACACTCACAGGCCGCAGAGGAGGCCATACCCCATTTGTACA
>JGI24021J15306_10000762_pt1 | contig 27638 bp, 19 predicted proteins | sample Ectturendosymbi1_FD_15306 | JGI IMG/M metagenome (IMG submission 15306) | reverse complement strand
GACGTATATTTGCCATTTTAGCTTTTCCATTTTCGTGTGCCAAAAATTCTCAAAGCCGAGAATTTCAGCAAGGACAACCGCACATAATCAAAAAAACAGACAGAAGTCTCAACGCCTTTCAATACATTTTAGGCACATACAAATCTTCAAAATGTAAGTTAACCGTGGTCTTTCGTTGCAATTTCCATAAATGCCGAAACAGCAATCAACTCCTGTGGTGGAAACTACACAAACAAGCGAGGCAGCTACTCGGGTGCAGAAAATTATCAGACGTTGTCGACACCGAAAAAATGTTTGTCACAGCATCTTATCACTAAACGGTGGGTGATCGTTTCGAATGTTTCGCTGGTGATTAGGAAACGTGATTACACGTAAGCTGCGCAGAAATTAAAGCAAGAGTTTGTTTTTGTAGTTTTCTCCGAACTTAAGTTTCGCAAATCGAAACCAGAACAACACTTAAAGTTTTTCGAAACACAAATAAAAAAATACGATATGTCTGGAATACTTCCTAGCAAAACTGGCTGACTGGTGCAGTCATTTCCATTCTTGGTCGGGTCATACCAAAGACTTGTTGTTTGCCGCTTGTCCAGCCTCGTGCTCACATTAATGGATGAGTGCAAGAGAAGGTTTACGATGGATGCTACCAATGATTTTCTCACCGTTGCAGTTTTTCTACGAAGCCACGCAGACTACTCAAAAAAGAGTGCAAAGCGAGGAGAACTATTTTTTCCCTTCTTATTTCCTAGCAAAACGGTTACTTCTACGTAGGGCAGTTTTCGCAGCACACGCGAATTACCTATGCCTTTGGACGAGCGCCTTGTTAAAGTGCCATCGGACTGAATTTCGTCAGTGACTAAAGCGTCTACATCGCTTGAGTTTCGTTTCCCACCATCTGACGTTGCGTCTTCCGGTTTCTGCAAACAATGTAAGGTTTCTGTTTCATATGCTGTAGCACCCAAAAATGTCTACCAACAACAAAAAGCACACGCCGATCATTTTCTTAAAGGCTTTATTAGTTTGTCATGTATGCACTTTTTGCAGATTTTCTTGCGGCAGGATAAGAGACAGTTTTTTGCGGTTCGACAATACTGGCCAGAACACCTTTTCAAATGACATCTTACATTGAACAGTGCCTTTTCAAATGACATCTTGCATTCATAAAGATTAATAGGCGTTGCCTGTATTAAGTACCTTTTGCCAAAAATATAAAATGCATCTTTTCCTGTATTACACAATAACCACCGCTGAGCGGTAGATTTTTCGTATTCCGCTGCGCAGCATGGTGCTTGAATGTCAGATGCATGGTTGCAACGAAACAAGGGTTGATTTGCATGCTGAGTAGCGTAGAGCGGTGATTTTCAACCTTTTTTGTTATGGTGCACCCTTAAAGATGTTTCGACTAACTCATGCACCCTATTTACACTCATGCACCCTATTTACTGCCACGTCCCCCGTGTCCCCCACCTAATTGTGCCCATGTCTGTAAGTACTCTGGCCTAAATAAGCAGGTACCCTAATTCAGTAACTCAGCTACATAATTCAATTGATAATTATCAATGTTTTCAATTATCAAAAAAGGCCATTATAATGGCTCATTGTCTGTTGCTTATGAATCACAAATAATCAACTAATTACAACAATTAGCTTGACATGGTCTGATGCTTACGCACCAGACATTAGAACAGGGGTGGGGGACCTGCGGCCAGCTGGCCAAATGCGGCCCGCGTGGACATTTGACATGGCCCGCATAAGAATTTTCGTCACCCAATTTAGAGTACAAAATCGCGTCTAAACGAAGCTCCATGATAAGCAGGTATGTAAGATAGTATGTCAAACGAAGACTCTATCCCTCGTAGTAAGATAAAGGTAGAATTTCACGATAAAATCAATTGTTATTTGCGGCCCACCAGCTATAATTCATAATTTATGCGCCCCAAGACAGTAACTATGTTCCCCACCCCTGCTGTAGAATGTGCTAAGTCCAGATTAAATCCTGAAAGTCATTGGTTGGTTAATGTTTCATTTTTGCTAACAGAATGTTTTTGTAAAAAGTATCTGCTTAGTGTGACAGGTTTGTGATGCACCCTTGTCAGCCTTTTTGTAGTGGTGCACCCCATGCATATTTTGGTGCACCCTAGGGTGCACCGTGCACACCGGTTGAAGAGCGCTGGCGTAGAGCAGGTTCAACTCTAACGCGTGCCGGCTGGAAAAGGTGCTCTTGCTAATTTTCCAGCCGGGAGAAAACCTTAACCAGTCAGGTGACTGACTCAAACAAACATGTCAGAGCAAAAATTTAGTAGCAAGAAACAAAATGTGGCCTAAATTTCCGCACGATGCATGGTTCGAGAAGAGCTTTTCATACATGAGAACTTTAGCAGATTCAAAACAATGAATCTGCGGTGTTTTGTAAAATCCCTTACCAAAAAAGTGAACGCAAACCCACATACTCACGGGTGGATTTAAAGGAAAAGCGGTGGAACTACGAAAGTTAGTGGGAACGTCGACAGGTGTTTGTGGAACATCACCATGGTCAATGTCTTCCAATTGGTAGCTGGAGCGCATGGGAACCGCTTGATAGGAATTTCGCTTTCCTTCGACATTTGTCTCAGAATTGAGGATCCTGAAACGAAACAGCCGAATGTTATAGCTGTCCTGAATATACGTTTTAACCTGATTTGCAAAAATATGCATTGGTTTAGATGTCTACGCATTCAACCGTCACTTTGCAGCCAGTTTTTCCAAAGAAATCAAATGATTCGTAGTTTGCTGTCCAAATATTAAGTTACCCTGCCATTTTTCTTTCAGACAAACACGAATGTAAGCAGCTCTGGCTCGGAAGCAATGATCTGAATCAGCATTGCAGACAGCTGTGACAAAATTCACCACAACTTGCACCTGTAAAGTGGAAGCTATGCTGGGGTCATTAACAAAGTAATATTACCTGAAAACGAAACTGCTTTGGTGTATTGAGAAATAAGACAGAAGTAAATGAACTGAGTAGCCAGAACCTGTTTTTCGAGTGTTTTACCAATTTTTTTGAAGGTATACGGATTCCTTTCGAAGACTGAGTGCTCGTAAATGTAGCGCGAGACTCTTCAAAGATATGTCACATACACAGACTGCTCACCGTATTATTTGACGTTGACTTTGTCCAAGTTCTATCAGAGACTGATCGAGTGCGACCATCACTTGACGAACCGAGTCCATCAGTTCGGTGTTGCCTTCGACGCCCCGCAAGACAGCTTTCAAGCCGTGACCTTCCTTGCCTCTCGTGCGAAAAGAAGGAGCGGCGAGACAAGTAATGCAGTAGTTCGTGTGCACCATGGAATCTGGATAAAGCAAGCAACACTCGCCTAAGAACAAAGAACATGCTAGAAGCGCTTTCCTCAAAGTCATAAACACCGAATAATAGCAGTACATTCACAACAAAGTGAGCTGGAAAGGCAATAAACCGCATGAAACTAAAAAAATAGACGCGCTTTAAGATAAAAAGTGGTGTGTCAAGTTTCAAACAACAAAAAATGCAATGTTTTCATCGAAGAAAATATACATTTAAAACGATCTGATCTACGTTAGAGAAAAATATTTTGGGCGTGTAACAAAATAAATTAACACTTTGAAAAACGACGTAACGATTTTTATTTGTTCGTGCTCAACGGAAGTGGATGAACAATCTCACGACCTCACGGAGTGATGATTTAACAAATCTACGGGGAAAAANTTTAGCAGTCACGCAACTACGAACGTTATNCCGTCGTTTCATGGTAAAAAGTATAAATATCCAAGACCGTATACGTAAACCTAAAAAAACGAAAACGACATTCCGCTTGATGGAACTGACCAACATCAGTGCTTGGACTTTGCTCGCCACGTTTATCTGCGAGGCCGAAACCACGAAGGTTATAACTTTCCGATGCATGGCTCACCTGTGAGAAGTGAAAGGTCCTTGTTATGGTACTGGTGTGGTCACGAAGAAGTTTGCACAATGAGGTTTAGATAAATATCAAAATAAAATCGAAAGTGGTGCATGATAGGCTATCTTATAACAATGCAGAAACAGAAACAATGCTGGCAAAAAAATTCAATAGATGTAGAGCAAAAATATTTAGAAAAAGCATCATAACCTGTCGTTGTTCTTCGACCTAGACATCTTTTGACTGAAAACAATAGTAGTGTTGCTGCGTTTTAACAGGTACTGAACCAAAGCTCGTGCAAACACAGATTAACCGGTGAACAGTTACTATAAGCCCTGGCTAGGTGGTCAAAACGCGTAATGGAAAGGCAGGATCAACATATGACGGGTAATTATCATCGTCATCATTGACACCGAAACTTGCTGATCAAGCTTACAACAAGAACGTTAACTCAAATGCGGAGCGAAAATTAAGTGCATCCGGCCGTAGATACCTGTGGTATCAGGAAACTTAGCTTCCATTCCTTTAATTGGATGGTCGATGATAAGATACATTGTTGCAAAGTATTTAGCGCACTACTAAACTTGATTCACCCTCACGATTTGTGCAAGAGTTTGGTACTTCTTAGTTTTATCTGACATGAGATCGAGATCAGTATGTCTGACGACATAGCTAGTTAAATATTCTGCGGCACAGACCCAAACGAGCAAACAAGTCAGAATGATATGAATTACTACTTTTATGGNGAATGCCGAACACGTACTTGCGGAAGCAAAAGCAAGGCCAACATGCCTTTGATATAGTGGTACAGAGGGTATCGAAACATATTTCTACAGCAAGTGGATCAGTGCCACAAAATAATGTTTGAAACAACAGAGTTGGACGCCATACACCACATTTGTTGCAAACTTCTTGTTTCAGAGTGAAACATGGAATTCTTTTTGAGACATTTAGAAAACATTACAAAAAACAATATTTTGAATGAAGTCATACTGGAAGTTCGAAAAACGACTGATAAACTTCTGTATCTACATTCCAACATCCGGAATCAGAACTAGAGGAGGATCTTTTAAGCTGAAGAGTGGATTGTAGTTAAAACACATTCTTGTTCTGATACTTCGTAAACTCTCTAAGTCAAAAAATTGTGGTAAGACCGTCAGTAGCTAAAAAGGTGGCATTTAATTTGAAATTTTTGATAACAGATAGTTAAAGGTGAAGGCGATGAAATTGGTTATGATTCTTCAACTTTGATTCTCTTATTGGAAACTTTCTCTTCTCCATGTGAGATGTATATTTTCCTTTGTCCTGCCATAACGGTGATAAAACGCACAAGACTTCCGATAAATCGGTATATCACCTAACAAGAATCTTTTGTCGAACAGCTACGCGAAAGCTTATTTGGAAACGTGTTCTTGTGCAGGTGGAGTCGTTTATTTAAAATAAGTTTGTTGGTTTCGGTAGGTTTTGCACCCGGCGTTTACATAACACGTATAAAAAGCCGAATTCTCGCTAGATTCAATATAAGTTTTTTGCTGTAGTAAAAGCGAGTGGTAACAGGCATGAGACATGATAGTAAATTATTGGTTTCAGCTGAGCTCAAACCATCCGATTGCATAAATATATTCCTGTGTAAAGCAACGCCTCTCGTGGTGTTCGCTTCGGTTGTTGTTGACCAATTTTGCCGCTGCCCCATGAACGAGCAAGAGAGCACTGGAAGATTAGTATAAGCAACTATTTCGTCAAAGTGTGAAGTAACTCAAAAGGAAAAATCTCACGTCGCTAAAACATCGTTTTCAGCATATTGGAAGACATCAGACATGACTTACCTGCAGGTGGTTAACGTGGCAATTAGTGGGACAAAAATCTTTAGCGGTTAGGCTAGATGGACGTTCTTTCATTTCTTTGTACGACGGCCACATAAGGGAGGTGAGATGCCGTTTGTACTGCAAAAAATTAAACCATTTATGTAAGAAACCAAAAGGTCTTTTCCATAGCAAAAATGCAAAAAGGTCATGTACAGGGAATGAATAAATAAAGCTTGTTTAGGCTTACCGTAAGCTGTTTTGCAAAAGCAGGAAATTGTATTTTTGGGGTGCACTAAAAAGAACGTTGTCGTTACGCATACGTTTTGAACACTCCCGCACAGTGATAAGGATTAACTTCATACCAAGTAATTTTTGAATTTCAGGTTGTAGATTTTTTGATAAATACTGTGTTACGCGCAAGCTGTTGAAATTAATCCATTCACATCCTTTGTTAGATGGAGATTTTTTTCGATGTTTCACTTTTGTTTAATGTTTGAATATTGTCGTTTACTTTTTTGTTTTCGTTTGGTTGACGAAGCCGGCCAGAGTTTAAAACGCATCCGTTTTCAGGGCGTTCGACGATAACGTTGTCACTCACGCACCGCTACTACAAGTCACATAATGACCGAAGAATGATATCCCCATCTTCTAATTAGAAGGTGAACATTCATTGCACCACTGAGCTATCACGGTCCCAAATGACGTTTTCGTCTAGTTCTTGGTCGATTTAACCTGCCATGATTCACGTCTGTAGAAACGCAGTCTCTAAAGTGTTCTTCAAGTAACGCCGTGTAAAGAAGTTGTTTAGTTGTCGTCATCCACGACATAGGCAACGATATACCGAATTTTCCAGTCAAATCGCTGCAGCTGCTCACAAAGAAATATGCCATCGTCAAGTGGACCGCGAACGCAATTTAAGTTATTTCCGCTGCCCTGCGGTTACAATCGCTGGCATTCAACTACAAATCATGAATTACAGAGTAGCTGGCCGATTGTGACGTGGTACTTGAGGTGATAGCTTTTTAGCGAACGCATTAGCAAGCCGGTTCTAGACGTTGCGAACCATGCTCTCCGTGATATGCGTTTTCAACCAACCTAAGGCGTTGTGGTTGGACTGCTTAGAGCGTAAAGCAACCTGTAGTTTCACACATTTCACAATGTTGTTTATGTTCGAAAAATTGGAAAAAAATTCGGGCAATGCAACTTTAAATGAGACTTCACACATTTCCAGCGTTGCTCAAAGTGGTCGGCTGTCATCAGCTTAAGCGTCGCTTAGCCGAAAATCTAGGACGATATATCCATACTTTGCCTGTAACCTCTGATGGAAACGACTGTCGAACAACGGTCTATTTTAATGCCAAAACGAACCCAAACAGTACAACACCCACCCTTCTGTACGATTCCAGCCGCTCATGTATGACTTCGTATCTCAGGCTTCTTCTTCGCTCAAATACTTCTTTCTTGGCCTCGGCAACGTGCGGCGCTATTTGCAGGAGAGCTTGAACGTCTGCCAGAACCCTGTCGTCTTCAGCCACTAGTACTTCAAGCAACTGTGGGAAAAGCGGAAGTAACAGGTGATTGAAGCAGAGTAGAACAGGTTATGTGCTGCGAGTTGACTCCAAGATGTTTGTATCGTATTGTATGAGACAAAGCATGTGCGTGAGTTCAGGTTGTGACGAAGACGTAGAACCAAGACTAGAGACACCTCACTGCATGGCTCAAACGGAACAGATTCAGTTTGATGGCTTTTCCCACGAGTTCCAATTTAACTCTAAACTAAAAATATGTAATGAAACTTCGTGAAAGTTCAAGCATGCCGATTAAGCTGAACGTACAGCAACGGTTACACAGAAAATTATCCATTCTCTAATCTAGAGGATTGTTTGGTTGAAGGAAAAGTCGGACTCTTTTTCTCGACATAGGATCGATTTCGTCATTGACGGTTTGTTTCAACAGCGAATGTGTAATTTCTTGGTGGCGTCAGAGGCAAGGACTTACTTGGGCAGCAAGGTCGAAGATTGACGGACACTCGGCCATTCGTTCGATCACGTGGTTGCGAACACCGTTCACATTGTCAAACGTGTACGTGCTCAGGCGCTCCAAGTGCCGGTTTCCAACTTGAAGCTAATAGGATATGTAAAAGACGTGTAGCTAATAGTCAAAGCAAGAGGGCGAAAATAAGACACTGGGTTTTACCTGTAAGCAGAAAGATTCTGACTTGGGAGCGCTGGCCGCAGCTAGTTCCGTTTCTCTATCAAAATAGTTAGCATTTCAATATTTTTAAAAGTACAAGAAACCGATTGTTTGTAAGAAAAATTGCATGCACTTCCATCGAGACGCAGTAAAGTGGCTTTTCAACGGCACACACGCCTCGTCCGCATTTCGTCGTCAAATGATGACTAACTCAAACCCAAACTACTTACTTTTTTTCCTTTTGACGAAGGCTCGTATGGCTGATTCCGATCACCATGGCCAGGTTCTTGCGCTTGAAACTACGCGACTTTTTTATTCCGTTTCCGGATGGAACACCAAGTGAGTTGCTGCTGCCAGTGTTCTGGGCAAGTGAATCAATAGTAAGAAAAAAAGTCCTAGTAAGAAATAATCAACAGTAAGAAAAAAGTCCCATCTCCCAGTTCCAACGACCGAGACACGAATTCATTGACGAATAAATGACTCGGGCCGTTTTGTTTAGAATCTCCAAATGAGACAGGCGTGATATTTGTAGCAACTCTCAGCCCAAGTACAGCAACAGCGCAGTGTTACGTTTTTGTCATTCAACAATGCTGCTGGATATTATTTGCCGTGCGACCCTGGCCTTGATTATTTTTACTTGCACCTCCTTGTGTAATCAACGTGAAGCTTTGCGACAATTAATCGCATGCAACAATAAAAAGGTAAGCTCAAGGAAAAGCACGCCACTATGGGAACGCTTGAGCAATTAATCAAACATGGCAAGGGGGAGAACAAATCAAAAACAAAAATCCGTTTTTACATATGTACGTTACGACTGCAAGTCGTACCAGTTTCACTTCTTCTTCGGATGAAATGGACGATCCTCTACTCCGGTCAATTTCTTCTTCGAGCTTTTTTTCAACGACCGGTGAAGGAAGTTTGCAGCCTTCCCTGATGGCAGCAGCCACAGCATCGTGAGACTCTTTCTGCACTGCTTTACCGTTCACCTGCAAAAATAAGTTTTCTTCAACAAAACAAACAAAGCCTGGACAAACATTTTGCATCAACAACAAACTGTGTGACTCGTCGCGCATCGCCAACTTCCCGCCCTTTTTTAGCATGCACACAAGTTCAAGAAAGTTATCGTTAGAAGCAAACAAACGCTCAGGAGAGTTGTGTGTCTTCGAGGTTGATCGAGAAACGATACTGCTGTGCGATGTGTAACTGAAATACCTATATTACATAAAAGAGAATGGTCAAACTCAAACCACTATTCAGTATCAGAAAATCAAGTCAGGTTTTGTACATAACAGGACTTTGTTGAAATTTAACAGAGTTTACCGGCATTAAAGAAGCAGTGAGTTTCGATAAATCTTGCTGAGCTACTCGGATATGCAGGTTAGTTTTTTGTGTTAAGAGCCAATGCCCGACTGCACACAAAGGCTTTAACTGTCGTCTATAGCTAATTTCTTCTAGCATCTATAGTTAATTTCTTCTAGACTTGGTTTTAAATTATTTTGGTGACGTTTTTTTCACTTTATATTTTCTGTCAAAAAGCAGTGCATAAAGAAGCAAGAAGCAGAAGGTCAAACGCATGTTTCAATACTTTAATTGTGATCGCAGTGATCTCAAAATTAACTTGATGATTAAAATGCTCGAATAAAAGGTATGCATCCAAGTTGCTTTTGCTGATCACGTTGCCGCGAATACTTGTGATAAAATCCGATGAAGCAATATTTCAATTCACTGTGTGTATTCCATTCATTCATTGTCATACCTGCTTTCCCTCTGGGAGGTTGCGGAGGCAGCGGCTAAAAGAGGAATCGAAATACCTTACCATTTTCAACAATCTCTGACAGTTCTGCTGGCTCCACACCAAGAAGGGACCAAGCAAGGTCGGAGATGTTATCACGCCACTTGGTCCAGGGTTTGGTCGACCTACGGGTTGCTTTTACTTGAGCGTAGCCAGCAGAACTTCCTCGCCAACCTTTCGCTGGACATTCTGGTCACACAGCCGAACCAACATAATTGGGATCTCCTGATTCGCAGAAATGGCTTGATGTTCAGGGTTTTACGAATTTGGCAGCTGCTGACTTTGTCGCGAATTGTCACACCGTGGATTCCCCGCAAAAGAGCATTCTCCCGCTTGTACTTGAGATAGTATTCTTTCAGAGACTTCAGAGACTACTCAAGGTTCATGACTGTAGGTGAGGACCGGAACAAATGTCGATTTAAAAAGTGACTTATTTAATTGTCTGTGTATATTTGAAGAGGAATTAGCTTAGAGGAATTAACACGTACGTTATTAAAACGCTTTCCATTATGTGACATCGTGGGTATACCTTTAAAATCGCATGGCCCTTAACTAAACCGGCGCTCATGGCCATCCCTCCTCGTGCAACGGCATGGACAACACAAGGATTCGATCCGCGAATCTGGAATCCCATTCCTTCACGAGTTACGGGAATGCCGACAACCCTGAAAAAAGCATACGTTGCCCATGTTTGTTAAACGAAGCGTCTGATATTTGCAAAGCGAACTTCCTGAGTCGGTCCTTTACTTACAGCTCATCTTCTGCTTTTACGGTGACGCTGATGAGGCGAAATTTGTCCAGGTTAAACTTAAGTACGTTTTCAAACTGTTCTTGTGAGGCAATTGACGTCAGCAAGTCGTTGTTGATTTGCAAGATATGCTGTCCCGGCTGAAGACCTTGGATCTAGTGAAGGCGGAAAGCAAACGAAATATCCAAAACTTTTAATGGCATAAAACGAATTAAATTGAATGGACAATCCTCTCAAAGAAATCTGCAAAACTTATCACGAAGAAATCACCGACACACTGCATTGGTATCTCACCTGAGCTTGAGATCCTTTGATTATCGCTGTGATAACAACAGCCGCTTGCTGCTCGATATACTTTCCTTCGAATCCAAGTGGTTGCTTGTCTGACACGTTCAACTAAAAACAAAAAACATTAACCGTTCAAACAGGAAGATGGAAAAACACGAAGCCTGTGTTTGTTCAGTCAAGTTCAATCGAGCGTGACTCACAAGCAAAAGGGTTTTCGTCTTGTACTGCTCCAGGAATTTGAATTCGTGTTTGGAATTCTTTCGAACCAGTTCACGCAGTTTGCTGGTTTCACCAATTTCTTCGTCCGGAAAGAACTTAAACAGCGACGAATCGTCTTTGAAGTCTTGTTTGTCGAGGGCTGGAAATTTAATTTGAAATGCCGTATTTTTTGTTATTTTTCTAAATTTTCGCAGGGCCATTTAAGTTTTATTTACACAGCAACAAATACGATATCATGCTGTGCAAGGTTATTTCTTGGCGCCAGGTAAGCTTTATTAAAGTTCTTTGCTAGCAAACAGATTTGCTTAGGTTTTAAAGAAATGAAAAATCTTAAAGTTTTTCACGCAAAGCATTTCTACGCAGCAAACTGCGGGGACAACTTTCTCACACACCGTGGTGAAGGATGCCATTCTCACAGAGACTCTGCCCAAGATTGCACGATTCTTCTCTGTTTTGGCAGTCGCCTTGATCGACCAACCAATCAATCAGTTTCTTCGCTTCGATTACTTGCTTATAGGTTCGAAGCTGTCTATCTTTGTCTCTACAATTCAAACATACGTCTTAGTCAGATGGCGGGATGTTTCTTTTGGGCAAAGTGCGTGGTGTTCAAAAAATCACGCGGGGCTTTTCACGCTCTTTAACGCAAATTTTCAGTTACAGGCAGCAAGTGCGCGCGCAGTACAAAAAGAAAGTTCACTTATGGGGCAAGGACAGGTGGATCAGATTAACACTCGTTGTCACTCTGGGTAACACTACTGGCGAACACCGAAAAACATTCACGACTTTGGATAACCTCGCTTTTTCTTGTGACCGAAAGAAACAAAATACACAATGAAACATATCCCAACAAAGAAAATTAAAAACTACTCGTAACCAGTGGCGTAACTGACGGGGGACATGGGGGGATTGTCCCCCTGGCAAGCTAAATGTAAAACTGGGGCCCCTTTAGCTTACATTTTGATATTGAGTATTCTTTTGGTTTTCAATAGGTTGTTGTTTTTTGCGTTTTTCGAGGTGTTTTCATTTTTTTCAGCTAGTATAGACATCCACATGACGTTCGGATTCATTATCATTTCTTATCTTTTTTTGAGTATTGGCTAGTGGGCCCCCTTCAACTTAGTTTTGCCCCACCTGGCTCAAACCTCTTGTTACGCCACCGCTCGTAACGAAGTATTAGTAAGGTATCCTGGCCAAACAAATGCGAATTAGGTAGGCAAATAAAAGTAGTCATGAAAGCAGCATCGTATCGCATTGTGCTACACAGGGCCTATTGATGCCAGACAAGATTGACGTGTGCAGCTAAAGTTACAGTAGCGGAGACGACTCACTTGATTATGGGCTGAAAGACACAGTGTGCCCGACAGTAAATTCGTAGCCCTTTTGCAACAAGATCTTGACTTTCACCGCGATGCTTAAACGTGCCATCATCGTATCTGAATCTATACAAAACGGCTTCGTTCTTGAAGTGGTGCTTGTCTTGCACTGAAACAACAAAACGTCGTTTAGCTTCAATAACCAAAGTACTCCAATCATTCTTCACCAACCTAACAGGTAGCAATAGCAGCATAACGCGTTTAGCAAATTTGAAAACGCTACTTGTAAACAGAGCCAGAACACCCAAAAACACAAATATACAAAAAAATGTTCAGGAAGAGTAACTCTGAATTGAATGATTTAACACAAACAAAAACGTTATTTAAGACAAACAATTCTCAAATCCCATTTTAAAAAATTTTGTAAAGTTTTTAAAACAGTATTATGTACATTGTGAAATAAAATATAATGGAAATAGCAAAAATATTTTAACCCCCCTCAAATGTAAGTATTATATGCGATAATTTGTCAGCAAAATTAAAAAAATCAAAAACCGTTTTGGAAACCAATGTTCATATGCGCCAAACCAAACCCCAGAAAGTTAGAATAATGTTTTGATCAAAGAAAAATACAATGAAACGTTTTTTTTCAACAAACGTTTTTTAGGAGACAGGGAAACAGTTACTTAGAACCAAGTTAGCAGGTACGCTTTCATTGCAATAGATCCTGGTGTCGCAACACCGATTCTCTTTCGTTAACAACAAAAAATAAAAATCCTACAAGTGTTGTTTCGATTTTTCTCCTCTCAGCTTAAACCAGATAGGCTGCAGGTTACCCGGTCTCAACATATAGTCTGAAAAACCCGGCAAAAAGGTTCTTACTTTTTGTAAGCACACCATCCAACTTTCTTATCACGAACTGTCTTAAGAGACACGTAAATTTTTCGGATTACAACGGGTCGTGATAAATTTTGAGGTTTGCTTAAAATATTGTGATTGGTCAGTATCTCCGACGTATACGAAAAACCAAATGAAGCCACACTATTCTGATCATTAAAGTTACCTTCAGCAACACTTCCGTCGCTTTACAATTCTACGGCACTGTCTACACCAGGGGTCTCAAACTCAAATTACTCCAAGGGCCAAACGAGGGCTTGCAACAATGGCGTTACCTCAACCTTGCTAGAAGCAGCTTTTGCATCTTATTTTTTGCGAAAGGTATCGTGAATTACAGGCAAATCATTTGTAGTCGCCTCTACGTTCATTTGAAAGGAACTTGTTCACGCGCTGGTCGAGCACTTTTAATCATCGGTGAATAAACTATATAACTCAAATGTTAGTTATTTAAAAATTCCCAAAACGCACCGCGGGCCGCTTGTTTGAGACCCCTGGTCTACACGGTCATCCGTGTTCGACAAATGCGTTGCTGACTTGTGTTTTTCGGTCATAGACCGAACTTTTTTTAAATGACCGAAAAAATTAAGTCAATTCGGTCATAATGTCCGAAAATATAGACAAGTGAAAATTGTTGCGGCGAGTTTTAATACAATTATGGGACAAATGACCGAAACATCTCAGCGACAAAAAACAGATTACTGATGGTGCTGATCTTATCAAATATATACTACGGTAGTGCTGATTGTAGCACATATACGGCACCGTTTAAAGAGCAAACCAAAAATGATAAATAAAAGGCTGACAACAGGGTCTCTCCTTTGCACGAGACAGGAAACACTTGTTAGCACGATACCATTTGGCTGGGATACTATTGGCCACTGGATATTTGCTCTGAGATTTTCTTTACAGACCTTTGACTGTAAAATAGTCCCTTAAATTTTTATCATTTTTATCCCATAAGAAATTTTTAGAAAGTTTTACAGATATTTTGATTTTCAGGTACAAACTTCATAAACATTAAAAATAACTTCTACATATTTTTTGTTCTCAAAACTTTTCGTAGACTTCCTTTACAACATTTTTTCAATTTTAAATATCTTTTCATGTACAAACTTCTCAAAGCGCTAAGCAGGACCCGGAAGCCAATACAATTTGCTGAAACCCAACCTGAAGATAGTTACACACGTCACTGCAACGCCAATTTTGATCACCGTAAGACAGCGCTCTTGAGTGGACTCTTTCAAACCACCAAATCCGCCTCAACTGAAATCAAGTTGAAACACTTTCAGAACGAAACATTCATTAAAGTAAATGGTTCCAACCGTGATGTATTATTCCGCAATCCAGGAGAGCCTGGCCCAGCATTATCGCTTCGTCCACGCTGTTCGATTCCTTGTTGCTGACCAACCAATCAACGAATTCACTAGGAACAAACCGCATTGCTTAGTCGGAAACAACTGTATCGGCAGTTGCTGCGTGCAGTGAGTTGGGAAGCAAAAATTTGCCTCCTGTTACCTCAACGTCAGGGGTCACGCTATCTGGTGAAATATGTTATGCACGTAATAGTGAAATGATAAAATAACGAAACTGGAAATAAATTTGAGCTACGCGTTAGTTGCCATTATGGTTAATAAAACTAAACGTAGAAAAAACGTTTGAGGCACATATCGAATCTGTTTTTTTTTCGGTTATAGACCGAAATGTTTTTGAAACGACCGAAAAAAATTAAGTCATTTCGGTCAGAATGTCTGAATATATAGGCTAATGAACACTGTTACGGCGAGTCTCAATACAAATGTGAGACTAATGACCGAAATGTCTCAGCGAAGAAAAAATAGTATGGAACTGCGGGGCATCTTGGGTGTTGTCTCGTTACAGGTTGCAGGGAGTTTCGTTTTCACTGAGTGGCATTTGGCATAGTATTTGTACAGGTTGAATAAACACGCTAACGCAATATCGCCACGCGCTGTACAAAGTTTCGTAAGAATTGAAAGTTTGCAGCAAAACAGAAAGTGACGTTTAAAGCCTTCCTAGAAAAATTGGCAAACGGTTCAACGTACTTTCCGAGCATACACTTGGCTTGCTTTGTCATTTTCGCCTTCCTGTCTTTAATTAAACCTTGGTGAGTGACTTTGTAGTAAATCCTTCTTCCCTTGCTGTGCATCACGTCGATGGTGTCACGCTGGTCTATGCTCATTTTACCTAAGTAGAAATTTTCGGTTGGCTTTGGCAGAAACTTAGCTATAAACGTTGACAGGGAAGTCATCAAACGTCAGCCAACTCGAAAATGCAGAAAGCCAAACATCATAGAAGTCGATTAAAACCTCGAAGCGGAGTGTCAAAGATGCGCACTCAACCCTTTAACAACGGTGATGAAGTTTGCCCTGCGCCATTTTTAGATTGATTCCACATTTTTCGCAAATTTCCAAAAGTACTCAAAGAACTGCTAGGTTTTGAATAATTGTTTATTGAATATTTTACGGTCAAAGAAATGCAGCGAAGTTGGCTGAATTGCGACTTTAATCATGGGAAGTGCACCATTATGATGAAAACGAAATGCTGCCTATCCACAACTGCGATTTTGACGTCAACTACGTGCAAAGGCAGGCAGTTCTGTGCAGCGGCCAACGTGGTGACACAATCACTGATATATTTTACGCACTTAACCTCAGCAGGAACATTGAAAACCGTAAAACTAAGAAGTAAAAAACTGTTCAAAACTTGAACGCCTCGAGCGCGCTTCCTCTGAGACTTCGACGACGTTCAAAATTAAGGTGTGCGCCGCTCGGTGGCGAAGCACCCAGGACTCACTTTTCCGTCTTTCCCTTTCCATAATGAACTCATTCAACCAAGCTTCTTTTTCTTCCTTGCTTTTGGCGAGCAGGACAAACCATTTGTTTTTTGCAGCATTAAGAACTTTCCATCCATGCGTCACGGTGTAACCTCCGCAGTGAAAATCAGCTGCAACAGCAAAAAACGCCATCAAAGCTCAAATGCAGTGAAAACGAATATAAAAGTTCGACATAGCAAGGGAGCAAAATGGTAGTAATAATACATAAGCGAAAACATTTTCGTAGTCTTATTTCTTCAAAGACGCAATCCGTTTTAGCAGACAAACTAAAACTCAAGCAGATGAGATAGACGAGATTTCCACGCAAAATGCAACAGCGTTATGAGATGAACAAGTGTCAGTGAGTTATTTCACCTTTTGAACAATTGCTTTATTTCTATATTGTTACCGCGCAACGTTGTTGGTGAATTAACGGTGGAAGATTAAAGGAAATGCAACACTTATAAAGCATGCTTGTATGTACATGTCCCATCTTCCAGATTTTCGATCTCCATAAGCTCAGTTGCTATTCTTCCTTTGAAGATCCACTTCTTTTGATCCAGGACCGATTTTTTTCTTTTAATTTTGCTTTTACGAGGGAGGGTTCCAGATTTGGCAGAATCACTACCTTGTAATCTAGAAAGTACATGCCATAAATTCAGGCGTAGAGGAAGTGATAAAAATTCCAATTAAAACCAACACGAGAAAGACTACCAGATTTTTGAAGTTTACACGTCGGCACAAGCCGCATCGTAGAGATAACCTTGATTTCTAAACGAAATGAGTTCGTTTGGAGCGAAGCGTTGAAACCGCATAAATATATCTATTCTGCGCGACTTCGTGCGAGGTATGATGGCACTGGACGAAGCCACACTCAACAGCAGTTTGCCTCTAGCGTGATGTAATTGCCAAAGGAATTTTCGGCACGTAACACGAGAAGGTTGTGGTTAACTCATTATTATCGCGGGTGGTTTTTGCAGCGTTGGATCAGAGAGAGAACTGAGAATGTGATCTGTGGGTGACGTTTCCGCAAAGCCGGACAAGCGGCAAGTCAGCAAAAGGCGTCGTGGTCGTGTGGTCCTTGTTGCCATTAGCAATGACTGATTGCTAATCCCACCGCTTTTAACAGAGGCATTATAATTCGCAGCTAGTATGGACGGATGCAATAGAAGCTTTTCATTAGGCCTGCAAAAGAATATAAAGGTAGCCAAGCCACAAGATATCCTACCAGAGAAACACGACTTAAGCGTCATTTTTTGGTGAAGGTTTGAAAAAACTTGGACCAGCAGGTACACAAATCGTAACCTCGCATTTCTACTTTTTCTGAACTTCGTTATACTACAACCGAGAATGATTTTCTAAATTTTCGTTAAATCAGGGTAACTTTTTTGATACTCGTTGTTTAGGTGAATTCATCAGGTAATGTGTGCTTGGTTAAAATGCTAAGGTCCAACACTTCAGCCACCGGTATATTTAAGCAAAAGCAGCATTTTCACCACAGACATTCCACTGCAATATCATTTTTTAAGATACTTAATTGCAGGCAAGCAATCGAAACACTTTGATTTTAAACAAGAGTTTTCGTGCATGCCTTTTGCCTTGTGGGACTGAAATGTCAATCACGTCAAAGTATTATCCAGCAACTGTTTAATATAAAGATGAAGCACTGAAGCATGAAACAAAATATCCGACAAGCAGGAAAGTTTCTAGAATTATGGGAAAAATGGGGCACAGCGGTAGAAACTGTTTCTCATCAATTTTGTTAAAAAACAACGAAAAAGTAGTTTTTCATATAAGCCTACTGTTACTACCTTGGCAGCGTATTTGATTTCTTTGCATACACCAGAAGATGGTCAAACAGAAAAAATTGTCGCTCCTGGATATTGCCAACAGAAATCTTCAACAAGGAGCCTTCTTTGATAAGCCTTGTGCACGTATCAGTAAGGTCAGCACCCTGAATAGAAAACAGAAGTCACAGTATCGGTTTTAAATTAATCTTGCCATGTAACAAAAAATATATTCTGTGAACCATTACGTTACACTGGTCGCTAATAGGAAGTAGTATACCAAGAACTGTTTTGGAGTGTGGCATGATTAAGCCATTTCCCGCCGGAACCGGGTATAAATCCTAACTTTCGGCCAGAACGGAATTCGATACATCCCTAATGTGGCCGTAGGCCGATAAAACATACTTTGCAGCTACACAGAACTCTATTTTCGAAAGAATTTTAGTAATTTGGTTAACTAATTAGTTGGTTGATTGAAGGCGATCAGGATTCATGCGCAGTTCATCTTTTGATTTGCGTAAGAGCGTATGAGTGAACAGCAGTTAAACAGATTGAGGTTTAGGTCTCATCTTTTAGCTGAAAAATTTTCGAAAGTTCTAAGCAACAACAATCGCAGCTTCTCTAACTTTAGCCTGAGCCTCATATCAGAACCGTCGCGAGAAAGTTTTCAATAGGGGGGCTTTGCATTTGTGCGTGGGGGATCGACCTTCTAAAAATTGACAAAAACTCCACTTATTTATAGTGTTTCATATTTCAATTTGGGGGGATTGGAGCTTTGTTTGGGAGGGCTAAGCCCACCAAAGCCCCCCCGTGGCGACGGGTCTGCCTCATATACGTTTTAAAGACGGCATGAACAATTGATAGTGAGTGTTTCATTGGCTAAAGTTACAGTAGAAGCTGAAGCGTAAGCATATGTAGAAGCAAAAGCCCTACTTCCCAGTTTGCGATGGTTGCTTGAATATCTTCCAGCTTTTCAAGCTGTTCAAGTTGTCGTTTCGTCTCGTTCACATTGCTGCACACGCCTTTCATCAAGTTCAAAGCATCTTTCACGTCCTCGTAGTCCGGATGATCGCCAGGAGTTTTCTTGAGTAACTCCTGCACAGCAGTCAAGTACATTAAGAATCGTCGAGCACGAAAACAATTTTAATCAGTTCCGCGAATTTTGCAAATTTCATTTTTATTAGTTTCCCACTTTTTTCGCTAAAGTGTAGAGTAAACCACAGTAAAAAGTATCTCTGCGCGGTTTTCACAGCTCCTGCCATTGTTTTACTGATAAGCGTAATCATGTAACCACACAAACCTTCAGCAACAAAGGATACTTGCAAATCCGCTGAATCGGTGTGAGGAGGAAGCCTTCCATTGAAACGTCGTTTACGTAATTTCCAAGCAAAAGACACCCCTGAAACACAACCAAGATAAAGTTTTTTAACCTAACCACACACCTCTCCTCCGTAACTTGTAGAAGGCGAGTGGGAAAAGCATGGAAATTCAAAAAGATATTAATACAGAGGTTAGGNTTTTACAAAACCTGAAGACCAGACAACGGACGTTAGTGCAATAANTTTCGACAACGCATACCGATGCACCCAATAAGTTATNCTGGACATGTCTAACACATTTGCTTCTTCCTACAGAAACGTTGACCCCGTTCGCGCCCCCGATGTCAACTCGTTTGGATACGCTACTGCTGCGAAGCCACTCAAGACGCAGACCGAACAGGATATCATTAAAATTCCCAGGGGCGAAACCTTATCGAAACATTGATGAAAGCTAGCTGTGAATCATATTTAAGATGAAAAGCTACCTACACACCAAAGAATTGGAAAAAGAACTCGATCGGCATCACGCCTACTTCGCCTAAATGTCTTGGCAGCATACGCGTGACGGTTCAGGGCCAGCTTGCGCATTTTCAGCAGCCCACCAACGATAACCGTGTCCGACCAGTGTACAATCAGTGCTGATGAGCCAACAGCAGCGTTGCATAACGAGATATAACACTAGACCAGTGGTTCTCAACCTTCCATGGTTTGTGGCCCCCTTCCAAAGACTCTCAACACTTGTCGCCCCCTGCTCATCAATTCAAATACCTAGCTTTGTTTTGGGTTTTGCAATACCACGACAGAGCTATTCAGTGGCCCCCGGAGAACCGCTCCGTGGCCCCCAAGAGGGGCCGTGGGCCCCGGTTGAGAAACCTTGCACTAGACAATCAAATCTACTTTTTCGAGACACACGTACAATCGCACACCAAAAATTTACGCCAATTAAAACTAACTTGGGAGCCACGTACAAAGTTCATTGGTGCGCTTACACTCATGGTTTTGAAATGGTCGTCGGCGGAAAATCATCAGCTATTCCGCAAGAAACTCATTTTGGATGTAATTATCATCAGTTTCAATCTCCCCATCTTGCTAGAGTAATGCAAAATGTGTTCCGTGGATAAAGTTGAAAAACACTGAATTACACGATCGTTCCACTGAATGCCATTAATGGTTTTCAGGACTGAATGCGGTTAAAGAACGGTGCACAGATGGTGTCTTGCTCTCGAATCAAATATACGCTAATGATTCGGTTAGGCGACGTAAAACATTGCAACTTTGCTGAGAGTTTTGTCCGCAGGGATTGCTTGCTGGTTTAAGCCGAAAAGTCACTAATTCGTGAATCGTGACGAATGCAATATTGCCCCCAAGAGGCGTTGGCTACAGGGTGCGTGTTGTGTGCACGTCAGCCGCACTCGCGTTGACGCAATCCCCAACTTCCTGATCGATGCAACAGAACGTTCCAAGCGATGTAGGGAGCTTGGTTCTATCTGAACATCGTCACAGCAGAAAATGACGTTAGAAGTGCGACGCTTCGTTTCAGATATACCCGCTGGAACGGGAAGTAGGAAATACTTTGTTGAAAAACAAAGAAATTCCGAATGCAGTTCACGATTCATTTTGCAGCTAGTTCCTCGAACGAAGTTTCAAAGCGTGCGTTCCAATTTGGACAGTTCGATAAGAGATCCTATGAACCAAATAGCGAACTATTTGTTACTTTCCCTTAGTGTTTGTTTGGTTTCATACACCAACAACATCATCGATTAGAAAAAAGTAGCTATCAGCAGAAATAAATTACTAAGAAAAACTCAAAACCTAAATAGACGCAAAAATCGTAAATACTCAGATGCTTGTCCACGTAACTTGCAAGTATGGCAGGGTCAAAAACGCTACAGGCAAATACAGGTACTTCGTTCTTTATTCAGAGCACTTTAAAAAGTCTGCATAAGTCTATTTTGGTTCTTTGCTGCATCCCATATTAACGCTTATCGAAAAATACTGCCTCATATATGGTGAGCATTCGCAATTGCTTGATGGTTCGCTTCAGCTGCCAACGAGAATCTGAAGCACAATGTTTACGTTGAAAACTTGCATTTTTTCCATCAGTGACACAGTACGTCAAAACGCTGTTATTCAGTATCACTCGCAAGATAAATCTCTACCGTCTCATGATTTTTTCATTGATGTATCTTTTTACATTCAAGAGTATTGTAGTGCACTTGAATCGACTTAACACCGTTTGAAAATCAGCGATCAAGTCCCTCAGCGTCCTTTCGTGCTCAGAAATACTCAATGGTGAAGAGAAAAGTGTTTTCAGCGAGTCTTCCACTCGTGACCTGTCAACCAAACTTCGGTCACATCACCCCGGGTATTGACCAGTTGCCGAACCGCCTCATATCCGGATATAAACTTACGGTTGTTGGGAGTGTTATTCATCTGTTTTGCGTAGCACTCTGGCTGCCAAGGACACATAGCGCTTTGAAAAAAAATCACTGCGTTCATCAGTAGCAAATAATTCGCTTGCACTCATCAAATACGATTCTTCCCACCGCCGCACAGTCCAGTAGCAAAAGTGTGCGGCAAATGATCTATGTAAGCCGCAATATATAGGGAAAGCAGATCTCAATGTACGAAATTTTGCCGTTTTTTTCTAGAATTGTGCCAGTTGAAACTGCTACAATGCACAACAGACAAATGTTTGAAACGAAACACTCGGCAGAGAAATTTTTAGGACATGATCAATTCTTTCCTTGTAGCTTTACTGGTGTCACTTTTCACAAAANAAACACAAGCTCCCTAAAAATAACTTCGTGAACCTTTTCTTATTCCTGACTTGGATTTGTCACGTATACATGTTTTTAGCNCAAATGAGTGTCGTGTAGCAAGGATCACGACTTGAATACACTCAGATAATAAATCGAGTTTCGTGACAAGTTATTTATAAGCTATGGTTTCTTCGTTTAAAAAGCTTGCTTCCACGCTTGGAGGTACAGTCAATTACTAACAGTAAGCCAGCTCTTCACGTTCCAACATCTGACACAGCGCTGCGGAAGTGACTGTCTCGGATGTGCCCATGACACACAGCACCGTCTGGCAACAGGTGGTATCCTCACTGCAACAGACTTTTAGTAGTCTGCATACCANTGAAGATTTGGGTTGAGGGTCTTTCAGAATACTGCAAACGTACTACAGGTTTATTGAAATTATCAAAAAAGAGATTGGTAAATTTNTTTTTGANGTACATAACTGGCATTTAATGATGCTTGGTTAATGCATTTTTCATTTTTAAAGTAGTAGCACGTCAGTAATTAGGTCGCATTACTTTGGCAATGTTGTTTCTTACCAATACAAACCCTTGAAACTCTTGCTGTTCTGACAACTCATTTAGTTTCTTTTGTGCTCTTTCGTGATTCGAACAGTACGGAGCATAAACTTCAAATCTGTCTTTCTGCGCGAAGAAAAAGAAAAACGATAAAAACGCATGTTCGTANTAAATTGAATCAATACTGAAAATAAACAACGGGTGCATAAACACCAAAACTAGTTTCTTCGCATGTCTAAAGTTATAAACCAATNNTGCTTTTGTTCGTTCGTTTTTGATGGACACTACGTTGTGTTGAGATGCTAGACCAGTCATGTCCACCCCGCAGCCCAGTCGAAGGTTTTGTGCAGCCCAGTTTAGGTTTTCGCTCTAGTATAAGCAGCCTACATACTAACAATCTGTCCTTATTTTGATAATCTTAAATTTGACATTTTTGATGCAGGTGGTCCTCAGTGCCACTTTATCACATCTGCACTGGGTGCTGGGAAAGTTTCATATGTCCACTGACACCGTGGTGCAAAACGTTTTACTAGTTTTCTGGTTTCTACCCTTGTTCCATTGGCACTAAACTTGCCTATAAAATCACATTTACGGAGTGGCTAAAGGTGCCCAACCGGAACAGTTGTTACCATTGCAATTAGGATTCGAACGCTTTCGGTACATTAGCTTTAAACTAAATATATTTTGCTAAGATCAAAATAAGTCATTCAATGTGCGGCCCTGGTTAAGATAGTGACATAATTTTTGGCTCAGTAAGCAAACTTGGTTGGATATAGCTGCGCTAGACTATTTTTGCAGAACTTTGAAGCATGGTTGTCTCATTCTATCCAAAGAAGTTCCCGAAATCAGGTAGACAAATAACGGCATAGGAGGAAATTAAGCTCTTTACGCGAACTCAACTACGATTTAAAGGCTATCAACATATTAAAATAAGCAAAATAAGCCACATTTGTACCGAACTAGTTTGTTGTACTTGAACTTTGACAAGAGTGAAATTNGGAAGTCTTGCAAAGTCGCATCAGAAAGAAAAACACAAAAGCTAATCACTTCAATAAAGTTACATCGGACGTTTCGAAAACGAAGTTTGTTATGGACTTTCTCTGGCGAAGAAATCGGTTNTTATTTGAAAGGACCCACACGATTTCATTTAAATAATATATTTTCGCGTTGTTTCGTATAATCNCCGATAATCTTTTCGGTTTCCTCGATTACATGCTGTAGAATCACAAGAAAAACGCTGGAGTAATTAACCTTAGGTGCATTTTGTCCAAGAAAACATGTAGAAATGTTGCACATACAGGGCTGTTTAGTGTCTTAAACTAATTAGCCCCACCAATGTAGGCACAATACGCAGCAGCATTTCTTTGGTAACAAAACATACAAACACGGCAAACAATAACCATAAAGCCTGCTTAGGAAGCTTTTGCGTTTTTCTGCGTGAACTTCACAAAAATGCTGTTGGTTTTTCGTCAAATATACCTAGTCAGTGACAGGTACTGAAAAGGTCGCTATACAACACACAACAAAAAATCAGATTAACCCTCCAACTGCAAGAATACGGAACATAATTCTAGTCGCATAGAAAACAACACTCTCCACTCACTAGCAGTATCTGCAAAAGTTTACTGAATGGCACATACAGAGAAATGTAATAAAAAGATACTTATTCTGCAGGGGTATTACAAGTAAGCCAGAAGCATACAATCGCGTCGTAGAAATTATATTTTTTACGCCGTGGTAATACAGTAGCATCGGCCAGAAAAAAGTTATTCTCAGATAGCAACTCTACCCCTTCCAAAAATGAGAATATCGATTTTTTTCGTGTACTGTATAACATCTGGTCAACACAATGCACGCGCACCAACTTACGTGCTTCAGAAACGCCTGTCCAATTTTCATGCTGTATTCCGGTTCTGGCAGCAACGCTTCTTCTACACTAGCCAGCATGTCTTGATGAAACTGCGGGAGAAAAGGCAATAGACTGAATGGCGCTCATAGTTGTAATGCAAAACACAGTTGTTTCTGAAAATTTATATAGCAAAAGGTTGGTTCAATCACATGAGTTAATTGTTGCAACTACAACAAAAGTTTAATGAAACACCAAAAAGTTAATAAACTGCCAAATCGTTCATTGTATGTATGCCGCGCGGAAAACGAAGATTTTGCGCGCATCAGGCAGATGGCTCAAATCATGATTTTAGGAGCTTCATACTGTAGCGATAACTGCTACACGAGTGTGCGTTTGTTGTTAAATTCAAATCGTGAACATACGACCATTTCAATTATCTTACACGATTCGGATTCCTACTTTCTCAGGGTTGCAGATAGCAACAAATCACCAAGAGATATTTTAGCATCAGGTCGCCAAAAATCAGCACTGCAAGTCAGGTTAAAATTAGAACGACGAAGGACCTGTTGAAGCAGGAACAGCTCCAGTTTCTTCGAATACGGCCCTATATACTGTATGCGGTGTCACAGCTGCTGTGCTGTTGCAAACGACGGCGTCGACAGCGTGCACCACAGCCGCCTACCTCATCTACAAATCTTGGTGAAGTAGGCAGAAACCACGCTTCGCACGGAAGCAATGTTACTGGGGGGAGCTTCTCTTTTTAATTGATGCCTTTCAGGCATCTCCGTCATCAATAAACGGCTGTATGTTTTTGTTAAGAAGGTCTTTTTCTACCATCTCACTTTACAAAAATTCGCAATTTTTCACAACGCAAACGCTAGTGATGCAGCAAACCTAAATCCCTCCTTCTTTTCAAAAATGACAGTATTGCATGAACGACCCTAACAATATCAGGAAAGAATATATAGTAATAAATTTGCTAGCGTAGTGCAACCCACACCCGTACGTGTGGAATAAGATGTAAAGATTGCAATGTCAACTACAGCGTTGTGCACCATGACGCAAATAATAATTGTTGAAACTGTAAGGTTAAGACCCTGAGACACCTACTCCAACTCTTAGACCGCACATCTTTTTCCTACACGATGGGGGTAAAGCAGTAGGTTTTAAAAGGGCGATTGAACTTCTCCGACGGTGTGCATAGTTTAAGAGTTGAAGGATTACAGAACGCGAGTTTTGCGTATGAAAAAGGTATGAAAACTTCAAAAGTGTCATACTCGCGAGTCACGAACTTTTTACATTTGGATTAAAGCCTATTGGCAGCAGGCCAAAGTCTGCCTTTGCCGCTTGCTGAGGCGGTTGAGGCGAACGCTCTTGCCATAGCTACTGCGAACCACTCAGTGGTTGTCGATCGTTCACTCCAACTTTGGATTGAGAGTCGGAAACTTTGCCACTGATCTATCAACCCCCAAGAATTTTCATAATTTCAAAACCCCGCCAGCAATTGCTCCACGCAAAAATGCAGAAACAGAACTTCTGCTTCCAAATGCGATTTGTTACTTTTTCTGTCTCGTTAGTAATGCATTTGCGAGTTTTTCTCTTGGGCACTTTTTGCATTTAAAAATCGCTTCTATCGTCACAGACAAAATCTGGTAATACAAGTCTCTTGAGCCAAAACAATATCGAAAGTTACTTTACATAAAACATGTAGTTAAATGTAGTATCAATGGCAACGGCGATTCCACATTTGGCGCATAGGAAGGTGTCAAAAAGCAAGCGCCAGGGGGGATAAAGAAGTTTTCCGTCGTTCAACCTACAGCATACGACTTTCTCCACACCATAAGGTGCAACCGAATTCGGCCAAAGGTGCCACAAGATCATTGCACAATAATCTAAATAAGCAATTAAACCCTATAAAAGGTCTTACGATGATGACACCAGCTTCCAATTTACACCAAGCTTCCGATTGCCTGACAAGATTGCCGAGAGCCTATAAACCATGGGCAGTCCGCGTTGGGTACCAGAGGGTAATCGTGAAAGGAAAAGGGACGATTTTTCATAGTTGTGCATAATTTGGAAGAGTTTTCTAACAGTAATGAAGAAATCAAACACTTTACTGGCATTTCCACCCACCAGCGATGGCAAAAGATTTTCTATAATACCAACTCCCGGCGATAGTTTAAAAAAATGAATTGAAGCAGCGAGACAAAACATACGGATTTGTAAAGCGAACGCAATAACGCGTGAACCTTAACGCCTGTGTTCTCAAAGCTAGATCATTTTTAAGCACGATAGATCCATCAGTTTTCAAATCGGGTCTATCGCACCTGGAATCGCTTCGTTCCGATCCTCTCCTATGGTCACCATGATTCTCGGCTAGTCACCAAATGAGTGCTATCAGAAGTTCAAGCGACAGAGACAGGATTTTTTCATATATATTTCACGGCGCAATGCTGAGTAACAACGCGCCCAATTGCGAAATTATTCTCCGAACAGAGAGATTCCAGGTGCGATAGACAAAAGGTCAGAATGACCCAAAAAAGCATTGGTGAGTCAAGTTTTTGTAGTCACGGTGCCTACTACTTGACCGGCATCTGGAGCGTTTTTCAGGCTGATCCATATTACACTTTTTCCAATCCCATTGCAACTTACAGTATGAGTGTCCTATCCCTAGGGATTCGCACTAACCTATACAAAATATATTATATCATGTGTGTGTCTAGTGTCTAGCTAGCGTTTATGGAGCCCAAACCCCCATTTAGGAGGTCACAACTGTGAAGGAGGCAATGAGGATTGGATCACCCTTTTTAGTTGTCACCTGAAATTGGGCTCAGTAACCTTATTTTCGGGGCTCTCACGTAACTTAAACATATTACACTGCCATGTGCTTTCAGAGGCGGGCTGAAAACAAAAGCATCATATGTTATGAGGTAGATCCACGGCCTACTTAAGATATCTTAAGCAAGCCGTGTTCGATCTATATGCTAACATGGCTTCCGTCCCAATGGCACATGGGAAATTTTTCAAGTCCACCATGCACCATCCCATCCCATGGGAATCCCATTCCCATATGAACAAGCCTGGTGTTTTCCCTACACCCTTCGCAAAAAGCTCTCGACGCCAGCCAAGGTCAAGTTGGAGCGATGACGCCTTCGGACTGGCTTGGCCATTCCAACGTGTGATGCCTCGAGATCTATCAGAGGTTGCCGAAAACCGTGAGGCGTTTCGATGCTTCCTGAGGCTGTTGCTCTGCGACCTTTCCGAAAGGAAATGTGGTTATAAATAGGGCAAGTTTTTGCAACTTTTGCAACTTTTTTTTACAGCTTCCAACAGCTTCCTAAATACTCAAAATACATGCAGTTCAA
>JGI24021J15306_10000759_pt1 | contig 27656 bp, 18 predicted proteins | sample Ectturendosymbi1_FD_15306 | JGI IMG/M metagenome (IMG submission 15306) | reverse complement strand
GCTAAGCCCACCAAAGCCTCCGTGGCGACACGATTGAACTATATATATGTTGTTTTGAAACGACGCACACATGCAAACATGTATTTTCGTCCATGAAATTGATGTACAGAAAAAAGAAGTTGCGCCTGATTGATTCAAAATCGAAGAATTTTCTGCTCCTCTTAGTAACAAATTTAACCACAAACATTGAAAAAAAGCGTGAAATGTTTGATAAGCCTCATTAAAAAGTAAGTAAATTGAAATTTATTTGCTAGTTTATCGGATATTTCATTTTTGTTTGATTATATTACCTGGTAAATAACTAATGATGTGAAGTAACATTGTCACAAGAAATATCCGAGGGTATGGCGCATCTCTACTCACGTTTGGAAAAATTGGCGCATGGTGTGCAAAGGTTGGCCACCCTTGAACTAGGGTGTCACATTGGATTTTAACTGTTTATCTGAAGAAAAGTTAGCTTATTTGGTTTCCGCCTATGGCTTTGTTCAGGACAATCGCGGATCAATGTCTAGCAATAATCTGCCATCATGTGAGAGTCCCAACGACCTTGATATCTCTCTTCCATCGTCCTTATGTCTTGATGGAACCTCTCCCCTTGTTCCTCGCTAACATCACCAAGATTCTCTGGGAAATAGTCTTGATGGCTAAATAGATAGTGAAGCTTGATGCTCATCCTTGCACCGAGAGCTTGAAAATTTTGGAGCATCACATCCACAAGGTTCCGGTAGTTGCTAGATTTTGTGTTACCTAGAAACTCTCGTATCACTGAGACATAAGAGCACCAGGCAACCCTCTCAGCCACTGTCATACGAGCAGTGAAAATTTCATCTTGCATCAGTTTGCGAATTTGGGGTCCATCAAAAATACCTGCTTTAAGTTTTTCCATGCTGAGACCTGGAAAGGTTTTGGCGATATAATTGAAACAATCACCATCTTTATCAAGAGCCTTCACAAATTGTTTCATCAGACCCAAATTTATGTGAAGCGGAGGCAGGATAATGTGATCCCGATTAACCAATGGCTCATTATGATATTTTTGTCGATTACTGCAAAATCTTCTCATGTCGGCCAATCCTTCTTTACCCAGTGCTGATCAGTAGCGCGACTGTCCCAGTAACAGAGAAAACAAGGATGTTTGGTGCACCCCTTGCCGTCCTAACAAAAAATTGATCATTTAGTCTACGCATATGGCCCAGTTGTGCTCACCGTAGCGCAGTTTCTGCAAAACCATATTCACATTCAGATAGTGTTCTTTAACAATCACGGAATATCCGATTGGAACACATGCAAACTTGTTGCCATTATGAAGTAACACACATTTCAAACTCCGTTTGGAGCTGTCTATTAAACAATCTCCATTCATCTGGGTTGTACTTTGGGAGACCCATTTCTGAAAAGTCTCTTTGGATGTTGTTGCAATAAACAAAGTCATCTTCCATAGTGAAAAAAACGAATCAAGAAATCATCCCTATCACGGTAGAATGTAATTTTAGTTCCCGAATCCAGTATACCATGTTCACCAAGACGAGATGCCAAAACCTCAGACGATTCCTCGGATAGGCCGAGATCTCGAACTAGGTCATTCAGTTGGCCTTGACTAAAGGGTTTTGGTTTTGCACAGAGCGAAGATGCTGCAGCAGCCATGCTGGAAGAGCTAATAATACTGCTGTCGCTGCTATCAGTATCATCCACCGCTTCCAGTAGCATTTCATCTGCAGTAAGGTCAGGTAAGGAAGTGAAAACTAGAACTTCAACGCAATGTGGTATGGGTCGTCGAGCAGACTCAATATCAGGATAATACCAGTCTTTCTTCTTTCGCTGATTCCATCCAGACATATCCACCATGCAAAAATGACAATCATCATGGTGATTTTTATGCTCATGCCATACCATAGGAACCCCAAACCGCATGGAACTGACTTTGCCTTGGGTCCAAAATCGCAGCGTTTCTGCACAATGTTTGCACACCTTGTGAGGTGCCCAAGACTTGTCTTGGTCCCCTAACTTCATGCCAAAGTAGGCTTTATAAGCTCTCTTGGTAAAATCCCTCACATTGAATTGGTACTTTGCCATCATATATTCACCACAAATGTAGCAAAATACGTCTGGATTGTTTCAGCATTGNCTTCGCTTAGAGCTCATCTCTACTACTTTCTCATATACAGTTTTATTCAAAACAATATAACTAAATTTTCCTGCAAATAAATATATAGTACTCATTNAAATGTTCGCCAAAAAGCAGCAATTCATCNTTCNTTATGTCCTTAAATCCACAAAATCNAGCACTTTAGTNANCTGAATGATACATGTTTTCNACACTATGCTGCCTTTAGGNCTTATCGTGGTTGTTTTAACGCACAGGGCATGACAATGAATTNAAACTGGTAACTCTTCTCTAAGAAGGAATATAAATGTAATAAAGAGAAACTTTTGATNGGAGTAAGTCGTAAATTTTATGGTTATTAGCTGATAGTAATGCTCTAAACCGCATTAAACTTTCATGAATAATCAACATTATGACTTGCTTTTATACGAATCGATATACATATATAAGCATACCATACGTCCCGTTTTAGCCGGGACAGTCCCGGTTTAAAGGCTCTGTCCCGGCGTTCCGGTCAGTCAACCAAAAAGTCCCGGTTTTGCATTCAGTCAGCAAGTATGAATAGCATGTGGTCTGATAAGTGTTCAGAACCAGAATGTGAAAGCCCTTATCTGTAAGTCAATTGATACTGGCTTTTCCTGCTGTGATCTCTACGAGAAAATAAAATTGAACAAAGGNTTNTTGAAGAAAATATTGTCTACGGAAAAGCATTATTGGACAAATAAGTAAATTTNCAAACGCTTGAACACTGTTTTTTTTCTTGGTAGAATGTATTATTTTAGTTTTTCTTGGTGTCTTAACTATAGGAATCGAAAATAGTTACATACTCTAAGTAAGATATTANNCACATTTATCTGATAAGGCTCGTTGTTCTGAAGCGTCCCTGTTTTCAGTCACAAAAATATGGTATGCCTATACATATAGGTTGTATGGAGTAAATGGACACTAAACTTTGAATGGTAAACCAGTAATATTACACTAAAGAAGCTTCACGTGCTTGAGAATGCACCGTGCTCAAGCAAAATTATAAAAAACAAAAGTAAAAATATCTCCAAAACTAGAGCCAATTCGGCAAAACTAAGTGCATTTTTAAACTCAGCGCCCCCGATTTAACCCCAAAACGATTCAACATCCTTTGCCTTTTGACAAAACATTTTTTTGTTGGCCTGTGAAGCAGCTCTAACAAAGAAAAATGCCCGCTTGGTGAGTAAGATCAATTTCCTTATATCCCCCATAGTGGGCGTGGGAAGGTGGGGGCAGGGTGGGCTTGCCCCTCTCTGGATTTTGAAAATTTCAGCACAAAAAGGTTGTTTTCTTATTTTCGAGTGGGAAAAAACAAATTTCACCACTTTTTGGCCGCTCCTCTTGGAAACATTTTGGAAGAATCTCCTGGTGACCCCCCTGGAAAAAATCCTTCCGACGCCTATGTCCCCATTATGAAACTGACGCAGATTTTTGTCTCAACGCAAAAAACACCAAAAAATCTCTTTCGGCCTCACATTTATGGTGTACCGCTTGACTCCTGTGAGCGTGATTTCTTCATTGTTCATACCTGCCGTTTATGAATTCAAAAACAGCCAGTTCCAGACGTTTTTTCATGTTTGCAGTGTTGAACACTGACTCTGTTAAATATTAAGGCCTTTTTTGTTAAGTTTCTTTGCAAATGATGCGTTTTGCAGATGCTTTGGTGGACGCCAAAAAGCAGCGGATCTGCTTGGACGAAGAAATCGACAAGAAGAGGGAGGCCTCTATGAATGACTACGACCCGTTCGGAAAGCCTGGCGCTGGAGCTCCTAATATTGACGAACACGGTTTGAGCAAAGTGTGTTTGAAAATGTAAAACTGTGCAAGAGCCTGGGTATAACTCTAGCACGACAGCAAGGTTTGATCAAGGTTGTTCTTCCAGAAATTTAATGGCATGCAAAACTTGAGTTACAACAGTAAGTATTTGTTATTTTAAAAGATATCTTCATAGAGCAGGTAAACAGTTTTAAATGTTTTGCTCGTTTATTCTTGGCCAGTCTTATTATTTTTTCTACAATACATTTCTCAATGAAAAAATTTTCAACTATACTGCTTTCCGCAAAAAGAATATTGCAAAACACACACGTTTTATGAATTTTTGTTTTGCTTCAATTTTCTAAATTTCCCTCGTAATCGAAAAAAATATGCATGGAATTTCACACTCTACATCTGCATCAACTGTCACAAAAAGCAGCTCGTTGTATTTGACCAGCCCTAGCACAGCCCTACCGCCAGCTTTGCAGATACATGTTGTCATAAGCTCAAAACTACAGTTTCTTCTACTCTTCAGGCAACGTTCTGATGATTCGCAAGCAAAGGATTGCGATGCCTGAGGTACAACCTGCCATGGAAGAACCGCGCGACGACAATCCTTGGATGAAACTAGGTGAGCGGTTTGCAACTGAAAAACCAGTCAATGCATTGAGGTCATCCGTGAAAATAGTTTGGTGGACTACTAGATCAGCGTTTCTGATATTTTTCATCTGGCGGGCCGGCGGACCCCAAGTAATTTATTTATTGTTTGCGGATGCCCGACTAATGTAAAGTTCGCAGTATTGTAAAGTTTTAGTTGAAAAACGCCCAAGCACGAGTCAACTGGAGTTTATCGCTGTTTCCCATTCAATGGAGAACTAATAATCGCTAGATGTCGCAATACACTGCTGGGTTGCTGTACCCAACAAAGGAATTTGTTAAAAATTCGTGCACCCCTTGGAGCACCTTTGCGTACCCAGGGCCAGGGGTATGCGTACCCACATTTGAAAGCAGCTGTGTTAGATGCCAGTGGCATCCAGTTCTTATGACGCAAATCTTTTATGAATGCCATAGTGACAAAGTTTGCTAAACCATCCATTTTGCCCCAGTATGAACCAGGGTTAGTTAAAAACTGTGGCCTTAAAGTATATAGTTTGTAGGTAGAAAACAAGTTTTTAGCGTCATTTTCGGACCATTAATGCCTTTCCTAGTTGTGTGTCGATTTTTAGAAAAGTAGTTGAGTTGTATATGAGAAAATAAACGGTTTTTGTAAAAGGACTCGAATTGCGACTTACTCTTATGGCACGAGTAGGGGCGTAGCTAGGGGGAAAAGGGGGCACAATTACCCGGGCGCCGAATNACTGGAGGCCNCCGAAATGTCCCAACGAGGTCGCAAGTACGTTCTTCAGTACAGTAAATTTACTCCCAAAAGACTTTAGGTTCGAACATGGGGCGCCAAACTTGTTTCTTGCCCCAGGCGCCATCTAACCTGGACATGCCCCTGGGCACAAAACAGTAAATTGTATTGGTTGCAGCTCACCCAGCATAGCTGTTAAACAACGAGGTTTGTATCTGCGTTGATTTCAGGTCAACCCCTTCCTCGTATAAAAAAGCACCTTCCACGAATCGGTGATCAAATGCTTCCTGACGCCACCGACATTGACGCAGAGGTCAGAGGTCAACGTTTTGCTGTTTTCGATTAGGATCATGTTAATGTTTTGAGTAGGAGAGTCTCATGAAACAAACGCAAGGCATTACTCATTAAATAACGATTATAGAGAAACTGAAAAAACATGATTTTAGAATTTAGCTAGACAATTGTAGTTGACTACTGTATATCGTGTGTTCTCTTATACGTATAACCGTTTACAATTGTCTACTTATAGTCTGTTAATACTCTTAGGGCTACGTCCAGTTCCTTATGACTAGGTTGCCCCTACATCTAACCCTCATCCACGTTTACATATGTCAGCTCCAAGTCGGTCTATGAGCTGTTTTGAACAAAAAATACAGTTGTAATAAAAATGCAACTTTTGAAACATAACATCTCAAAACTGTACAAGACATTGAAATTATTTCAAAAGAGACAAGTTAATTCTTTGTTTTGCCGAGCAAGTCCTCTTTTTGTTTTTTAAGGTGAACTTCCTAACCTGCTTTAGCAAGGGCTTACACTAAAACCACTTGTAACTTATGTAAATAAATGTCACTGACAAGGCAGTGAGTGGCATCACGAACTATACTGAAATCTTAAAGAAATCCAGGCCATATGTGTGTGTGCATGTAGACAGCAAGGACGCCGGAGAGCGGATGCATGACAGGGGCATTCCCCCCTGACCTTTCATAAAGGGGCAACGGGGGCGCAGGTGCCTTTTTATGAAAGCATCATAGGTAATTTCATGGCTTGTGAGGATCGAATTGAAACAAATTCATTGCAGCTATTCGCGCACCCAGAAAAGACAGAATGGTTTTCTATAATTTCTGGTATTATTTTTTATTTCAACGTCGTTCCTGAACAGAAACAAATATAATTGGTAAAGATTTTTCGTTTTTCATACGTTTGCACTGCCCTCAACGTTTTTACAGTCCCCTTGCTTTACCGCTGCTCTGGCATCCCTGCATGCAGACAAAGTTCAGTAGGTTTCCGACAGGCTTCTTGCAGTAAAAGTATATACCATCCGCTCTAAGTTGATGCTGTCACTCACGGTCTTTCACATCCATAGAGGCAATCCCGTTATTTTTAGATCAGACCTTGCAAGTTTAACACAGCGAGGATTTGCAAATTTGTTTCGCTGTTTTCCACAGGACGGTACTTTACCTCGCAAGCGACTGGGTGGAGGAGGAGATCCGCTGCTTGACGACAGCGGGAGCGTCATCACAAAACGCGCTGGACTTCTCACAACGATCCACGGAGCGCGACGAACAGGTGACCAGCAGTGCATGATGAGTCTTCCTTGAACCTCGCCCGGAGTCGTTCGAATGAGGAGTGTAAAAGATATGTGTAATCAGGGGTAGCCAGGGGGCTATTCTCCCTTAATTTCTAGCATATCTTGTCACTTTGTGCTTTGAGAGGGGGTTTCCCAAACAAAATTCCGTTTTTCGCTTATAATTAAAATATTTGCCCCTCTCCAATTTTGGCCTGGCTACGCCACTGGTGTGAAAAAGCTTTCTATATAGACAGTAACACCCGATGAAACACATGTGTTATCATAAGCTGAAACTTCATGCAGTTATCAAATGATGAAAAATTGAGAATCGTCCGAAATGCTGATTTGTTGGCAACAGAAAACATAAACCGCGTGGCTACGCCGGAAGCGATACGAGCCAGTGTGAAGGAAGAGCCCTGGGGGAGGCCCGGCGCCGGTGCTCCCCTGAAAGATAGTCAGGGAGAAATTGTTAAGAACACCAAGGGACGGATTAAGTACGAGTCAATGGTGAGTCTTTGAATTTCTTGTTGACTCCTGGTTCGTCAGTTATTTATTTGTTAATGTACTGCAGCAGATGTATCGCGCATCATAACATAAAATTTACGATACAAGGTAAAAGGTAGTAGAAGAAACATCTTTAAAACCTTTCAGAGCATCATACATAGCAACATGCGAGCTATCAAACAGAGTAAACATATATTTCACGTATTTCGCAATCATGCTTGCGACGTTAAAGATAGCATCAAAAACATTTTCAAAATGGCGTGAAGACTCACATTACTCACTTTCATCGACCGTGTGCGTGATGTCATAATTCTGGCTTTGTCCTTTGTTTTCCGCGTCATAAAGGGATATACCAAAGATGAAGAAATGAACATAGAAAGAGCCAAGAAAATTTACCGCGACGATTTACGCAAAGGAATTGAAGAGCAGAAACACCTTCGTGATGAGGAGAGAAATTACATGAGATTACCGGTACAAAATTTGTCTACATGCTTCTACGCTCTATAGCGTATCTGCGGTGTATGTCACTGTCTACAAAAAATCGCTGAAGAAAAAACGTCTTTCCATTTTTTGCAAAAAAGCATCAACGTTTTTTGAATGATTGTCCTCTAATAAATGCAAGTTTAAATGTCTGTTGGGGCTGTACCTACAAACTTAGATTTTCCCAATAGCCACACCAAAGGTTTGGGCGACACATAAGCCAAGAACCGCATTCGAATAAATCTAGTGTTGCAAAAAGTGTTTGCTTTTTTCCAATCGGATTTAGGTTGCGGTTTGAAAAATAGAAAAAAAGATGTTTTGATCCAAGTTTCAACTACACTTTAAACTACAGCGTTCAACATTCTTTATTAACAACAAACGCACCACATTTTCTTGTACTTATATTTTTGCGAAACCAAACTAAAAAGAGGCAAGTTCAGGAAAATTTTCTTGATATTGATCATCCAGCGCAGACTGCAACACCAGTTTCAAAAATGTTACCGTATCACGACTCTGAATTACCCCATAGTTCGACCATCAACTCTAAACCGTGATAGAAAATTATAAAACTGTCGAAGGGTGCCCAACGAGACAACCTGGTTAACAGTTTTTTTTTCGGTGTTCCAACTCTACCTTTAATTTGCATGAAACTGTCTTCTGTTTGCGCCAGTAGACTCAACTCAACTAGCTGGCGTTATTAAGTGAAGCAGGGTGTGCACTTGAGTAAACAGACTGCACACCACGACATTAACCTCTGTCTTTCACCATTTTTGTAGCCCGGTGACGTCCCTTCCTGGTTCAGCAAGGGTAAAGTTGGTCGACCGAAACGCGACCCCCTCACGGGAATCATCGTTCCGCAAAAACGCATCATGTCTGACGTCACAGCTCAGGTAAACAACTCTCGTTTACAAATATCTGTCCGATATGGTGTAGAGTCTACACACAAACTACGTACAAAGCAGTACGTTTCCTGTTCTACTTCTCTGCAAAAGCTCAATGCGATGTGGCGCAACGCCTCTGAAGTGAATATTTGTTTAACATTTAGCAAAACGTCAAATATCTCAGTTTTCAGCATGATCGAACAAAGTGCCAATCAACCAGTGTAAACTGCTTGGTTAGTTGCTAAAATATTTCCACAGAAATTCAACCTTGATCGTCCACGAGACGTTGAGAAGTATTACAGGGATTTGCAAAACAAAGCTGATGAGAAATATAAGAAGCGAATGGAAGAAAAGGAAAGACTAATGAAGCAGGATCTAAAGGTATGCCTTGAAAAGTAAAATCCATGTAAGGGTTTAGCTTTGTGATCCTTATTCTTCACTTTATCGCGTCAAAATACAATTCAAATCGTGTCAGTCGAAGCTTAAATCAGCGGTGCACAACCTGCGGCAGTACAGCCCCATGCAGCCTTTCGATAACGATTTATGCGGCCGTGCATATGTAGTTTAACATATTTGTTTACTGTATGAGGATACTGAGTAGAGAGACGACCAAACTGACATGCGGAAGCAGGCTAGACTATGTGTGGAAGCAGAATAAAAGCATTTCAAAAAAACGAAAATATCTTGAATTCACTGGCGGCCGCAATTCATAAAAATACACGCAATGCGGCAGTAGCAAAAAAGTTGTTCAGTTGTGCACCCTTGGTTTAAATCCAAGTTTAAAAGATGCATCAGGAGCGTTTGCCAGGCCTTGGTGGATGGAGGGTCAAAAATGCAGGAGGGTCGTTATCAGAAAAATAGAAATGTCACCACTCGCTGCCCGAAGACCTCGCCAGTGGCGTATGGGGTTTGGCACAACTGGGCCCCCACTGGCCCTGTGTTACGATAACACAAAAACATTTGAAAACTGCATTTAAACCCAAGCAGAGGTCTGTTTGGCGGGAAGTTTTGAGAATCGTTCTTGTTTAATGTTTAAGTATGTTTTTTTAAAGATATATTTTCACACATTAATTCTTACTCTTTTAACTTGTGCTGAAGTGCACTGGTTGCTGATGTAACCGTAGGGAGATCAGCAACATACCAGTGGTTAATGTGACACATATTCATCAAGTTTTCAGCAAAACCAAATTGTTTTTGTATATTTGAATTGTTTTACTGATACCATTGCATAAAACGTGGTTTCAAACTCACCCAGTCACATTCAGTACCTAAAACGACTCGAGCTCGTCGACAATTCTTATCAACCCATACAAACACACTACAGTGTCCGTGTGAATATCGAATGACATAAGTGTATATTGTTTCTAAAAAGTAACACAGTTAACGTTTAATTTCCTGAGGAGCCTACTGTTTTTACAGTTCGACCAGAAAACTGATTCAAAGGTTTGGCTTATAAATGTTACAAAATAGTTGCTTTAAAAAAGAAAATAGTTCGAAACACAAAATTATTATTGGAAAACCGTTTGCCATAAACAGAGTTGACTTTCACATGTTTCACTGCCTCAGTTCTCCGCTGTCGTCTGTGTTAATATTTGGAAATTGTCAATGAAATTCTGGCAAACGAATAAGAAATAAATCAAATTGTTTTATTTCCAGCACATAGAGGTTTTCAATGCAATGTTCTGCAGACCTGGTCACGGAGCCCCTCACGAGAAAGGTCTCGCTCGGAGAAAGTTCAGCAACGATTCGATTGTGGTTCAAAAGCAGGTGGAGCAAAATAGGATGGAAGTATATGAGCATAGACTTGGGTTCAGATTTAGGCTTAATTGACATCCAGTTGCAATCAGTTTAGTGTAGATGTAGATTTGACGGTCTTCATTCTTCACTTAGAGACGGCAAAGCAGTTTGCATACTTTAAAAAACGAAATGAGAAGTATATTTGGCGTGTAACACTGGGTTGAGAGTGGTGAGAGGCATATTACTTCCCTGATTAAGATGTTTTCTGTGTCCAGTGAATCCTCTTCTGCGCAGGCGTAGCCGTGAGGAATGCTAGGCACTCAATCGTGAGAAACACCTAGGGCAGCGAGGCAATAAGCAAACGTATTAAATGGTTGAGTGAAGGTCAGACTTCAGCTTTGACAGCCAACGCCGAAGCCAGACTTCAAGCTTTACGATTAAGATTGTTTTTTAAGGATTGGCTGTATCATTAAACTTACATTTTTGCACAAAGCAAACGACATGTGCTCATTCGGAGCAAACATGAAACATCCAGCGTTATCCACAATTTTGAAAGAACATTTGATATTTTGTCAAAAACTTGTAAAATACGCATTTCATTGCACCGAATGCAAAAACACATCTTCTTGGGGTGTTTTGAAAATTGATCCACTCGCTGACGTTCCGAACATAGAAGTAAAATTTTGCTATATTTTCAAGGAAATTATTGCAAGAATAACTTCTGATGGCTGGCGTCAATGTAATATCAGAATTTTTATCCTAATCAACTGCTTTCTCGCCTGTTTTGTTTTTATTGGAGGCAGAGCAATTGCATTGCTTTGCACGTTTAAAACAAAAAACATTAAACCGAATATTCGCTGCTCAAGGTTGGAAGTTACACTTTCGAATGCCACGCTGACGTTGCAAGCTGATAACTAAATTTTGCGCTTAGATTGTTTTTCAGCTGATCCAAAATGTTTTTCTTTAAATGTGGTAGACATTCTCCATTTTTAGTGGACACACTTATTTCTAGTTTTTGACAATGTGGTTATTTTGAAGGTTAAAAATAAATAATCCATGTTTACGAGAACTTAGTCCAGTTTGACGAAGAAAAAAGAAGTCACTTTCATTCAACTTTGCTTCAAAATACTTTCATGCATAAACCTGGAAACAAATCTTACTTGTCTTTCCATCTACAATGGAAGACATCCTCATTGAGGTATCATCGTGCCTCATTCATATATTGTGCACATTGCGGAACTGCATCTTGAAAAAACAAACCCAGCATGTGGTATGAAAACACCTGCGATTTAACTCAAGGTCTAAAAGAATCTTGCCATCCATGCATAGGTCTGATTGTTCACTTTGGTCAGGGAATCTGGGACTGCAAGGATCAAGTCTTGGTTTCTGAAACAGTTGAATTTAAATTTTGCTTGTCCGATATATTTGACCTACGCAGTATCCCCTGAATTTAACCATTCGCTCTTGTTTAACGAAACTATGTTTTTTAAAGATATATTTCCGCTTTGATAGAAGTTCAAAGTTTTTTTCACATCTAGTAACTGTCATAAGTTTTTTTCTTTCACTAAAAAGGCAATAAAAATAACCTCACACAACTCGTAACCCCCTTCCCCTTTCATTGTGTGTAATCTGTTCGTTGCAGAATGGAATGAAAATCCCACCCAATCGAGAAAAGAGAACCGTCGGTTCAGCACTTAATTTAACAAAATCGAATTCTCCTGAAGGAAGAATTGTAGAAGCAAAAAGTTCAACATCAATCAGACCAACTCAGGTCATGAAAAGACCCAATGGAATAATCGCAGAAATACTTGCCAAAGAGAAAGTGGTAATGTGTGAGAAGTGCCCATTCAGGAAAATTATTTGCCCGTTAAGCTTGGCAACAATGGACAGCAGCAGCTTCTGTGAGAAAGCAAGCGGAGATGAAGGTGATGGTGAAAGTTGCAAGGTTTCAGTCAGTCAGGCTGCCAGTGAAAGAGGTTAGATACGGAGCAGTTAAAATTGAAAACTAAGCAGAGACTAGTAAGTTTTGTTTATTGTTTTGTTTTTTTTCGCAGGAGCAGTGAAGCATGAGGAGCTAGAGGATTTAGCCGTGAAGGCCATTAACCAAGAACAGGTGCATTGAGTTCGAAGTTGATTTCTAGAAGCCGAAAGTCAGTGAAAGGATCGTAACTTGCTTTCTTTGTTGAGTGAAACACTTGTAAATTTTGTGGCTTCCTAAGGATTGAAATTTGTAATCTCAGTTGAACAAACGTATGCTACAAAGATTTCAGTGGAACCAGTCATTGAGTAGGTATATCGAATAAGCGTAATGTTAGTCAAGACACGTTGCTAAACATCATTTAGAAGTTGTCAAAGGTCACACCGTAAATTGTGTTTTTTTGGAAAAAGTAGTTTGGTTCTGAAATAGAAATCTTTGATAAGCGGAAAACACTACCTTTAATGCGCAACCAATCAAATAGGTATGATGAAAGATCATTCCACGCATGTGACCATTGTTCAGAGAGCAGTGCTTTTTTGAAGAGCGAGTCCATGACCACATTGACGTAATTTATACTTATTGTGAACCACATGAGAACTACATGTTGCTTCACAAAGAATTAGTTCACGTGAACGCTGTGTACATTTTGGAGCTACTCATTGAAATACCTGACTTTTCCACCAAAAGATGGGTGCAGAAAAGCTCAATTAGCAAATTCTTGCCCATAAGATCCCGCCGAGATCGACGGTTTGTTATTTGCGTGGGTGAATCTAGAAATAGTCGAATGAGATTGTTAGCTTTTCAAATGAATATGAAAAAATCATGCTTCTATTCTCCGAAATGTTTTATTGCTGTAGAACTTTTATATATGACAATATCAGCAAATTTAAACCTAATCGCGCAACATTCAAATGCTCAAAGAGAAAAGTTATGAAAACGTTTTGTTGGCAGTGTGTAAATTTTAATCTTCTTAAGCTTCAAGTAGGTCAGCTTATGCTTGATGCAAGTTTTGTCGATGCGTTCTACTCTACTTGCTATACCTCCCTGTCGTTTTCTTGCACAACTGTGTGTTAATTCACCTTTCATTGCTCTCAATCACTTTGCCTGAAGTAGGGAAGACGCGGTTTTTGCCTTTTATGAGCGAGAAAACAAAGCGCTGCAAATCCAGATGTGTCCGGCCCGTTTGAATTGATAACGAAATTCTTGAAGAGTTTATTTTTTCTCCATCGCCACAGTTTTTTAATGCAGAAAAGAACCGCCAAAGGTCACTTTTAGAAAGGCGGCGTTGATAGACTCAGGGATGTGCGTTTGTACTGAGTCAAAGCTGATCAGGGTTGCCACGTCTGGGGAATTTGTCCCTATATTGGGAATTTCAGCAACCTTTGGGGAAAAATCTGGGGTTTTCCGCAATCTAGGGATTTTTTAGGGAATTTGCGTTGGTTTGGAATAAAACTTGGAAACGCTGTGGTCACGCGTTTCCATCTGATTTGAAAATCAAGTTGCGATTTACAGTCAGTTACAGGAAAAAGAAATGCAGTAGTGTATTATTACATCAAAGTTACACATTTTGTCCTTTTTAGAAAAGCGTTACATTATTATCATCAGTAAAGTGTGTCAGAAGTAGACCCTGATCATGCCTGAATGAAAAGTACCTTTTAAGGGTACTTCAGCTTTGGAACATTTGTATTGCAGTGTGGTATGAAATGTAGTTATTGGTGTGCATTGGTTTTACACAGTCAAAACGTAGTCTAATATGATCATTGTTTTAGACAAATTTATTAGCAAACCTGTGTCATAATTTACAAACAATTGTTCCTGAGGCGTGTTTTGGCAATACTTGTATGATTGTTTTGCTCTATTTCAAGAGTCCCTAAGTTATTATAGATTAAATGTGCAATATAACACCCTGCTACGTGCTAAATTGCTATTAAAAGTGCTAAAAAGTAGATGAAAGTAATTTACTGCTTAGTGCAAAATTTTGTGAAATTTTGGGTATTTCAAGATTAACTTTAGGGAAAGTTTAGTCATCATTTGTGGGAGCCCTTACGCTGAGGAAGCATTGGCAACTGAGTTACGGCCTACAAACTGTTCAGTGTAATCACGTGGGTGAGGGGGCAATTGACGTGGGTACATCGCAAAAATGACTTCAGGTTTTAGATAGTTCTCATGGAGACAGGGAAGTAAACACGTCTTAAAGTGTAAAAAAGATATCGATGTACTTTTCCTCAGTTTCGAATAAATTTTGCTCATTTTTAATCAGTTTCATGAAGAAAACAAAGAGAAAATCGACCCAGATACCACAAGAAAGCAGAACATTTTGGGGTGTTATACTGTAATTCATCATTTATTGGCTGGGTCACACGTTTGTGACATCATTAATTATGACAGGGGCTTTGAACCCGAGAAGCCAAGAAAGTAGAACACCCTGCTTTAGTGCACCTTGTAACCCGTACGAAGACCATCTCAACATGGAAATATGAAGGAAACAGTAGCGTGGCAAAATATATCTTGGGAATTAAGTGGTCATACGTCTGGGTACCGGGGGTTCGGCCCCCAGTTACTGACATCATTGGTAATTGTCCCGGATTACGAGAGCGGCTGCACGCAACAGGAAAAGTATGATTTGTAAAACGAGTACAAGTCTGCGCACTCAAAATCAAATCGTCTCTGGCGCTGTTCATACGGTTTGATGCGAGCGATCAAAAGTTTATTTTTAATTTGATTGATCAGCTGCCCTGGAAATGATCTGCAGTAGCCTTAGCGGACTAAGTCTTTATATTGATTTTTCTTTTCGCAGCCGTTCCCTCACAGCGTTGTCGCACCCTGGGCGGTAGACGTTTAGCAGAGCAAAGAAACCACACGCAGTCTGGGACCTTCGGCCAAAGAAATGAGCCACCCCACTCCATATGCACCGGTGCTGTGAAACAAACAAACTTTGGTCAGGCCTTGGATTCCGTCGAATTGCCGAGCTGCGGACCGCCGCGTGCTGTTTGAGCGATGGAAAGGCAATGGTCACGGTTCGCCACACATGACCGACTTCTATTTTCACGCCATGCTTGTTTCTAGAACTCTGCTTCAAGGCTTGCTTTTTTACTGTGCTCTGCTTGCCGCACACAAGCGGGAATGTTCCGCTTTTTTGTTACCTGTTTGTGTTCAAAATTTGAAAATAAAGTTCGAAATTTTTCTTTTCGACTGCCATATTGCGTTTAAACAAGCATCGACAAACCCGTTACAGATGTCACTTTTATTTTCGTTCTATATGACGTACGAATCTACCTCTGTGACAAACAATTCAAAAAGTCCTACGTAGTTTACAGTTCATAAAGTTTGTCTGCTAGGAAGCTTTCCAGCTTTCCTGAACCCAAACTGCGTAGCGTTGATGCATGGTTGGTCAACTCCTTTGTGTTTTCTCTTTGATGGCCGAGAAGATCGTTAGAAATCAATCTCGACAGCTGCGCGAAAAACAAAGTGTTACATTTTAAGCGATGATGATACTTAACATTAGATTTAATACTTCGATGGACATGCTCTCATCTGCCAACAACCCATGAAAAATTTTATAAACACTAACGGCTGAGGTTTGCGGTTTTCATAATCAGTCCAAACGCAGTCATTTTGCCTGTTTGTGTTAATGAGTTCTAATTTTGGATGACATAAGGTAAGCTAAGTCAAATTATGAATAAATTTTGCTATCGCAATCAAAAGACAATGATTTTCCACCACACAAATGTTCAATTATTTTTTTTCGAAATTCCTAATAACTTAGTCATTTGACCGAAGCAATCTATTTCCGTTGATGCGAGAAAAATCCAAGATATTATGAAAGACATAAACTGCCAGCAGGGAGTTCCTGCTTTAGCTGGATATAGTCATATATTTTGCTGGATCCACTCTACATTTAGATTTACTATACAAATAAATTGTCTGTTTTTCACGTTTCTCTCACGAATCAACATCAATGGAAGTTCGAAAAGAAATAAACAGACTAATATTATTTGATGGGCTTAAAAAACAAGATTTCGGCAAATTCGGTCGGAAAATTTCGAAAAATCTTTGTTTTTTCCAATCGTTTCTCACCAATCCGTTTTAACATAAAAATATCGCTTGCAGGCCACCTTGCTCTCAAGACTGAAACGTCATAGTGCCATTGNCATTCCGTCTGTCAACAATTGCACAATACAATGAGTAAGTTGGTTAGCACAAAAATAAGACAAAACTAACCTCGACGTATTNAGCTTTCGTGNTTTTCGACGGTGGATTTATGTCCTCGCAGTAATGGCGGTGAACCGTGTGCACTTTGCCATTATTTGTGGTCAGNAGGACCGACTGCAAATACATTGCAAACATGAAGCAAAGTTGCTGTGCATAAGCCAACACACCAATAANATGCTAGCATGATGTGAGAAGCAGATCCAAGCAATGTTNTAACACAGTGTTTGCAATCTAACTCTTACAAAGAAAGAAAGAATGGCAATCACAATGCAGGAAAAGCCTAATAGGCGACTCAGCCATCACGTAGACGCCCATCTCACCTGTCCCAGAATTAGGTCTGCTCTATCATCTGGTATGGTTATGCTGCTGCCGCAGTTTTGTTGTTGGATTGAAGACACCGCTCTGTGGTTGTAAAACGAGGTATTGCAGTAAAAGATGTTGTTTGAAAAGTTGCGAAAATGGAAGAACGGTTATTATGCATTGATTGTACAGTAATAATTAATTATGTTTAGTTTTGCGCTATGAGCCATCGACAGCTTTTTGCCAAAACTAGTAAAACAACTGCAAAACTGAAAGTATGGTGGTCAAATATTTATCTGTATACAGACGTTCAGCTCAGTCAAATAAACCCACAGCTACAATGGTTTTGGATAAGAAAATTACAATTTGAAACCATCCATTTCAGTCAACATTGTACCAGTTAAGTGGCTGAAAAAAGGATAATAAGCTGTGAGAAATTTTAATTTGCCTATTGAAAACCTTCCTGTTCAACTCGAAAAAAAGCTTCTAAAAGACCATGGCGGACGAATAGTTTGGTTATCAACAAGGCATCTGGAAGGGAAGTGTGTACGCATACTGAACGACCAACATTCGTCATATGTATGCGGCCAAACGGACTCAAGTGCAAGATGATTTGTCTCACATGATCCACGCTGCAACGGGAAGTTCCGATTTCGATTAGATTTTTCAGCAGTTTCTCAAACCAACAAGACTCTGAGGACCAGCATGCCGGAAGGCAACCGTTAGCTTGAATCTCGAAAACATTTGCCTTGAATATACCGAGACCCATCTCTTATGCGATATATCCGTAGGAACGCAATACTCTTTGATGACGAAAACGTGGACATAAAATACTTTTTGATGCAGTAAAATTGATACGTAGTCATACAGTTGTGAGGTGTAATCTTATATGTGAATCATTACTGGGGATTTACAAAACTGAGCCTAAATGGGACATTAACTGACAGTCATGCAGCCTTAAACTCTTCTTTAATGGCAAAGTTGGCCAAATCGGCAGTCCTGAGGCTACAGTTCCAGATATGGCCTGTAGCTCCAGTTTTCTGCAGTTTGTGGGAACTGGAATATTCTTTAGCAATAATTATTGATAGGTTCACTCTGGTCCGGGTGGTGACGTTTGACAGAACTACAGCTCTGGATCGGATAGCTTCATTGAGTCAAGCTGAGCTCTTCAGCCATGTAAGGCAACCAGTCCAGGGATGGCAACGCGAAAGACAGGTTATAAATATTTCCCCATCTGGCACAGGGGTGTGTATCAGAATTTAGGGGCCCGAGGCAAACTCTTATGAAGGGGTACGAAAGCATGGCCACTGCGAAAGGTAGATTTAAGGCTAGGTGGATGATATAATTAAATTTACACGGGAAGGGTAGTTCAAAATTGTTGAGAAGTATATACCTAAAAGCAGTGGCGTAACTAGAGGTTTAAGCCAGAGGGGGCAAGCTTAGCTGAAGGGGGCCCATTGGCCACCGTTTGGGTATGCGATAATTAGTTCCCAACAGCTCATATACGTTATTCCACAAAAACAGAAAATATTTGTCGGGTGATGTAATGAGCTTCAATTGCGTACGTGAAATAAAATTTCACGTTTGCATGTAACGTATCCTGTGATACCCATCAGTGACTTATGCTGGATAAGGTAGGCTTATGATTTGTTGTAGGACTCACCACAGACCTGAATCTTGGTAATTAACTCCTAAATTAATGCAAATTTTCTTCTAAGCACCAAATGCTTGACTTATTGATAGCACATAGATGTAGATTCTGGGCACTGCCTGAGTAAACAACAAAACAATTGTAGTAAGTCCAGAACCGAATTTTTTGAGCAGTTCATTGATCTCTCTGCATCAGTGATAAAACCACATTCATTTAACGACTAATAAGTAAATAATGGCAAACAATTTTATCTAAATGTGGAGCTGCACACCAATTACAAATAGATATGAACAGTTCCGTAGCAGCCCAACTCTGCCCTCCCCCAAATGCAGGCTACTCAACTGGCGAAGCGTAGTAATACAGCAAAACAAAAGAAATCACTCTAAAGTGGCACAGTAGCACACATGAAAAATATTACATAACAATGACCATGAAAATATCATAAACATTGTCACATCTTAGTAGTATCAAAGCGGCTTGGAGCGAGTCTTTCGGCATGCAAAGTTTTTTATTACATCTTCCAAATCTGTAGATCGCACACATGAAGCTTCGATTGACAACATGGCTAATGAGGATATACTCTACTATCTGTCATATGAGACCTGTTTGATTACATCCAATATGCTGAAACTCCTTTCCGCGCTGGCAACAGTATCGGGGCAGTTTGACATAATCCGAAATGCAATAAATACGTTAGGATAAGCTTCATCAAGACGTGTCTTGAGAATAAAGCTTAACAAAATGAATTGGGTGTTTCGTTGTCATTTAATTAACGAAGATTATTAAGAGATGTTGTAATGATATGCAAACGTCAACAAAAAGTTGCAGGAAATCAGAATCGAGCTTATCGTTTAGTTATGAAAACACTGTTACCGTAGAAACAAACTTGAGGTCGATCAAAGCAATGCGCCGCGATGAACGTTTTCTTTCATTAGCGCTTAAGTGAATTTTGCTTGAAAAGCATCGTGCTTTAACTGGCCGAAATGCGCATGCAAAAATCTTTCTGATGTCTAGACTTGTTAATCTCCTGGTGCATGGCACATATTTAGATTAATAACATTTTGTATCTGAAATAGGCTGTAAATGATGACAAACATAGATCAAGGGGGCCTATGTAGACGCAACATGGTCAACATCCATAATCCACTAACTGCACTACTCGGTTTGGACAAGCTTAGCAGTGATTGCTAAATAAACTCTTCTAACAACACCATTAATTCCATCTTTCTGTATGAATAGCAGGCTGCGCAGATGTGTAACTTTGGTCGTAAGCAGGTATCATGATTCTATGCAGTACGAAACACGAGAAGACTGGCTGAGCTAGACATAAAACATTTTTTCACATCACTACACAAAATACGTTGATCAGGTGTAAGTCTGACTTCTGGACGAATACAACTAGGCATATAGGCTAGCTTCACGTTCAACACTTCAAGCAATGAATTGTGACGCTTTTTTCAAAGCGTAACGCTCAAGCCCAGGGCTCTCACAACTGCAACTTCAAAAATCCCGGGAACAGTACCACAAAATCCCTATTTTACATAAAAAATCCGTAAATCTGTGGTGATGCAAGATAAAATGTATTAAAATTTGTTAAATTGAACCAAATATGATTTGCAACATAAACTGAAATGATTCATTTTTGCACATTTTCAAACTTTTCCGAAAATCCCTAAAAGATCCCTAAACAGGGTCAAAGTTCTAACCTAGCAACAATATCCCTAAAAGTGAGAGCACTGCTCAAGCCTCAAATAAGTTTATTACATCACAAACGTACCAAAAATGATAAGGTGATGTTATTCGAGTTAACAGCGGCAGGTAGGCTACTGCTCTGACTACAAATTGCAGGACAAAACAGAGTACGGATTGATAAAAACTACACTGATTTCTCTGCACATTTCAATTTCGGTGTTGAAACTTTGTATGGGTGGATAAGCTCACAAAAGCCCCCGTAGCAATGGGACTGAATTTTGGGCCCCCTGTGTCGCTAGGCGGTAAACTTGCGGATATTTTTCTGTTGCGGATAACTGCATACTCCCGTTAAACACACAGAAAAAATTTGGCAAATTGGTTATGGGATTAACTCGATTCGTCTGTACTAACACCTGAAATCATCGGAAAACACTCCGAGAAATTTTTGAAAAACGCTAAACACAAAAATCTACTAAAAATGAAATGAATACTAAATAGCGAAATACAAGCTAACAAGGGGGCCCAATTTTCACATTTAGCCTGCCAGGGAGGGCGGCGCCCACCCCTGCCCCCCGTCAGTTACGCCACTGCCTAAAAGGAGCTCCTTTTGAGGGCAATAAGTAAAGGTTACATGACTACAAGATTGTAGTAACAGACTGTTAATGTGACAGTCTTTTACAAAACCGCTTACTTGAGTAAATAGGATAATTGAATTTGATTAAAAATAATTCAGTTTAAAACAGGTCTATGTTCGTTTGGTTGACATGTACAGTAAATGACTTTCGGCCAGCAATATTTTAAACGATCATTTAGAAACCCTCTAACCTGCATTCAATATTTCCCAAATGCATGATAAGCTGTGTTTTTGTTTTTGACGGCCGGGTAAGTAGAGTTGTTTATAATGATTTTTACGGCCGATGCTCCACCATGGACCAAATTACCTAGCTCAGCTTTCCTGTCCATGAAGAACTCGGACGAAAACATGCTACCATAACGCTTTAGGGTTTATTAGTAACGTTATTATCACATAAACTAACTTGTTCATGGGTTCTCGAGGCTAAGTCCTATTAGAGACTACAACACTAAAAGCTGCAGTCAATGTCACTGACCTTAGCTGCCAGTAACAGGACCACATACCCAAATCAAACATAAATAACTTTTATTGCAATATAATACGCATCAAACTCTCAATGTCCAACGGTTCATGCACTATAAACAATGAACATGCATCCTTATCTAAATTGTCCCCCCATATTCACTGAATTTTTCTAAGTATGAAATCATGAAAAACTTTGACAGAACTCTGTTTCCTTTTTAAGTTTAAATTTCCTACTTTTTTGTTAAAGTATAAACTTAATAAAAATTTGACAAGGGCTTCGCTACAATCTCAGTTTTGGTTCACCTAAAATTTTCAAAGTCCAAAGTTAAGTAAAATTTTGACAGCACTTCATTATGTTTACATTTTACAATATCCTGAAAAATGACAAAGTATTACATATTTTTGTACTTACAGTTTTGTAGGCAAAAGCTTACTCATTGATTCAGTATACCATTCTACCTAGACAACCTTCCACTACCACATCCAAAGTCAGAATGCCTGCTTAGCGAAATCGACCCGGTATTTAAGCTTATTCTCACACCGATTCATGTAGGATTTTCTTAGTTTGTTTTATTATTGTTACTTTTCACCAGTTGCATTTCACCAGTTGCTTTTCACCAGTTGCATTTCACCTATCATTTCTCCTAACCCTTATTTAGTATTTTCTTGTGCGTTGGTTCACCCTTTCAGACAACAGGTACACTATGACGTCTGAATGATCCCAAACGTTACTTTGTCCGTAATTTGTCTCATTTCAAGTAGTCAAGTTTCTCACGATCTCTGAACCATCTGCATGTGCTTCTTGCAGTCTTTTTGTCTTGTTTTGCTCAATGCACTGTTGCTTCCGTTGTTTTTCCATATTTGTATTGTCTCATTCTTGACGTTTCACTTTCATCTTGTGACCGTCTCATTTCTTATCTTTCATTTGCGTTGCCTTCACTTTGTCGTTGACGCATTGTCACCCCTTGTATTCCAGTTTCATCCAGTCTATTCTGGTTTTCTTCTGTAATATCCCCCTTTTATTCAGCATGCTTTGCTGCTCCATTTCATTGTCCAGAAGTCTTTTCTGCTTCCTTTGAATTGACTTTCATTTGTGCATAGCTTTTGTTCATAGTTCAGGATTCTTTTTACTTGTTTCACTTTCACTTGACAATATTTCTAACATATTATAATTTTGTTCTAGCATTTTGCAATTTTCATTTATTAATTTACCCATTATCTTAATCTTTCAGATGTCATACGTGTTGTCCTTATAGAATGCATGTTTCATTTCACACATAAATAACATTCACAATATGTTTCATAGTTTCTTCAGAAATGCCAGAGGAGTACTTTTTCCTCTCAACATATAGTCATTGTCTTTCTAGTAGAACGTGTTCAGAACGTGTTCAGGTTAAACTTAACCTTAACATGATACACACCAGTAGTTGCTCGGATCCTGCTTGAAATTTAGCCAGACCGCGGTCGTGGTGAGTAAAACAAGAAGGTTTACGTATGCCAGTCCTCTAAACATACTTTTGATCAGTCCCGTCGCCATGGAAGGGCTTTTGGGGCTCAGCCCCCCAAAAAAAGCTCCAGCTCACCCAAATCGAATCATGAAGCAATATCAATTAATGGAGTTTTTATAAAATTTCAGAATGTCACGCCCGCCTGAACAAACATAAAGCCCTCTATTGAAAACTTTCTGGCGACGGTTTTGTTTTCGATAGTGCCCACTTGCGCCGAATTGTCTATGTAAATTCATGATTGATGAAGTGTGAGCAATACCAATGCATACCAAGCCTGTTAAGGAACAACTACAGATTAACAAAGATTTGCATACATTCAATACATTGCAATGCATATTTCTGGGAATGGCTACAGTTATTTTATAGGCTGGTAGCATGAACTAGGAAGAGTAGTTGTAGAGTAAGCAAATTGATAAAATCTTTACACAAAAGTCTAGGTCAAACCCAGGGTGCTAAAGTAAAATAGGGTCATTTTTTACATACTTACTTGGGAGGCAATTTTCCCTCAGTCCTTGTACACTTTTCTCTCCAGGCAAAACCATTTCACCCCAGACAAAAACCTTCGAACAAAGGGCAGAGGTGACTATTGGCCGCATGCTAGCAAACATTACTGGTCCTGTTTGTTGGAGGTTTGTATTGCCCCCTCCCCCTATCAAAATCTTAAAAAAAATCCTTGCATGAAATCACGGCAAATAGATCATCCTATCCTTGCAACGCCCCGATGGAACATCATTACATCACTTGGCACCTATTGGCATTGGCGACAAACATTTCTTGGCACTTCGCATGCTATTGCTTAATGTTCTCTGTAAGATTTTGAATAAACAACTGCAACTTTTAAAGCCTGGTTATGAGGCTGGTTTATCAACATTATTTTTTGGCGGATGAAGCGAAAAAACTCTGCAAAGGTGAAGTTGCTCAGTTTCAACAGAACTGATGTTTTTCTGAAATATAACGCAATGTTACGGGAAAATGACGTTCTTGAAGCGAGATAGTGCAGTTGATGTGTTTGCGTGGGTGAATTAGGGTTCAAATTGTAGACTGGAACCCCAATTAGATTGAATCAGTGCCAGATGATAGGCAATGTATTTTTCATAGAAGGTTTGGCACCTTTGATCAACGGTACACTTAACATTTGCGGTCATAGAAAAGTCATTTCAACAAGAAAAGCTTACAAAAGGTGTTGTTCTAATTCTGATAAATCAGAGGCGATGAACCTCAGTCTGAAAACCTAACGCAAGAGTCACATCAACTAAACAAAACAATTCAAAAAAGCCTGTCATCACAAACACAAGGCTACTTTTGTTGCAACACAAATTACAATTTCTCTTAGGCGTTCCCAATACAGATACAAAGTAGAGTCCTGCGCAGGTTGAAATTTTTTGTCCGCTCCCGTCCCACACCCGCAAAATTTAAACCCGGCCCGCACCCGCAGGAGTTTGAGAAATTTTGCCCGCACCCGCCCCGCAGACCATCCCAACCTGCGCCCGTCCCGCACTTTTTCGGTGTCAAACCCGCAACTGTCCGAAAACTACTAAAAACTCATAATTAGGGCAAGTTTTTGTTGCAATAAAATTGTGAGAAATATGCATTTATTTTTAACAAAAGTTGCAGTAAAAAGTTGCATTTACGCACAAGCATTTTAAATGACAGTGCTTTACTCAAGCGATTTATTTACATATTATGCTAAATATTTCCAAACATTATCTGGGGAGAATGGCGATTGTTTGCCAACAGTTTGCGTAGCATGCTAAAATTCGCTCCACACTGCATGAAGATGCTTGGCAAATCAACAATTTTGCCTGCAGTTCTGGACTGATGTTTGTTTGACCGGGTCATTTCTACAAATGCTTTTAGGTAATTATTCAGTTCGAATCGGTTATCAAAGAGAACAGAACTATACTGAAATAGTTCTCAAGCATGTTTTTTAAATCTCGCTTCAACATTTTGCCCAATCGGCCTACTTGATAAAAGTTCCAGCAAAAAGTTGCATGTAAAAAAGGAAAAGATTGCAATATGAAATTCCTGCAACCTGCTCATCGTACTACATAAATTCTGAGTATTTCAGAAGCTGTTGGAAGCTGTAAAAAAGTTGAAAAACTTGCCCTACTCATAACGCTTGAAGACAAGTCTAACAAGCAGAAAAGTCAAGCTACTCATTCTTTTTCATTGACAACCAAACCAAACTTTTCACAGATCTGATCTTTCGCAATCGACAGATTTGAGGTCGACAGAAAAACACGTTTTCGTCCAGTTGTGACTAGCTGTGCGTTAAGCGTTGTCTTATCCATTTTGAAGTGCTGCTAGATTGAATTATTCCTCACCAAGTACGACGGTAGCATTGGAAAATGTTCACTTGCCCACCACATGGCAAGAGTCTGAGCTGATGTTTCGCAGCAATGGGTTGTCACGTCATAATGTAATAGTTGCTGCAGGCCTGTTGTCCTAAACGCAATGCTGACAGCTCTGAACTAGTAGGCTACTGTACATCCACGGGTTTTGCGATTTTTGAGCTGATTAAGTTCATGTGCTTCGGCTCAACACTCAGTTGCCCGCACGAAGAATTTCTCAACCCGCGCCCGTCCCGCACCCGCACACAAAGCAGTGCGGGCACTCCTAACCCGCGCGGGATAACCCGCCTCGCGCAGGACTCTAATACAAAGGAATCGCTAATCGTAGATTAAGGTTGCCAGACGTCCTTGAGCGCCAAGGACTGTCCTTGAATTTGCTATCATAATGCGTTATGTCCTTGATTCTTGAAAAACTACTTGTTGTCCTTGAATATTTTCCGGCGTCCTTGCAAATTCTTGAATATTTTTTAAATTGTTCATTTAAGAGCTATTGATTATGTTGGACATTCAAGAATGAAGAATAAACAATGTAAATTAACGGAGCAATATATAGACTTGTTCCATCTCAAACAGTTGTGTAGTAAAAGTAAATTATTGAAGAAAGGTTGTGTCGTCATAATAACTTTCGTTTTCTTTTCAATTTCCTACATGGTTAACATAGCCTGACTTTCCCACACGTAATTAAAGCTTTGTGAAAGTAGCCCACCGTACCCAGTGGCGTGCAGAGGGGGGTAAACGGGGTGACGTCCTCGGGCATCCAACGAGTGAAATTGCAAAAATTAAAATGCTGTAGCAAGATGATTTTTGCTATTGTAGGACTGCTAACATATGCTGCATGGATTTTATTTTTCGAAACTTGTGTTCTTTGTCAACACTAGTTTTTATGATACTCAAACGCCAGCAATTCTCACATTCGTCAATACCAGGGACCTATACTTTAGGTGTGTGGCGCACACCCAATTAAACTGATAGTGGCGTGACTTTGCCCAGATCGAGCTATCAAGGGAAAATCACAAAAAGAATTAAAAATAATTACGGCCGTATTATTTCTGATCCAAATTTCAAAACTGTCCTATTTCAACCTGCTTGGTTTAGCTTACTTTTTGATGCATCATTAGTTTCCCGGTTCGTTTTTTGATGTGGCAACCCTGGGTGTGCGCTAATGCAGCCGCACACCTGTGCTTGCAATATGTGCATCATTTCGAGCTTCGTCACTAATTGGCAGTTCAGGAGGATTCAGTCCCGTCGCCACGGGGTGCTTTGGCGGACTTCGCCCTCCAGACAAAGCACCAAGACCCCCAAATTAAAATATGAAACACTATAAATCAGTGGAGATTTTACCAAATTTTCAATATCAAGCGTCCCTGCACAAGCGTAAAGCCCCCCTATTGAACACTTTCTGGCGACGGTTCTGGGCGGACTGATCATAACGGCTCTCACAAACGCGTATCTGTTCTGTACATAAAACAACCACATAAATAAAGACGAAAGTTTTCTTGAATACTTTGGGCGCATTTTCAATTCTTGTGTAGTTTAACAAGTTTCAATCTGTCAACCCTGGGTGTCCGCCATGCCAGCCGCATACCTTCTCCGCTCGACTGGTATTCGACGAGACATTCGCGCAGCCATATTTTAAATTTGTGAATTGCCCCATCGTAGCGTTGGGTGTGCTTTACTGTACTCTTCGAATGCGTAGCCTGGTATTCTTGCAGTTGTGAACTGCTCTGGCGTAGCACTGAGTGTGTTCTACCCCCTATTTTAACGCTTTGCCGGATATTTTTTGAGTTATGAACTGCTCTGTCTTAGCGTTGATCGAGTGCTGTCTTCTGCTCCGGTCTCCTAACTTGGAGGGCTGATTAATTTATGTGTATTACAGTGACACATTTTAGGCCACAATCAGGGATGTGGAAGCGGAAGCAAAAGCTGGAAGCGGAAGAGGTGGAAGCGGTCCTTTTTCTGTGGAAGTGGAAGCGCGAAAATTCTACCGCTTCCGCTTCCACATAGGTTATTTGACTTGAAGAGTAACTTGGCGAAAAATTTTGTCCGTTTCCCAATGTGGATTAAACGGTGAAGTTGCACTATAAGTCTGAATGAACGTGCGATATCAGTAGCGCGAGAGAACGAGATAAAGCACAACTAGCATCCATGGGGTTCTTCATAGAAGGCCAAGTCATCGTGCAGCTTACCGATTTTATCGGAGGCTGACTTTTTAAACCTGGCTACTGTCTACTAAAATGGTAACAGTTTGATAGTACAGCAATCTCCCGGTAATGTTCGCAACTTGAATCTGAGCTGTTTGTACGAACTTATGTGGTAGATGCGAACTTAGCAGTTGTGTTTTTAACTGCCTTAGCAAAAAGATGCTGATCATTAGGGCTAATGTTTGGAGACTGATTGATGCTTTGACTGAAGCTAACTATTCTTTTCAGCAAGGCATATAGTATTCACTTACATTATGC
>JGI24021J15306_10000757_pt1 | contig 27665 bp, 11 predicted proteins | sample Ectturendosymbi1_FD_15306 | JGI IMG/M metagenome (IMG submission 15306) | reverse complement strand
AAACGAGCACAGAAGATGCGGGTTGCCAGACAAAAAAAAAAACAAAGTAAAAACTAGGGATGCATGAAAAAACAAGTCATTCAAGTAAGTTGCAATAGTGCAGTTTAGACATTTGGCTAAGAAAAATTGATAAGACGTTCATAACTTTCGAACTTTTCTTGTAATTTTCCCTTGACTGCACGACCGAATTCCGAACAGAGTCACGTCACGTTATAGGGATCAATTTAAAAGGGTGCGTGCCGCGCACCCAGCCCCTGCATCACAATAGAAAAAATCAGATTGTGTTTCATCTGCACGTGAACTGTGCTGTTCAATTCTCCTTGTGCTCCTTTTCCTTCACACAGAGTTGTAACATAGGCGGCTAAGGAAGTGTTTAACTCCGCAAACAAATTGGTGACAGCAGTTGCGATGCGAGATGGCTAGGCTGAGTAGCAAAAAATAACGACATGCTCTTGAATGCCTACGGCAACTTATGGCCTGAAAACCACAAAATTAGCAATTAAATAATTATTTAATTCACCAGGGGATTGATTATATATATAATTTGCTGTTTTTAAACTATAACTTCCAAACCACAAACGATAGAAAGCCAATCAAAGGCTCCAAAGATGCAGATTTTCGCCTAATTAAAAAAATAAACAAAAGGTTCCATTCTGCGGTTGGAGGCCAGGGCCTGATGACGTAAGCCAAAAAAGCCTAAACCTACCCTTAATATGACGTCACCCAGAAGAAAGCTCAAATCCCAAACTTCCCATTTTAAAAAATCGAAAGTACAAGACTTTCCGCATCTTTAGAGGGTTTGAACAGCTCTCTAGCTCAATCTACTGCCATGTTATAACTTGCCCATTTTGGGCAAATCCCGGGGCTCAAGGGATTAACAACTGATTCTGTTTCTTTCATTTTCTTTTTCACTTTTCGTTTTGGAATTACACTTTGCAATGGTTATAGACGCTTACACAAAACAGAATCACTGTCAGCCACAGTTCTCAGTGCCCTTGCATCCTAACTATTTTGGTCGCCGGGACAACTTATTAGCTACATACCATAGGCTTAGCTACACCATCGCAAAGGCACGGTTAAGTATGGCAAATTTGCGGTCGCAAAATACCGAGAACGAGGAACCACCAATCGTTTTGAAACAGAGGGCTACTCCGTGGGTACCGATTAATGCGAAGGGCTATCAATTTGATACACATTTCTGAAATAAAACGTTTGCAATGATTTCGAGGCTATAAAACATCTCATACTCACTGTGCCCGCTGGCTGATTTCCACAGCAAATCCCAAATGAGGTCTAGGTCACCGGTAAGTTTCGCTATTTGTGAGCTACTATTGCAATATTAGATCTAGGTCATTGGTGAGTTATTTTTAGAACAGACCCGCGGGCGACCCACGTGGACTTTGCGGGCGATCTGGTGCACGCGGCCCCCATGTTGGTGACCCCTGCTATACAGTTTACTCGACCACCCATGTTGTTTTTCAGGGGTCTTATCTAAAGTGAAGTGTTAACGGAGATGGTGTTATAAAAGTAAAAACTAGTAGTGCCAAGCATATGCGATAGTTAAGAACACTCATTGTATTGACAAGTTGCGAGGCAAATAAGCATATCAAGCGCACCCGAGTACAGCGTTGATTACTGTATGTGTCTGCTTGCAACAGTGTGAGGCAATACAAACTCAAACAAGCAATGATAAAACTCGTGGAAACGTTTCACAGGAGTAACGCCGAGTACAAGTTTTTAAAAATGAGGGCAGAGGTAGTTTACTTTCGAAGCAAAGGAAATGGTTTGCTGGAGATGCAATGCAGTTACTAACTGAAGTGACATTGATTAAAACTAGTAGAAATTAGCAGAATAATGCATTGCACTTTAGCAGAATAATTTACATGATAGAAGTATATTTATGACCTTCTTTTATTTCTTCCGACATTTTCAAGGAAATGTACGGAAATTACTAGCATAGGTCTTGTCAGGGGAAAAGCAAACAACAAAAACTAACGCATGACGTAAGACAAGTACAATAAAGGCAGTGGATTTTTGTCAGGGCAAAACGTTTCTCGTCCCGGTGTCAAACGTTTTCCCATATGACACGCTTTAAAAGCTGCGGGCATGATTGCGTTGACAGTAAAATTGTTTTGCGTTTTACAGCCTGTTGTTCTGGCACAAACACACTGCTTCAGTTCTAGAACATCGACAACAGTGTTTTTATCTCTGCTACAAGTGGGTTGGCATACAGTGCATCTTACGTTTTGGTTTACTGGTATTTACTACTGAGTATGTTGTGTTTAATTGTGTTGCCCTCATCGCCTTCTGATGGTTCTGCGTTATGGTACTGCATGACCTAAACGTGTCATTGTTCTTGCATTTTACTCAATGATTTTATCGTTATCCAGCAGATTATTTATCAAGATACTTCATGCTCGAGACCAGAGCTTCAGGGTTTTGCAAAACTGTAATTCTCTGCGAAACAACGTTGGCTTTTTCAGCATTGGCGTATGGTGGTCATTGTTACTGGGTGTGCGCTGTTTGTGACGTCACACTGCGACGTTGAATTTATGTAATTCACGTTTCCAATGCAATGTTCCAAGTTTGTTGAATCAATGCATATTATCAAACACGTATACACGCACTCTCCTTATTCGTTGTATAACTTACTGTGGATGTCATTGTATTGACTTTAACTATCAGCGCTCCAACTTTGGATGCAGGCAGGTGCAAAGTGCACTCAACGCTACGACCAAGCAATCATAACAGCAAAATATCAGACTGCACTTTGAAACCAGGGAGTAAAACACACTCAGCCCTACAACAGCGCAGGTCACAACTGCAGAAATGGACTGCACGAATGTCTATTCTATGTATACGAGCAGTCGAGCCCAGGTGTGCGCGTGGAGTAGCGCACACCCAGGGATGACGGATGGAAACAAGGGAGTAAAAAATACTCAGTCCTGGAACAGTGCAGGTCGCAACTGCAAAAACATGCAGTGTACGGCTCTGTGCGAATGTCTTGTCGATTACGAGTTTTGGTATGGCATGGTTTATTTATACATTTTTGTGACACAAATCACGAAATAACACTAATGCAGCAAGAGGAAAAACAATGACATCAAAGATCACAAATTGATTTCATGGTGATGAGAATATAAAAACATTAAACTTTCAATTTTCACAGTTCGATGATCGTGTTCTGACATGTTGAATCACAAAGGATTGGCGAAAGACCACTTGGGTCAAGTTCTCAACAGCCCTGTTGCTAGCACAAATTAATTTTTAATTGAGGACGTTTCACAAGTAATAAAAGAAGTAACAAACTGAATCGAATCGACGTCAGGTAAAATCAGCAAAAAAACAACAACAGCACAAAAACAATAGGTGAAAAACATGCCTATGTACAGGGGGTGGGGTGAGCAACTGTAGTGGCAAATGATACACGGGAAAATAGGGGCATCAACACAATATTACAGAAAGTGACAAGCGTGTAAACAAAAATCAACAGGAATTTCGGCAAGATAGCAGGACGTTTTTATATTGTTTGCAAATGAATAAGGCGAAAAAGATTTCAGATTTTCAGGAATATTAGACCAAATTTTGGAACCAATTTACTTTAAAGCAGGTGTCACCAACGTGTTGCTCGGTGGCACCAGGTTGCCCGCAAGGATCAAGCAGGGAGCCTGCGGGCATAGGCAAAGCCAGGGGGTCATGGCTCCCCACATTTCTAGCATTTCTTGTTTTGTGCGTTGAGAGGCGTTGTCCCTAACAAAATACTGTACCTCGTTTAAAGTCAAAATATTTGGCCCCAAAAAAAATTTCGGGCTGGCTGCGCTACTGCCCGCGGGCCTGTTTTAAAAATAACACTAGCATGATCAGTGTCTTCACATTGCGGAATGTCTTACTTGTTAATACTAATATAATTCAAGGAAAATTTAACAACATTTCATTTCAGAAGTGTGTATCAAACTGGTAGCTCTTCGCATTAATCCGAACGCAAGAAAGCTCTCAGGTTCGAGAAGGTTGGTGATACTGTACCTGCTTTGAAGAAAGCCGACCCAGGGACGTTTTCATTCTGGGTAAATAGTATTTTTGCAAAGCAGCAAGTCTTGTTTGATATTTGTGGAGTGATGCAATCTCAGCAAAGTAGTTATCAAAGTGATTAGGTAATCGACTATTAATAAAGGAGCACATGAATTTGGCAACTGATAATCTAAGTAAGACTGGTATATTCAAAATTTTGTGCAAAGAATACAGTACAGCTGTTTTGGTTTTGTCATATTCCAGGGTTCTCACAGCTTTATTCTGCAGTCTGATTAAAGGGAGTAAAGTAGTCTTGGCCCTTCCCCAGTTAAGTATTGAATAAGTTAAATAGAAATGGAAAAGAGCTAAGTAAACAGATTTGAGCACTGAAAATTGGTATAGTGTTTTAATTTGAATAATATTCCACATGATTTAGAGAGTTGCGTCACCAAATTTTTAATTTGGTGCTTCCAATGAAGTTTATCATCAAGTATAACGCCAAGATATTTTGAGCTACTTTGTTTTGATACTGGGTGGTGATTAACTTCAAATTGAAAAATTGATATTGTAATGGTTGTTCACGAGCATGAAATTGCTTTTGGAATAATTGATGCATAATAATTTGTTAGTATGAACCAAGCGATCAATTTTTTTGAGCTCATGGTTAACTATTTTTTCTAAACTTTTGTGGTTTTTACCCGAAATATGAAGATTAATATAATCGGCATATAAAGCAGTATTAAAGTTGGAGGCTTTTACAATGTCATCAATATGTATAAGGAACAGTAAAGGCCCAACTACAGATCCCTGGGAACGCCACATGTTACATTCAAAAACGGAGATTTAGTATCTGCTATTTTAGTACACTCAAACCTGTTGTCTGAGTAAGAAGCAATAAATTTTAGGGGTGTTCCTCTTACTCCATAGCGAAACAATTTTTCAATCAAGTAATATATTATGATCAACACAGCCGAAGGATTTGCTTAAGTCTAGAAATAGAGTAGCCTACATGTTATTAATTTGTTGTCTTTATTACAAATCATGTCATCATAAATGATAGCAATTGCTAATTCAGTAGAATGGTTAGTGCGGAAGCCATATTACTGTGTGCTCAGTATATAGTTACTGGTGACAAGAGTACAATCTGCTGTTTTCGAGCTCTGCAGGTGTGCGCCTGCAATGACACACACCCTACCACAAGATCGAAAAAACAGGGGAGTGAATTTCACTCAGGTCTGGAACAGCGCAGCTCACAATTGCAAAAGCAGTCTGTGTGAATGTCTGTTCGAATACGAGCAGTCGAGTATATAAGATGTGCGCCTGTAATGACGCACACCTTCAGAGCTGGAAAGCACATACTTTCTTTCTAGCTTTTTTGTATTTTTATCTTGATCGCACGATCTGGAAAATGTCACGTCATGCCAGGGGCGTATCCAGCCAACAAGGTTAGGGGGGCGATTTCACTCAGTAAAGTGGTAGTCAAGTCTCATAACGGCTTCGCCACTGTAAAAAGGATGAAGTATACTTCACAACACTGCTGTGACAAAACAATGGGCAACAAAATGGCCTTATATAGCGAATGCTGTTTTCCGAATTGTAAAAAAAGGGGAGCGATCGTTCCAATCGCCCTCCCTTGGATCTGCCCCTGCATCATGTTCAGTTTTGCAGGGTGTGCGCCGCACACCTTGCACACCCGGAGTATACGTCCCTGTTTTCCAGCTGCCATATTTAGTAATTGTCTTGAAGCCTAACCAGGTCACGCGAACAGAAAAATAAACTGCACAGCTCTGCTATCGCAAATTAATTAAAAGGTCTCCGCTTTGGTGTTCAGTGGAAGGATATCTATAATCCAGTTGTACTTGTAGGTAGGCATTAGACTTGGTAAAAAATTCATCGCAGCTACTGTATATTTCATCACTTCGACAGAGGTGATTTTTTTAGAAAAAGACACAGAACTACTCAAATCGATCACTACTTATCGAAATGAATCCCTTCATAGTCAAGAATCAGACACTATATGATCTTATCAGGGTATATATTCCGTCTACTGAGTAGGCATCATCAGCTCTTATACAAACAGAACTGCTGAAGGTTTCATTTCCTGAGTTGCAAACTGTCTTTGCAGCCAATAACTTGTGAAATCGTTTTTAGTGCTGGTCAGACATACAAATACTGCACCTCCGCGTGGGCAAACTACGGCCCGCGGGCCGCACAACATGTGTCAGTGTAAAATAAAACTACAGTGTTATTGTGAAATCAAACAACACAAGTTTGTAATGATATTATCATTAATTCATATTTTGAAAAGTAAATGAACTGAAGTAGACAAATGTAATATATGTGGCCCCCAGTAGCAATAAATTTTTCAATGTGGCCTTCTGAACCTCCGTAGAAAATGTTTGCTCACCTCTGCTGTACCTCAATGCATATTTCAAAATTGAATGTAACTCTGTTTTCAGAAACAAACCATATGTTTCCAACTTAGTCAAGGTATTTTTTTTATAAAAGATGTTTCTCGAAGCAGAAGCCAGACTATTAGGCTTAGTGAGTTGCTTCATTACATTTAGTTGAGCTTCACATACACACAACCACACAGGCTCATCGAATGTCATAAACCTGTATATCATCACGGTTAAGGTGTTTTCCGAGCTATAACAATTTACCCATAAGCCGCACGTGCCACAATGCATTCTTCTGATAAAAGCTTCCTATTGGAGCGAAACTGCAGCTGGATTCAAGATTCGTGTTCCATTTTCGTGACAGCTTCCAGAAAAACAGGAAAAACAGGAAGTAGATCATCCGAATCTGTCTCGCATTCATTGTCTTCTATTGGGTTGTCGCGCAGTGACATCCTTTCCCAGTCTAGACCCAGCACCTTATTAAACAGTAAGTAGGCTCCGCTGTGAAATCACTGTCGTGGTTAACAACAGGTTTTCCACGATAGAAACACTTTAGAGTCACTGTCTACCCATAGCCAGCTCTTCGTAATACTTGGCACTGACAGGATTTTACAGCGTGCAACATATTCAAAATTAGTGCACGCAATGTTTAGAAATGCGAAGGTGAAGGCTTTCATAACATTCTAAGCTCCGGATATCCGAAACGTGCGTCACTAACTCAATTCAAGAATAACTGAGTCGCGTTTTCTGAACAAGCCTGTCAGTAAATCCACTCTTCACTGATTCGTTGCATGGAAAGAATCGAGTTTCAACCAATTCGAACAAGATTGGATTAAATTTGAATCTGAGGTCGAGGACTAAGTGGTTGTTTATGCCTCAGCACTGCCTGTATTAGGTTGGACTGCAAGCAGGTGGATGTAATACGAGGTTTACAATATCCTAAAAATTTAATTGCTTTTTATAAATGTTATTTGTATACAATTTTTGGAACATTTTACAGGCATTCGTTTCGAATGTGTTTTTTCCAAACACCACAGCATTTGCCTCACAAAACAGCCGTTAAAATTGATCCTTGCTTTCTTCCCGCATGAGTTCCTTGACAATTTTTGCCCTTTTTGTTTCCTTCTGCAAGTTTGTTCGCTGGCGCCACTCAGTGATAAGTTTTCTGTCAAGGAAAATCGAAGTAAAATTTGAAATTAAACTGCATATAGGCTACTCAGGGGTGTAGCTGGGCAGGAACGCGTAGGAACGGCGCTCTCACACGTTTGTTGGTATGTGAAACCGTTCCCACACCTTTTTGCACTAGATTACATTAAAACATGGCTGCGATCTCACAGATGTGCTAGCGACACCAGATTCGCACTGCTGGTTAAAAGTCTACAGTGAAAGAGGAAGATTCAGTGTGGAAATTCTTGTACGCGATTGCTCACTTTGTTCGAAGTATTTAGTGCAGTCTTCCTTTTTATTTGTATGGGAACGGCGTTCCCACACTTCTTTTTTTAGCACTACCCCCTGGATATACGGTATGCATTAACGTGTGAAAATGCTTTACAGCATAATACGAAAACATATCAATTTTATAATCTGGCCGTTATGTGTAAACAATAAACTTCTTCTTCAATCATCTTTGTGTGATTTAATATTGTTATCTTCATTAAACTTTAAGATTAAAAATAGTGTTAAATCTTGAGGCATTACATATTACGTAATGTTTAGGCAATTAGATAATGTTAGATCAAGTTAATGGCTGTCTTGTCTGTTGTTTTCTCACGAACTTTATTTCATCATTTAACCTTATGTTCAAAATCACGGCCAATGAAAACGATATCAACGACGTATTTGTAGTCAAAAAATTGTGAGCACATATTTGTTCAAATTGATGGGCGTTAGCCAGCAAACTGCTTTATACTAACTTTGGCAAACCGTTGGAAATAGCGACCTCACGTGAGGAAGACGGGAAACGGTTTGTCTTCAACAGATAGAGATCCTTGCTTATAGCCAATATTGATCTTACGCTGCGAGCGCTCTGACGAAAAACTTTTGTGTATGTTCGTAAGTAACAACTTCAACAAAATGGAATTTGACTGGACCACATGCAGTGCGACGAATTTTTTTAAAGACAATTGGCGGCAGGTCGATGCCTGATTGATGCCTCTTGTCTAATCAAGTCAGTGGGTACAAAATAAACGGGAGTAAACGAATAAACAAAATAAACGGTTGCAAACGAACAAACAAGATAAAACGGCAGCAAACGAACAAAAAAAGGGAAACAGTCCCGAAGCGGTAAGGCAAGTAATATAACAGGATGCACAAGAAACTGGACGACATAGGCGTACGAGGCGTGGGTCTGGGGGGGTGGCCGCACCCCGGGCTTGAAAAATTTCAGGGCAAACTCTGTTTTCAGGGCAAGCGCTATTTGCTAAAATCCTGAATGATAAAGAATATTTCAATACAGGTGAAAAATTCCGGGGCAACTCTGTTTTTCAGGGCAAGTTGCTCAAAAATCCTGAATGATAAAAAATACATATTCAATAGAGTGAAAAATGTCAGGGCAACTCTGTTTTTCAGGGCAAGCGCAAATTGCTCAAAACTCCTGAATGTTAAAAGTATATTCAATACAGTGAAAATTTTCAGAGCAAACTCTGTTTTCAGGGCAAGAGCAAGTTGCTCGAAAATCCTGAATGATAAAAAATACATATTCAATACAGTGAAAATTTTCAGGGCAACTGTGTTTTTCAGGGCAAGCGCAAGTTGCTGAAAAATCCTGAATAATAAAAAATACATATTCAGTACAGTTAATTCAGGGCACCCTCTGTTTTTCAGGGTAAGCGCAAGTTTCTCAAAACTCCTGAATGATAAAAGTACACATTATTCAATACAGTGGAAAATTCCAGGGCAACTCTGTTTTTCAGGGCAAACGCGAGTTGCGCAAAAATCCTGAATGATATAATATATTTCAAGACAGTGAAAATTTCCAGGGCAACTCTGTTTCTCAGGGCAAGCACAAGTTGCTCAAAAATCCTGAATGATAAAAAATGCATATTCAGTACAGTGAATTCAGGGCACCCTCTGCTTCTCAGGGGAAGTGCAAGTTGCTCAAAACTCCTGAATGTAAAAAACATATTCAATACAGTGAAAAATTTCAGGGCAACTCTGTTTTTTCAGGGCAAGCGCAAGTTGCTCAAGAATCCTGAATGTGAAAAGTGTATTCTATAGAGTGAAACATTTCTGGGCAACTCTGTTTTTCAGGGCAAGCGCAAAGTTACTCAAAAATCGTGAATGGCAAAAAATGTATTCAATACAGTGAAAACTTTCAGGGGAAACTGTTTTAAGGGCAAGTGCAAGTTGTTAAAAATCCTGAATGTAAAAAGTATATTCAATACAGTGAAAAATTTCAGGGCAACTCTGATTTTTCAGGGCAGGCGCAAGTTTCTCAAAAATCGTGAGCGGTGAAAAAGTTTTAATACAGCGTATATTCACTTGGAGGCGATCCGCTTAATTTGGGCTAGTGTAGTTTGTAACCTGGACCAAAGTCGTGATTGGTCATAGTGACTTTGGTCCAAGCCCTCCTTTTCCGTAAAAATCGAACAATCGGATGTCGGTAGTTGAACAGCTTGGTATAAGAATTCGCTAACTCTTTCTTTGTTCGTTTTCGGGTTTGCGCTGGGTAGAGGTGCAGGGTGTTAAGATGATGGATTTTTGGATTAACAGGAGTTTTAGAAGCGCACAGCACAGACGTGCAGATTGCTTGGCTCCTTTGAGTGCGCGTCTGTGCCTTGCTCAAGTGCACATCAGCGATAACACAGGCAGGTGTAGGGAGTAAGATCATACGAACCGGAACCGTCGCTTTAAAAACATTGCGTTGCGTCATAGACGTCGCGCACATATTTGCATCAGTAAAAGCAATTACCGCAAAATTTCTTGTCTGGGAGAACACAACACGCAAGGAACTTCAGCCCCTTGAGTTAACAAGCAAGGTAACTACAGAATTCGCTTATAATGGCACCTCTAAGGGATTGCATAAAGAACGTTATTGCCGAATTGATATTGTAAGCGAATTGAAATGCATAAAAAAGATGCCATCGCGACCAAACAAAACGTAACTTTATGGGCGAATTGACGTTACAGAGGAAGCCGTTATAAACGAATCTAACTGTATAGAACAGATTTACGTAAGGTTTCAGGCTCCATTCGAATTAAACGAAAAAGTTAGTTTCAGGGCAACTGTCTATTTTTAGGGCAAATTGTTATTTTCAGGGCAAATTTTTTCTGCCCCCCCAGTAAAATGCCTTCCCGTACGCCTATGCTGGACGACACAACAGTGCCAAATGAGGAATTTAAAGCGCCTATTGTTCTCAAGAAATCGACATAGTGCTGTGAAGATGACTACTGTTGATATGATCATAGGCGTACGAGGTGGGGTGTCGGGGGGGAGGCCGCCCCCCCTGTCTTGAAAAATTGCAGGGCAAATTCTGCTTTCAGGGCAAGCGCAAGTTGCTCAAAAATCCCGAATGATAAAAAATATCTCAATACAGTGAAAAATTTCAGGGCAGCTCATTTTTCAGGGCAAGCGCAGGTTGCTCAAAAATCCTGAATGATGAAAGATATATATTCAATACAGTTACTTCAGGGCAAACTCTGTATTCAAGGCAGGCGCAAGTTGCTCAAAAATCCTGAATGATAAAAAATATTTCAATACAGCAGGTTTTTAAGGTGTTTTAGGGACCCGATTCGCAGGGTTGTCCATGGGACATATTTATCTGTCCCATTCCCATCCCATCCAATAGCAATTTATGCCTGTCCATGGGACGTTTCCTATGGGATTCCCATAGGAATGACATTCCCACGGACAAGCCTGCCGATTCGGGTCCCTAGAATTGAAAATCGGGTCCCTAGAATCAGAGAAAATTATTTATCATCAGGTCCCTGAATCAGAGAAAATGGGGTCCCTAGACTCAGAGAAATCGGGTCCCTTCAGGTCCATAACGGGTACCTAACATTTTCCTTAAAAACAAACCTAATACAGTGAAAAATTTCAGGGCAAGCACAAGTTGCTCAACCTGAATGATAAAAATATATATTCAATACCAGGGGCGCAACCAGCTCTTCATTTCGGGGGGGAAATTTTCAGGAAATTTTATTGGATGACGTTATCGTGCTTATTTGACCGTGGTACAACTTTTTCGCAAAGGGTCGCAGAGAACGTTCTCTTCGCAAGATTCACGAAAATGAGAACTTTTCGGTTTTAATCAAAAAGCAGACCGAATTATCATGACAGAGTAAAAATTGGTAGTATAATACAAACTCCTGGTTCCGTATTCAACTAAGGAAGTCAAGGCTTTAGTGTGGCAGATGTACAGGCTACTAGCAAACCTGCCTAACTTTTCGTCTTGTTTTAGCAAATTCGTTTAGCCCTATTCTTCTAGCGTGTGTTTGAATTTCTATCACAATGGAAGGTCCCAAACGTGAGGGATTGCCTATTTCAAGGGTGAGCGGATCTTTGAATGCTACCATTTCGGGCAAAACGGAACAGGTGTCGTGTGTCTTTGCTGCAATAATGAATCAGGTGTGTTTGACGCAAAACGGCTTTTTCTGGAATCCACGAGTTGTGTTAAAGTTTGTAGAAGCAAGTTTAAGGCTATGACCTTTCAGGGCTTGTACTGGTTGCAAAAGTTAGGGTCTGGTAAAGCGTCATTTGGAGCCGGAGCCAAAGTGGTGTAGTGGGTGGGTGCGTTCAACATTTCACTAGCACTCATACGACACTTTACTAAATACTTTTTCCCAAGCCGTGGTACCGGTACCAAACCAGGAAGACGCTAAAACGTGAAACAGTCCTCACGCTAAATTTAATTAAAAACTATCAGATTTCGAACCAAAAATGCAACTAAACAACGTTTTTTAAGATATGTACTACGTTAATAATGGTGATCCATTTAGCCCCTAACAAAAATAGTCGAAAGGTCGTAGCTAGAAGAACAAGCGGTTTGACGTGGCCACAAACTTTTTCAATAACTACCAACATGTAACTTTCAGCAGTTTGCACGGTTCAACAGTATCCTAATGTTACAAAGTTTCATAAAGCCAAATTGAGGCCTGTCTCAGCAGAGGCGTAGCGAGGTTAGATGGCGCCCGGGGCAAATAGCAAGTTTGGCGCTCCAATTTCGAACCTCATCTCCTTCGGAAGCAAATTTACTGTATTGAAGAAAGTACATATGACATTTTTGGGACTTTTCGGCGTCTCCCGCACTGATTCGGCGCCCGGAGAATTGTTCCCCCCATGCCCCCTGCTCGTGACGCCCCTGTGTCTCAGAAAAAAGTGGGAAACGAACAAAAGGACAAAAAATGCCTTAGAAATACCAACATTTTAAACTGTCTCCCAAGTTTTGACAGTTCCAGCATATTTTTGGTTAAATACCAACCATTCACGAAATTTTCGGTCAGATGGCCCGTTTCAAGATAAATCTTGTAAGGAGGTAATTAACCAGTAGGACAAAGAAAAATTCAAATAAGACTTTTCTTAACAATGATTAGAATCAAAAATTCCATTTTTCTTTGAGAGTTTCGGTGAATGTCAAAATTGCCATGCAATGTTTTGAAAATTTCGGGGAGGCAAATGCCCCCCCTGGTTGCGAACCTGTTCAATACAGTTAATTCAGGGCAAACTCTGTTTTCAGGACAAACGCAAGTTGCTCAAAAATCCTGAATTATAAAAAATATATGTTCAAAACAGTTAATTCAGATCAAACTTTGTTTTCAGGGCAAGCGCAAGTTGCTCAAAAATCCTGAATGATAAAAAATATATCAATACAGCGAAAAATTTCACGGCAATTCTGTTTTCAGGGCAAGCGCAAGTTGCTCAAAAATCCTGAATGATAAAAATATATCAATGCAGCGAAAAATTTCAGGGCAATTCTGTTTTCAGGGCAAGCGCAAGTTGCTCAAAAATCCTGAATGATAAAAATATGTCAATACAGTGAAAAATTTCAGGGCAAGCGCATGTTGCTCAAAATCCTGAATGATAAAAGATGTATCAATACAGTAAAAAATTTCAGGGCAACTCTGTTTTCAGGGCAAGCGCAAGTTGCTCAAAAATCCTGAATGATAAAAAATATTTCAATACAGTGAAAAATTTCAGGGAAAGCGCAAGTTGCTCAAAAATCCTGAATGATAAAAATGTATATTGAATACAGTTAATTCAGGGTAAACTCTGCTTTCAGGGCAAGCGCAATTTATTCAAAAATCCTGAATGATAAAATCATATCAATACAGTGAAAAATATCAGGGCAACTCTGTTTTCAGGGCAAGCGCAACTTGCTCAAAAATCCTGAATGGTAAAAAATATAGATTTAATTCAGTTAATTCAGGACACATTGTTTTTCAGGGCAGACGCAAGTTGCTCAAAAATCCTGAATGTAAAAGTATACTCAATAGGCCCTACAGTGAAAATTTTCAGTGCAAACTCTGTTTTTCAGGACAAGCGCAATTTGCTCAAAAATCCTGAATGGTAAAAAATATTAAATGCAGTGGAAAATTGCAGGACAAACTCTGTTTTTCAGGGTAAGGTGAATAAATTTTCAATACAGTATATTCAGCCAGTAAAGGTAATTACCGTAAAGTTTTTTTTGTCAGGGAGAACATAACACGCAAGGAACTTCACCGCCTTGAGTTAACAAGCAAGGTAACTGCAGAATTAGCCAACTCTAGGGCATTGCATAAAGAACGTTATTGCCGAATTGAAGTTATAAGCGAATTGAAATGCATGTAGAAGATGCCATCGGGAGCGAACAATATGTAACGTTACAGGTGAATTGACTTTACATACCAAGCCGTAATAAACAAATTCAACAATGTAGAACAGATTTACGAGGTTTCAGGCCCAATTCGGATTAAACTAAAAAAGTTAGCTTCAGGGCAAATTGTTTATTTTTAGGGCAAATTGTTATTTTCAGGGCAAAGTTTTTCCGCTCCCCCAACAAAATGCCTTCCCGTACGCCCATGGGTATGATAATTCCGGGTGGGAAAACAGGAAAATGTAGATTAACGTTTTGGAATTCTCTGTGGAATTCTCTGTATCAGCGATTATTATCACAGTAAATAATCTTGCTTGATTTTTCTTACTGACTAGTAATTTCAAACTAATGCTGAAGCACTAGGGGATCCAAGGGACAATTTGATGCAATTGTCTTCCCCAAACTACCACAGCGTCACTTTTCCAAAATTCCTCGCCTGAAATATCGCTGGCCTTTTGCAGTTTAGTACCCTGTGGCCTATTTTCCAACTTTCCCCAGACAGCAATTCTGAATAAGTCAATGTGTCGAAAATTGTTTAATTTTATAAAGTAATGATGTCACAGACCACCATTGTTAAACCGATGACTGAGAGGAAATATGTTCTCGGAACAGCTAAACGAAAACCAACCACAAAACAAAAAGAAAAAAATACAACAAAACCGAGTCGCTGCGTCAAGGTCGGTGGTCACCATTTTCTCAAGCTGAACTCTCAAAGATTTGAAAGACCACCTGATCTGTACGCTACTATTATTTCTACTCATCCAGCGGAATATGTACGAATTGACACGCAGACTTTTCGCTATATGGCAGTAAGGAGAAGGAGTTACAGAATGCCGCTCCACGGACGGCGTGCTGCAGAAGTACGCAAATCGCGTTGCAAAATCTTTTCCATGGGCTTCGCGGTTCTTCTAAGCGAGATCAATGAAGCGGTGAGCCGGGTGAAGAGGCGTGTGTGTCAAAAGCAGTAAAGAAATAAATCAAACCAATGCCGCTGTTACTTTCCGAGAGGGAGTATAAAAGCATGTGTAATTTCTTGTCTTTTGTGCGGAGAATCACGAACCTAAGCCAGGTTTACTTGCACTAAATCGCTGCATGTTACTGTAGTTCTGTTTGTCCGAAACGGAAAGTGTTAGGTTAAATACTCGCTTCAAATGTGTATTTGTGTCTTCACTTTTCAACAGTTTATGCAACTTACGTTGGATCAAGGATGTTGAGAGATTGCAGCAGTCGCTGGCATGTTTTCTCAGTGTTTGTTGTTTTTAGTTTTTCTTGTGCGTTCGTGCTAACGCCTCCGATTATGCTGCATAGTGAATGGCAATGCTTTTGAATTTCGTGTGCACTACAACTAAATACTAACCTACTTGATTAGACTTCTAATTTGAGACAAACAAATGTATATAAGTATAAGTAAGAATGTGTTTAGCTTGTAGCATATTTCCTAGTAAGCCTAATTGATTAACTTCTGACTTCACATTTTTCATGGCAGTTGTTTGTAATTCACTTTTTAAAATGGATTGATGTGTGGAAGCTACTGTACTGTAGGTGATCTTGACAGAAATTTTTGTGCAAAATTGTTGAAGACGTGGAAAATTAAATAAGTGCTATTGTGGTAATGAAGTATACCGGTAGCTACAATTAGATGAGGCAGTTGACAAATTGATTGCCATATGTTTTTTATTCGACAGCCTTTTGTGAAAAGCAGATAATGACACATAGGTTTTATTGTGGGAATAGCTCAGATACACTGCAATGCAATAATTTGCAGTGAGACTTTAAGTAAATAATTTCAAATGTATTTTTTGATCACTCTTGGTGTTTTTAAATAAACTTGTGCTTGGACTAACTGATGGGCCTTTTGTGTTTAAAATGACAACATGTTAATTCCTATAAAAATGTCAAGTTTCCATGTAGGTTAGCTGGAATTTCAATGGCGAAAAGATTACATTTGCAAAATAGGAGCATTTTGTCATTACAGAAATTGAGAGTGGTGGGCATGAAAGCACATTAGCTGTTTTTTAACAAGAGTTGTACAATTATAAGATTTTTGTTAGGTCATCATATGTAAGTAAAGTTCAGTGGCATGTTTGCATACTTATGACCTAGTAAAAAATCAGTTTAGTGGTAGAATTTCATGTGTATGAGAAAAAACAAATTTTGTTCAGTGTGCAAAAGGGGTCAAACTGTACAGTAAGCTTTGGGAAAGCTTCACAGCAAGCTTTAGAAAAGCTTGCTGTGATGCAGATATGACAGTTTTATTTATGAACATTTGTTAACATTTTACATACTGCTACAGTAGTAATCTAGGCAAAAGTCATGATGTAAGCTAGCATTTATAAAAGTTATGAGTGTAGCACCATAACTGATATGCATTATATGTACAGATGCCAGATGGGCAGCTGAAGCAAGCACATAGGTGAAGGAAGCGAACAACAATAAGGGTCGCGAGGCAGAGAGCAATACAATTAGAAACATAACATTTCATTGCAAAAACAAGTAGATATTTATACTATAAATTGTGAAGAAATGACACTTTACCCATGGACCAAAATGGGGTGAGTTCCATTGATATGCATTTATTGCTATTAAAATACATTTCTAAAAACTTGTTGTTCATTTGTCACAGTACCTCAGTAAAAGTAAACCAGAGGCAAGCAATTTCTGTTGCATTGTTGAAAAAAACAGATTGAAACTTTCATAGTTCACTGACGAAATGAGTTTATGAACCAGTTTTATGTTATCTATTTGAGCATTTGGCTGCTTGTATCACATCTTACATTTGAGTAATTTTAATGTGATTAGAGCAGGTTTTTTTAAAAAAAAATGTTAGGTACCTGGTATGGATCTGTAGGAACCCAATTTTATCTGACTGTAGGGACCCAATGATAATTTTCTCAGATTCTAGGGACCCTATTTGAAATTATAGGGACCCGAATCGGGTCCCTAAAACACCTTAAAAACCCCGGATTAGGGTTTTCTAGTGTTAAATCGTAGTCTTCATGGTTCACAAAAATGGTACTGATGTTAAATATTCTGTGTATATTTAATCATTCAAACTGTTTGATACAAGTGAAAAAAAGATCATGGCTTATCTTTTGTAATGTTTTGTGCGTGTGTGTGCCTCCCTATTTTGTTTGGCCTTTGCGTTGCCAATGATTATTTCAGGCCTTGGCCTGACATCAGTGGCTGTTTGCAAAAGAGAGAGTTAGAAAGACTTAGGTTGTCTGTATTAAAGTAGTAGACTATTACTCTAACATGCATGTAGTGTGCCTGATGTTGGTTATTGAATAAAAATATTTCATATTCTTCTTGATCATCATCACCTAAGCAAGTTCTTATCCACTGCTAGGCCGCACTAGATCTCGGGGCAGGTGTTGAACAGCCATTCGATTGTCTTGTTATCCAGGCTCTCAGAACAGTAGTTGAGAACCACTGGATTGGACAATGAAGGATAACATGGTCAATGGTCTGTTCCTCTGTGCCACACTCACAAGTCACAGAAGGGCTATACCCCATTTGTGTAAGCATATTTCATATAGCCCATAATCTTGTATTAACAGCACTGTAAATTGCAGGGATGGGAAACCTGCGACCTGCGGGCCAAATGCGGTCCACATGAACATTTGATATGGCCCACATCAGAATTTTCATTACCCAAGTTAGAGTACAACGTTGCGTCAAAACTAAGCTCCATGATAAGCAGTTACTTAGATAAGAAAAGTCACTCTTCCTCACTGTTAGATAATGGTAGTATTTTAGGATAATATTAATAGATCTTGCGGCCCACCAACAATAATGCACAATTTATGCGGTCCGTGATAGTAAATAGGTTCCCCACCCCTGGTGTATTGGGTAAATCGCCAACATCTTAATTTTAGTTAAGTGATGAATATTCTAATACAGTGGAAAGTGTTACCATCTTTTCACCAAATTCTACTGATCATGTATCTAGGTAAAATAGATACTTAATGATGGCATGTTACTGTATTATTTCATAAGCAAAATGTTCATAATATAAATCATTCATCATGATTAATAGTTTTGATCATTTTTTATAGCTCCATACAAACATATAAGTTCATTGCTACATTTCAAAGCTGTTGCATAAGTCATACAGCAGATATTTACTTTCGGTCAGGGAAATGCCAGTGCTTGCAGACATAACTTTTGTGCTGTGACCTTATCTTAAAGCTCATTTGGCTTTGTTTTATGTGTGCATTGCTACTTCGGATAACGGATAACATGTATACCATGTCATTCATAATCAAAGTTATAAAAATATTGTTGACAATAGAGCACTAGGCAGACAAAAACTTTTCACCTTAGAAGTTATGACAATAAATGCACCAAGCATTCAAGCCCTGTAAGGCAAATACATTGTTGCATGTCATGGATTGCCATTTGCTTAAAAAGCACTGATATTACTTTTGCATCATTATACCACAATTTTATGTGCTTTGGGGGGTGCTAACATACTTGATATATATACATATTTCAGGGTGCTTGGTCAAAACTCTGTAACAAAATATTGCAATTTGAAACCCATGAAAACTTAGAATATTTAGTCATACTGGAAATAATATGCATTTATCATAGCAATTTGTAATGGTAACATGGTTATTGCTAATTTAAAAATTGGCAGTTATTTTTTGTGGTGAAGAAGGAGAATCATGCTTAGAAGACGATTGTCATAAACAGCTGCTGTAGTTTCCATCAAAATAATGTTGATTTTAAATGAAAACATTTTGCAGCACAGTTGAAATGCTTACTGCTGTACTTCACAACTCTACTTTACTGCTTCTGCTTGCAAATTTCTAACTCTACTGCTTCTGCTTGCAAATTTCTATTGTAATAATTGGCTTGCAGTTTCTCTGACTGAATCTTTCATACACATGAGATTGCTTGCTCTTCACTATGGCCTTAATTTAACACGCTGCAATAATTTGCAGTATCCATGCAAAGAAATAGCATGCATGTCAAACAAATTGTTCAAGCTCTTTGACTTCTAAGTTCTACCTTGTATAAACAAAAACAGATTCTGTTGTTTGAAAATATGGTTTTAATCTGTTTGAAACACAAATCAGTCAAATGCATGTCAATGAATGCATAGTGATTTTAAATTGGTGAATTAAAAATGCATTATGTCATTTTGTTGCAAATGTTTGTGCTACTGATACCTTTATATGGCATATGGTACTGTGTAATAATTGTACTTCATGTCTTGTTTTAATGCATCATTGTTTGTAATATTGTATGTCTTGTTTTAATCGTCATCGCTGTGTTACAATCATCTACTTCCTGAACTTCGTTACCTTTAGTCACTTGCCAGTGCACTGAATGTTGTTCACAGGTACTGTACAAAGTTGCATGTGCAATTTACATAAAGCTAGTGATCATGTGTAAGAAAAATTTGTTAACAAACTTTTGTTATTATGTAATAGCTTGCCTAGCTGGCAGCTTCTTGCAAACTCCTTGGTTGTGATGGGCTTTTGCTCCATGGTTACAAATGACATATAAGTGACAAGCATCCATCTTTCTACCACTGTTTTGGTCATGTATTCATCTGAGCTGCCAAGTAGTGCTATGGAATGGAAGAAACGGTACTTGCAGATAGAAGGGAAGCTGAAGCATTTTCGTATCAAAGCTGCAAATATCAAACTCAAATTGTCACAAGAGGTAAGGGGTCTATTTCCCAATCATGCATGCTTTTGAATATACTGCGCGTTTATTTGATGCGTGAAGGCCGTCAATGCCTGTGGCTTACTATGGCATACAAATAGATCAGCTCATTTGTTTATATATTGCTGCGTAAGTGATTGACAGTGGTGTTGCTAACTTCAGGTATATTGGTGTATTTACGGCTCGCCCACATCTCAGTCACGGAGCAGTTGCGCTCCGGAGGAGGACGTTACGATGGGTATTAAATATAAATGGTGTATACATTTTGCAGATCTGAAAGTGTTTACAAACGCAGTGGTCTGCCACTTCAAAGGTCTTGGCGCGGTATGTGGTTTCACGTAAAGCTCGGCCGGTTCGTGAGCCTGGCATGGCAGATATGTCAAGTGCAGTGGTGAGCGCGTGACTGGTTACTTACCAAGTGCCGAAGAACGTTTTGTTCCTTCCCGTTAAACACGTTTTGCTTGTTAAGCATTTTAAAGGAGGTTTCTGCTTGTTTCGGTTGAGGCCATTTGGAGTACGAAGACTGCAGTGAAATTGTTGTTTCAAATCCTGAATGAAAGTTTGCTGGGGCCAGTTGGCTCTCGACAGCAAGAACTCACTACCATGGCAACATTAGCTCGCGTCGCCTCTTTTCTGTTCTTCACATACCTGCGTGTGGTTGTTTCAACACGGCAAGTGAACCTAAAAGGCAGGGCTCTAGATACGCTATACAAGCTTTGTTTCCGTGTGCTCGCACCCGCTACTTGATGATGAAGTGGGAAGGAAGTAGAGATTAGTTTCACGTGCACTGCTGGACAGGTATACGCTCTGCGAATATTTTGGTGGTTTCCTGTTTCGCCACGCATACTGACAATGCATGGTCACTTCTGCGACACAGGTCATTTGTCTTTTTTTGTGACTACTCGTCTAAACACGATCTCGCTCAATATTTTCTGTCACTTCGGTTGCGAGGTTCGAATCGGGCTGTCATATCCCGGATGTTAATTCCGGACCGTAGTTGTGATGCGCGCGTTTTTTTTCGCAAGGCAACCGAATTCAACGTGCTTCGTACAACAGGCGGCCGTCGTCAGAAGACAAGTCAAATAAAGCAGGCTCGTTGTTGAAACACTGATGTCTCGATCTTCGGCGCTATGCCAACGTGGAGGACGGTCTTGCTAACGCAACACGTCTGGCTTAAGGCAAACGCGCGCTATGCCTTCGTGTTATTGCCCCTTTCCACGACTTCTTGTTCCATGACCACACGAACAGATATAACCGCTGTTCAGATCTATCCGTCCCTGTGTGCCCTGATCGGCAAACTTGAGCTGCACTCCCATCTTTGACATCGAAAATTCTCCTGCCATCAGTCATCAGAGCGTTGGCGGAATTTTCGTTGACGAAGCTTGCTTTAGATTTCTAGAAAAATGTCAAAATAGCTACACTGTTTCATGTCCACCCATGCTCTTCATATTTCAGTGCGAGAGTATTGCCGCCGTGTTCTTTGCATACTCTCTTTCCATTCTGTATGAACAAGATTTGAGGTTTCGGGATGCGTAGAGTTACGTGAAATCGATTTCATATTATAAATTTGCTGATGGATTGGGCAGCGTCAGTTTGTGGAGACTAATTACTTGAACACAGATATGTGCAAGTCCGAATCATCGCAAAGCCATGCAAGCAGAGCCCAGTCGATTGATTCCTCGAATGCTTGCAGCATTCCCAGAGTTCTTAACTGTCTTTCCATGCATCTGTTGAAATCATTTTGTGGGCCAGTCTACACGCAGTTTTTTTGAAAAACAGCACTAAACGAAGCTTGTGATGCTGTTCTTTTTTGCTACTCATGTTGTTATTTCGTAGCGTTTGCCACCAGGTTTCAAATCAAGCAGATAAATTAGTTCTTCTGGCTTGTGATGTTCGACGCCTTAAATAAAGCTGTAGTGGGCCTTCGTACTTATACTTTTCACTGGAACCGCAGTAAATAAGTTTTTTTCTGTCTTTTCGTACATACAGCCAGTAGGGTTACACCAGTGGTTCTCCACCTTTTTTGGTCCACGGACCATCTTCAAAAATATATCCGATGGAACACTTTGGCTATGCTGACACCTCATGAACAATTAGTCGAAACGGTTTTACACATAGGTCAGTGAACTTAAGGGCATGTTCTGTCTTAGTCCTAAATAATCAAGGATTTATGGAGCTCTCTGTGGACCACTAGAAATTTCAGGACCAGGTTGAGAATCACTGGATTACACGAATGGTGGCGACCTCAATCCCCGATTCCAATATCATGCTTGCTGGCGGCACTTCTGAAGTATGCCCATGCAGCGGCTCGGAAAGCGCGAGATACACGAACGTGTCTGTTTTCTTGTACTTTCAGTAATTTTCTTTGTCTCTACCGTTTTCAGCATGCTACCCGTTGGTGGTGGCACTGCACAATCATATTTACGAATGCCGAACGCGTCTCACACCGGCCAGCAGCTGCTCAGTACGTGTCCCTCGAGCAGGTCGAATTACCTCGCGTTGGCCAGAAAAGCATCTCGAGCAGAAACCAGCAATTACCAAAGGAATTGCGTGGGACCCTTTGCATTTATTCCCAATGTCACGGTGGCTGCGACGCTTAGAGCGAAAAGATTGCGAGGCAGTCAGTTAGAATAATTTGCTGGAGCACCCAATCTACAGACGGTCGGTTTGATGCTTCAGCACTGCTTTCATGGAAGTTTGTTCGCGTCTAGCGAATCACGTAAGGATGCCTGCAAGAACCGCTACCACTTTTATGCCTGGTCTTGTAGTTGTATTGTTTTATATGTGCTTCAAAACGTTTCTTTGTTTCTGCGCTTACATTTTATTTCACCGTCATCGTAGAAATGGGTGCATTGTTCTCCATATTGGAAAACTTTACGAAGTACATCGAACGCATTGCATATTATGTAGAAACGTTAGATTGCTTCTCATCAGGTTTTGGTGCGCTGTGAGGGAAAAACTGTCATGACTTTTGCGTTCTGTAAAGTGTAGAGGCATCGCTTTGTTACTTCTTTGGTGTTCTTCCTAAACTACGTAAGCGTAGTTTATGAAAAGTTTTAACTCTCGAAATAAGTGCACAAAGTCTCGCGTTACAAAATCAGAGAACTTACGTCTGTGTCCAACTTACACGCTGTCACCATTCTTTTTATTACGTTATCCTGATTTTCAGGGGAAATGTGATAATTCAGTGTGTATTGAGTTGGCGTGTGGAAAGCTTAACTTTTGTCGTGTTGGTAATGCTGTCAGCTGCAAGGCAGTAAATCACAAGAGTGAAGAAAAGAACCGTATCTTCCCTATTTTGGGAAGGTTTTTGTTAGTTGATATGCACGAGATAAAAATCTCTGCTACGCCTTGTTCATGTCGTTTCAGACTGGGGATAGTTTACAGTGCAAGCATCATTAGGTGTTGCTGCATAAAAGTAAAACCCATTTTGCAGTGTTCGTCGTAGAACTGCTTGCGGCATGTCTTTCGGTTCTTTTAGCTTGCTTTAACTGGCAAGAGCGTCATGTCCATACTTTGATTTTTCAAGGTTATCTGATTGTAATCTTTCGAGCAAACTTAAATTTGTTCTGCTCCGGAAAGAGCAGGTTGCTTTTAGTTTTGACAGGTTTTAACGTCACAGTGTTAACAAGCCCCGGTCCGATGCTATTGCTACTATTACATCTAAGCCAGTGCCGTATAAAGCGGCTGTTCGCGAATAATGGTTTAAATTAAACAAAGGTCGCGTCTCACGTGTTTGCGATGCGGCACCGATGATGAGAAACGCGTCGTTTCTGATAAAGCTGTGTCAGATTTTGTTTGTTGTGGATTCAAGAGAAGAAGTCAGTGAGAAGTGTGCGTTACTTTGGTTTTCAATCATTTGTCCAGGCTGGTCAATGACAATTCACCACCCAGGTGCTGCGTAAGTTCCAGGCCACATTGGTTTCTTACGTGCGTGGTGGTGACGCGGGGCTTTTGATATCGGGCCTTGTCGCGTCAAATCAATTCTACAAATTGTTTTCTATCAATAAAGAACGGCTACTTCATGAAAAGACACAAACGGTCTTGTTTCGCAGTTGCACGGGCTGCTGACTGAGACCACCGTGCTTGTACTCGGTACTGTCTTCTCTGCGAGTCAGCAGGCAAACACACACCTCACCTTGCGCAAAGCTTGCGCTCACTTCAATGGGCAATTCTTCTCAGGTTGGTCAGAACAGTTGAAGCACTTCTTGCTGACGAAAACCAGTATTGCAGACTAGAATTTGTCTGCTTGATTTGAAACCTGTTGGCAAACGCTACGAAATAACAACTTGAGTAGCATCAGTTTACATCCCAAATCCTCACGTAATATTGTCAGGTGGAATTTTCTCCAGTACAAAATACTTTGTTTCGTTTTTGTCAAAAACAGATAAAAATTCTACGTGCAATACCACGTTTTTACACCAGAAAGACGGTTTGTTTCCCATCCCCAGATGTATTGAGCTTGTAGTTTGTCACTTTCCTTCCTGGTTGACCCCATTTTCGTTCGAGATGTGCTGTGATTGCAGCAAGTTTCTTTTGCACTCGGCGTGCTGTGCTCCGCCAATACGTCGTGCGGTGTTACCTGAAAATGCTCGCAGCCGGGTTCACTCCATAAACACTTCAGTGTGAAGTTGCTTCGAGTGCCCTTGTTGAAACTTTGCTCAGAGCGAAGTTTTTTGTGAGGTTACGAAAGACTTGGCTTGTTCGCGGGCTCCTTGCCGACGTCGGCTGGCTGACCGCTGTAAAGTTTTTGTTGGGAGCTCAAGCAAGAAACCAACTACATGCGGTTGCCTGAACATGGTGATAACTAAAACTTGCGTTTCCATTTTGACGAATGTTTTTTAAATGTGCTGCCATCTGGGGCCTGTTAATCGAATGACAGGCAAGGAGCGCGTCTTCATATGGCAGATGCGCTCTTCGCTGCTCTCCGCCGTGCCTAGATTCCGTTCCATGTTCACACGCAACATAATTTGTATTGTTAAAACGGTGATGCAGGTATTGCGCTACTGTAACCAGAGCTGTGAAACCAGAACTCAAATTTCAAGATCCGGATCCAGCTGCAGGTATCTAAATTTTTTTGCTCCGGCCCCAACCTCTAAACGTTTTTGGCTCCGGTTCCAGAACGATTTGATCCAATAAAAACTAAAAACTATTGTTTTATTTGTACAACTCGCTTGCCCAACAACTTATGTCCATTGAACGGGAACCCAAATTTCAGGCTCCGACTCCATCTGAAAATTTTTGGCTCCGGCTCCACAGGCCTGATTGCAACTGCAAGCGCAGGGATTCCCAACCTGAGGCCCTAGCTAGGGGTACATTTGCCTATCTTAGGGGTACATTTAAGATTAGCAATAGAAGGGAAAAATATATTTATATATCATTTATTTCCAAATATTCTAAAATATAAAAGTTCTAATTTAAGTGGATTTTTGTTATTTTACTCAAGCCTTTTTGTCATAAGAAATTTTAGTGGTACGTGCTCATCTGTCGAAATACTGAAGGGGTACACAGAGAAAGTTTGGGAACTCCTGTACTAGCGTATAGGTTGCTATTTTTATCTCGAGAAACGCTTGTTCATTTGATGCACAAATCAATCACCGAACCCCAGACGCAGTTTTAACGTTGACCTCGTCACATATCTGCTTGCAGCTTTTGTGGTCGAATTCTTCGAAAGGGACTGATCGTTTAGTTCTGTTTGTTTGAGTCTTAACCCAAACCAGCGGACTGTTTTAGCAGCAGAAATTTGTTCCTTCTCTTTCCATCCATGCGCGCTGTAGCTTATCGCTTCGCAAAAATTTTTGCACATCAACTTCCATCTGGTCTGAAAGGGATGAAAGTATCTGCCGTGACTGTTCGGCCTGTTGCTATCTTTACGTGTGCATGGTGATAAGCGAAGTTGGCCTAGCTAGTAAAGCAAGCTCTTTTACAAGGCAACACGACTGCTGCTGGAGCAGACGAATACGATATAAAAAGCTTTCGAGAAAACAAGCGCTTTTCCTTTTATCTAAGTGTAACGCGAATGGCACACCAGCAAACACCTCGATTTGCTGGTGAGAAGACATCTCGAATCCCCAAGGCTTGCTGAAACTTTGTAACACGCGTAGGAATATAGCAAAACATACCGCCATATTATACGTCATGCCATTTATAAAAGATCTAGGCAGGCTTTGGATGTTGTAGTGTTGGTTTGTTTACCAAAACCTTGCAAAGCGGGAAAGTCTGTCGGAAACACGAATTAACTGCAGATTGCCGGGTCTTCGATTTTCCAAGCGATCAATTGGGCTGGCGTTGTGCTGGTGCGACTTTTTTCGTACACGCGCATTTCTCAGCGGGACGGGAGGCTAGAGATCGCGCATGTCCCTGTGGATTGAAAAGTCAAAACAGCTTGATATGATGTTGTGGTAGGCGTGGGAATGGGCTTGAAATAGTGACTGTTAAACTGCATTCAACAGTTCCACGGAACAACGGTCGTGGAATATGGTCTTCGGTCTCAGGCTTTTATAGTGAATGGTTTTTGACTGGTTATAAAACGATGCGTTAGGGTTGAAAACAAACGGCCCATTTCAATGCGTCTGAAAGCGTTTTATACTGTTTCACCTCACGGACCGCAACAACTCAAAAGAAGCGATTACCAGACAGCTGCCAAGACTAGTAACACTGCTGCTTGGAAAACTTGACAATATTCATTAAGAGGAAGTAAGGATTGTTGAAATTGTTGTGCATACTATACACATTGAGTTGAAACAACGCGTCATTGTTATTACCCCAGCTGTTGTGTTACAGCAAAACTACTAAGTAAATGGACAAGCTAGTGTACGTAATGGACGGAATGTCCATCCGAGTTTGTGACTTAATTTGCAAGTTTTAGAGATCATGACGTTTACTTCAACGTTAATGTGTTAAAGGCACTCATTCGCTGAGCTCTCAAGTTTTCCGCTGGTTTTGTACCCTTATGCGCAGTGTCATATTTAATCTACCGCACTGCCGCTCGCGGCGCGCAGAACGCTATTGGTCGAAGTGAGATGTGGCATTTGCGGTGTTCAGGTTTTTGCTGCGCTTGTTTGTTGTGATCCAATTGAAAATAGATGGGATTTTCCGCCGGCAGCGCTCAACTTTGTACCAGCCTGTGGGTGTGACCTGGTTTTGCCAACAGTGATGATCCAACTGCGATGGTTTGCTAGCTTAAGCAGTTGCGGATTTGGTTGCTGTGATGGCTACATTGTCGTAGATGCAGGACTTTTTTAAGGTGTTTTGGGGACCCGATTCGGGTCCATTGAAAATCGGGTCCCTAGAATCAGAGAAAATTATTAAGGGAAATATCTGAACTGATGCTGCAATCAATACTATGAAATTTTTCGGGTCCCTACAGGTCCATACCAGGTACCTAACATTTTCCTTATAAGAAAAACCAGCGTAGATGGTCGGCTAATCAGAGGCTTTGAGATCGGCGTTGGTTTAGAATGCGGTTGTGCCACCGCCCTCGATCGCTTCTAGTGCAAACGTTCGTGCACGATTGCTGTCTGATTGCTGCGAACACTTCTCGGCAAATGCTTGGAGGATATACCGTTGTCTCATGCATCTCACCTTCGTATCGGCAATATGTTACCTCCTGGTGCCGTGTTCATTCGTATTCCATACCCAAAAATGACCTTTCGATCGATCAGGTCTCGGCATGCCCTGCTGCAGGGGTGGCCAAACTACAGCTCGCGGGCCGCATCCGGCCCGCCGACCAGTTTAACCCGGCCCGCCAATTACATTGCACACTTTTTCAAACACCACCTTTCCGGCTGTG
>JGI24021J15306_10000756_pt1 | contig 27669 bp, 12 predicted proteins | sample Ectturendosymbi1_FD_15306 | JGI IMG/M metagenome (IMG submission 15306) | reverse complement strand
CAGAAGCATCATAAAAGCCATCGCATGCAGTAAGCCAACCATTAGCGAACATTAGAGCAAATGAAAACAATGGCACAATAGTTGATCAGTGTAAACAAAGATGGGCGCTGTGTCATATAGGATTGGCGAAAGACCGTGGGGATGAAATGATGGATGAAAAGGGGAGTAGACTGGAGCAGTGGTACGATCGCCTACCCCCGATTTTCCTCTATGGGGAAAGACGTTTTTCTACTGACTTCAAAATATTGACGCTTATTTTGTGTTTTTAGCGCAATCTCCCAAAAAAAATTCACTACTGCTTTGATTATAACAAAACATGTCGTTTTTGTGACTACGTGTTTCCCGACACATTTTTGGCACTACACTACTTCGATCGAACACATAAGGGGGATTGCAAGAAGAGGTTTTGCTAAAAAATGGGGCCATCACCACAGCGTCTGCGTCGGCGCTTCGCATCAGCTACCTGCCAGTGCTGCTGCTCCACCCCAACAGTTGCGTGTGGAGCTACAGGCCATAAAAAGAATTATTCTCAGTTCGCAGGAGGCGAATCATGTGATACCATGTCTAGCGAGCAGTCGCAAGGTTGCTTGCTTATTGAACGCACTTCTTACATGGAAGAAATCATAAACGCACAACACAACGAAATGGTTGAAACGCAGTGCATAGAAATGCGTCATATGTTTTTAAAGTTAAATCTTGAAAACTTGGAAAGAAATTAGAGAATAGCTAATGATACGCATCGTCCGTAATGAAGAAGGTTAAAGATAATAAAAAATAACAACATTTTGAGCAGCTGCCAAAAAATTTTGAGATACGGTTGCTGTTTAAAATTGATCAAAGTTTATTAAAACTATTTTGCTATCATATAAACTGTCGAATCAGATTAGATGCACCGGTACAAAACTGATGACGGTTGGCGAAAGATATTTCGGAAGTTGTATTATTACGTGAGACCTCTTATTCAGAAATCCTAACCCTGTGACGCTTCAAGGTAAGTTAAGATTTAAAGTCAGTTTTTATATTAGTTCCATTTAAGGTTATGCGCTGTCCTGGTAAGGTTAGGGATAGTGCTCCATCGGTTGAAGGCCACCGTATGATGAGCTATGTTTGAAGTGAAAAGTCACTCAGATTTACAGTGGCTAAGAATAGTTGCTTCTCAGTGTTGAATGTCAAATAACATTTTGTGAGTTGTCCTGGTCTGACTGAAACCTCTGACAAAATCAAATTTGAAAAAATAGCTGTTGAGCGGACTAGTTATACTTTTTTCAGAACTTTCATCAATTGCGTTTTACAGTAGCAAACAGGATCTCGTTTGAAGCTAGCTACAGTGTTATCAACTCCAGGCACTGCTTCTCCACTTGATCACCAGGTGGAAATGTGTGTCAGCGCATTTATATTTTTTATTTAATTTTAATTTTTGCGTCATACTCATGGTCCATATCGCAATTCACAAGTGTACTCGAATAGCACAATAACACAAAAATGGTTAGTCATAGCGCATTACAGATAAAGTGTTGTAGATAAACGCAGACAACACAAGTAGGTGACAAACACTGAAACAACGCACCAGCTATAACTGCATTCACTCATCATCAAATGGTAATCCAGCAGTGGGAAGAAAACTGAAGGCATTTTAACATCAGGTTGTGAAGTAAATGGCTAGAATCATCGGATGAGGATGCTCGCAAAAGCATGTTAATTTTTTGATAGAGGTTTCAACTAACTTTGCACGTAAAATTTTGGAGAAAACAAAAATCATGAGGCACTACGAAGTACAAAGAAGGTTTAGACTGCTACGCAAAAGCAATGCTATAGAAAACAGACACCAGGTATTTTTTTCTACTGTTACAAAACTGCATTCCGTCTACGAATCAGTCAGCTTACATTGCTGTTCAAGACCCCCTGCGGCAGTGCTCCCCATCCTTTCTATGTGACCCAGAAGCATCTTGTATAAAAATTTCGTGCCTCAACAACAAAATATCGTTTGGCTACACTGACACAATGACATACTTGTTGGTCTGCATAGCTGCAACAACGTGTGAAGATTTTTGTCACGCATGAAGGTAATTTGATAACTCCATTGTTGGTGGTGTCATCTTTTGACTCTCTATTAATGTTTTCAAAACGCATTTAGTATCACAAATGCTCTTTTTACCATCACCGTTGCCAACTTCAAAACCGTTCTGTGACCCAACAATGGGCCCTGGCTCACCTGCAGGGAAAAACTTAAAGGAAAAGCACGTATAAATATTCTTAAAAATGCCTCAAGGGTTTAGGTGTAAAAAGTGTGTAACTACTGCGAATCGAAAATTTCCTGTTCAGTGGATACCAGCATTCATTCATCAGAGGTTTCTTATCTCTGAAAAATGATCAAAAACAAGGTGCGTACTTCCTCGAGGTGGCGAAGCAACAAAATGCAGTTATAAGGATCCGATTGAAACCACAGCCCCGTTGCGTATTGCTAGTTTGAATCGTTATCACTGTTGATGTTTCAGCAACATCGACCTGCATTTACAAATCACCAAGCTCTTTTTGCGTGCTAAAATATTTTGAAGGGTAAACGTTAATTCAACCAAAAGAAAGACCAGCTCTTCATTCTTGTTTGGTTCTTTCTCCGTCGGTTGACCACGGTTGCAATCGTTTAACTGACAAATATGTATCCATGCCACAGAGCGTGACCGCTTTAAATTCGTTCTTGGTTTGTTGCTATTTCTTTTTTTTCCGCCAACGACTGATAGTTGCTTGGCTGGCATTCCGCAGGTCGCCCCAGTTTCGACCTTGAGCCTGGGCGTGCTGTTGCAGCGAAACAACTACATTATGAAGGTTTCGAGCGCGAGCGTCTTTGGGCAATTTCGCTCCATCAAAGCGCTATAAAACGCAATCAGTCATCCCAGAACGCCACCCAGCAGGCATTGTTCATGCAGGATCAATATTTTCCTGGGATAACCGCTGTTTTGATTGCCGGCCCAATTAAAACCGCCCAGCCGACGCAGCGCTGGTTTTTGTCCTGCCCAGTTCCTCCCGGAATCCAAGGCTCCCCATGCCTCTCAAAATATTTTCCTTCGCCAAGCCATTGCGGAATATCAATTAAGGCTTACACCGCGCGCTATCGCGCAAAAAGAAAACAATGGAGGCGCTGACGTTCGAGAATCGCAACAACGGGACGGTCGTTCGAGAAGGCTTTTTATTTTGATAAGCCGCCTGGTCAATTAGAGCCAGCGTGTGGTCGTTAATTCATGTGCTATTTACATTGGACGGGCGCTAATAAAGCACAAGATCGTGACAAACCGTCTATTTTTTTCCAGGCCGCCTCGCTCCATCGCTCGCCAAAGCTGGTCGCGCTTAATTAAGCGCATTTCTCGCTGCATCCTTCGTTTATTTGTCTGCGCGTCTCCAGTCGCTTCGAACTCTTAGATTATAACGGACCCAGCGTTGCCGTGGCAACGCCACAAACGGCTTTTCAAGCACCGCAGCTCGGCGTCTTGAGTATTAGCCAATCGACATGTTCCACCCGTTTCCCACGTGATTATGAGTTGTAAACTTTTTTTAGAGGCAGAACTATTCCTCGGTCCATTTGTCGCACCTTTGAAAGCGTCAGTGAAATCCAATCGATTGGAACCAAAACTCGTGATTGCCTGATGCCCGTGCAGTCAGAACGTTTTGCATTGAATGCGTTTTTGTCTTCTTTGAATAAAATTAAGAACAAACTCATGTGGATTTTGTGAATCAGTAAACTTCTCCATCTGATGTCCAGCAACATCATTGTGAAGGCGTTAAACGGAAAACTGTTGCCCTCACAACATCTTTGGGAAAATGTAAAAATATGGGTAATGTGCATGAAACCAGAAAAAATCCTGTGGAGCAAAATACCGTAGCTCAATTATATGAAGCTGCTGATGCAACAATCCCAGGTTAACAATAGCCACTTGTGCGGAAAGTATTTCTTAATTTTTTGACGAATAGACTTGTTCCCTAAAATTTTGTTAGTTACTGACAATTAATATGTTTCAATTACCAGTAATTTTAAACACTGCGACCATTTGACCAGTAGCATAGGAAAACATTTTGACACCACGGAGCAAACAAGTGAAATTGTTTCTTTGATTCTTCGCTTCCTCATTTAGGTTCGTCGCCAGTCGGCGAGCGGTGGTTCCAGTCCTCCGTTTGCAATCGCTGCACCCCAACTAGAAACGGGTGATGGTGATTTTTCGATTATTTTAGTCTTTCCTTGAATATGGCACCTTCGCATCGATTGCTGTCCTCCCGAACACCACAACCTGGCTACGCGCCTGCTCCTGATCTATTGTTTCCCTGCCTCAACCACCATGAAGAGGAAGCAACCCAGGAGAGGCATGGAACAGCGTTGCAGCGTGACAGGCGAAGACATTTTGGGCTTGACAAGCGCGATTGGAACAAAAGCCGAAAACGCTTGGCTACACACGAAAAGAAAAGACTTGATTACGTGTAATGTGTGCACACGTGACGTAACAATCCTTTTGTTTTGCATCTGGCCAAAGATAAATTGCTCTGTCTACAGATGCGGGGGCTCTTTACATAGGTTCTTAAAACAGTTGGGACGAGCTCTGAGTGTCGAAGGCAACAAACAATTAATTTTAATAACATGGTTCAAACAGATCAAAAAATGTTCTGTAAGCCAAGACTAGTCATCTGATTTTCAATTAAGTCCCTCGTCTCCACAAAGGCGATGCAGCTGAATCTATAAGCAAATTTTTAATAGAAAATCGATTTCACGTGACTCTACGCATCCTGATTAGAATTTGAATAAGCTTTCAAGACAGAGGATGCGTAACGTTACGTGAAGTCGATTGCCTATTACAAAATTTGCTGATAGATTCAACTGCGTCGCCTTATTTGGGTCTAGTTACTTGAAAACAGATTTGCGCAAGTCCGAATAATCGCCAATCCATAAAAGACATGGCCCAGTTGGCTGATTCCTCGCAAGCGTGCAGCAAACCTTGAACTTTTAATTTTTGTTGATCTTCGTTTATTGTTTTTCATCTGCGAGATGTTCTTTCAGCAAAAAAAGAATAATGCAGTGAGCAATTTGAACTTGATCACCTCATTGATGTACATCAAGTGCTTTCAGTATCGAAATAACGTTGCGCTTCATTAACACCCTTTCTTGATAATAATCAATTTACGTGTTGCTCGACTCTTTAAACCACGGTTTCTCAACCGGGGCCGTCGGCCCCTTGGGGTCCACGTAGAGGTTGTCCGGGGGCCACGAGCGGAGGCCTTTACTAAATATCTCTGCCGTGATATTGCAAAACCCTAGTGATGAGCAGGGGGCCACAAGTGTTGAGGGTCTTTGGAAAGGGGCCAAACCATGAAAGGTTGAGAACCACTGGTTTAAACCCTAATTACTATGATATGGGTCCACCGGCCACTGTTTTCAATGTCAAACGCAAATACCTCAGAAAGAAATAAAAAATTTAAACAATCCGATAGTTCTCTTTTGAGTTCCAAGTACTTCAAAAACATCCATATCTTTAAAATCCAAAATCCAGGGCCGCAGCCAGCTGATATTTTCGGGGGAAATCATTGTAACTTGTTGTTGTACTGTTTTGGGGGAGCGCAAAATAACTAAACATGTTTTTGAAAACTTCTGGGGAGGCAATTGCCCGGTTGCCTCCACCCTGGTTGCGGGCCTGCTGGAAACTCAATCGCGCACGCGTGTCCTCCGATGCCTGCGTATGTGACAAGCATAAAGTTCAAGTGGCGTGGAAGATCTGGGATTAGCATCGCATTTCCCGCCTGATAGAGATCTGGTCAATTTGAATTCGTACCTCCAGGCAGCCGCCCAGTCGTGGCATGCCGTGAGACAGCGAATTGGTCAAGTTTACAATGAGTCTTTGACAACTATTTACGCGTCGACAACCTACTTCTTAATCGATTCTATCCTTGACCAAATTGGTGAACTTTTCAATGATGTCAGTGCACCTAGCTGTTTCACAACCGCTTGTTTTGTAACGAACGAAGCAGTGTAGAACCCTAGAGGAATAAGAGCCAAGCTCTAGCCAAGCGGCTCACTAGGGGATGGATTTTTAATTCCTGGGAGGAAATTTGGCCAAGAGAGGAGTTGTGGAGAAAAAATAACGATTAAAATTTTTCTTATGCTTCCGCAAGGTCTGATATTTCTAGCAATTCTACTGATTTTCTTTTTCTAAATAACGTTTTGGTAGCAACTTACAAGCATGTAGTGATTAAATTGCAAGCTTGGGTGCGTTTCTAGCGTCTCTTAGCCCACTAGGTTTGAGGTGTAATTACAGAAAATGAACTATGGTGATGTAACAGTGCAGAAATTGTAGAGAGATGGAAAACGTGAAGTTATTGCTGGGTTAAATAGACTCCATTATCTCTGTATAAGCGTTACTGATTAGTTTGAAGGAGTCGGTAAAATATAAAAATCCGTGTCAGCTTCTTTGAGTGACATTGCTATTGCGGTAAATAAGTAAAAGATCTGGCTGATGATCTATTACACTTAGAAAATGATGCCAGGATGAAAACAATCCATGCGATCAAACACCAACTGATGAGATTGGGTCTGCAAGTCAGTTCTAACCACAACAAATTAGCTATGGTGGCCGAGCAAACACTTCTAGCATTTCCAACTATGTGCTTATAGGTGAATATGCTTTCAATGCTGCTAAGGACATTTTGACCAAGAAAAGAGGAACTCTCAACATTTCTTAGTGTGGAGACTTTCGAGCAAAGTTGACATGTGTTTCTCCTCGAATTTCTGAACATAATGAGACTTTCGAGCAAAGTTGACACGTGATTCTCCTCTAATTTCTGAACATAATGATCCGACTTTTCACTGAAGTTGAATGAAAATTTGTTTATAAATTTTATGACGTTGATTTGTTTCATAAGATTGTCATNTAGCAATACAACTTCTATTTTGTGCATTTTTTGTATGCTCACCTTATCTTTTTTATGGTTTTTGTGGGAAGAAAATAAAATATGTGAGGTTTGCAAGGCGGTAACAAGGAAGTAGCTTTGAGAATCCCTGCTCTCGACTCTCACCAGTCGGTTGTGCGTATACCTACAAGAAACTCTGTTTCAATAAGAGCTAAAAACGCCTACTGCGTAGGTCAAATCTATACTCTGATAAGATCATAGTGACTGATGCTTGGCTGTGAAAGGATTCTTTTCAAAAGGTAGAAACTGGGAGTTGCATAAAATTGCAGGGAGAAGCAAGCTGGAGGCGTGTTACTGGTTAGCGATCATTAATGATTCGAGATATATGCTCCGTGATTCCCAAACTTTCGCTCCGTTTTGTGTTGTAGTGACTGCTGCAAAAGCCTTGAACCTTTAGCCTTTGCCAGTTGTGATGATTGTAATGACCGCAACCGGCCAGCCATACTTTTATCAACTTACGGCGAGTTGCGCGACGGTAAGGAAGTCCTGAAAGAACGTACCCATCCTTGTTCCTTCAACGAACAAAACACTCGCATTCTTGTTTTTTTAACCGCTCATTTCACTCATTTATATGACGTAACAATTGCGCTCTTTTGCCCATAAGTTGTACTGATGGGAGCTCGAAAACAAAACCAAACAAAATTTACCTGGGGAACAATGGCTGAGAATCATTTCAGACCGACCTGTCGCCAGCGCAGGATATCTCTTTCTCATTGGCTTAGCGCACGATATATCCTATTGTGACGCAACGGCCGAGGCAGTTCGAGAACGTTTTAGCGCACTCCGTAGAATCNTAAAAATCTTAATTGCGCCGTACTGGCGTGTTTACTTTAGACGAGGGCTTTGATATATCTGGAAAGTGGTCCCGTCTTATTAATGGCTGGTGCTCACTCGCTTATTATCGACATAGCGTATGGCTTTATTTCGATGTAAAAAGAAGACCGCCGCCACTCACACATTTGAACAGCCGAAAAAAGAAGACGACCTCGTGACCGATAATATCGCCCTAAAAATTCAGCACCTGTAGCATTGAAAAAAATTTGATGTTTTTGAAGACTGTTGATTCCAATTGAAATAATTTCTATGAAGTGGTGAATTAACAAATAGATGTTGTTGGACAATCAGAAAAAGCGAGTTTATAATGAACAATATTTTGCGAAACTTGCCGTAAGATTGTAAGTCAATGGTAACAAGGTATACTTCTGAACAAATTTTAAATCAGATTTCCCATGCGTGACCGATTGATGAGCTACATGCAGCTGCAGAGGAAATCCCAATTACACGTAGATGCTTGCAGCAGGCATCAGCAGCAATTACGAAATCGCAGTTAAGGGCTTCCATCATCCGCCAACTAAATTTGCCGTCAATGTCTGCAACGAAAGCTAGGAGAATCTAGGGTGAGTGAGATCACCCAGTGGTGTGATAAAATATAAGGGAAGATAATGAGTGGTACAAACGATTGCGTCTAATGAATTGCGATCCAAACATATAAAAGGTTTTGCGAACAATTCTGCAGTTGTTGCTGAACATCGTTGGAAGCAAATTAAAGGAGAATGGACTTGGTCTCACTGGGTAAATAAAAAACAAAAACCTCCTGAATATGCAAAGAAACTCCGCTTTGAAACACATTCTGACATTCCGGCGGCGCTTAAAACGAAGTTTAAATTGAGGATGTCCATTTGGCTTATCCGATTTTTTATGCAAAAGTCAAACATACTTATTGTCTTAGTTTAATTGCTCCATTGCCCATACATTCAAACCAAGGGTGGTATGAATGCACCGAGAGCTCGATTCACCTCAGTCATGAAAGTGTAACCAGAAAAAATAGAGTGAGCGAGGCTAACAATTGCGACATTCATATTAAGCATTTATCAAGAAAGGAAAAAGAGCTTTATCACAAAAATCAAGTTAAACGCCCAAATAATTCAACAAATCAAACAGAGTTCCCGAACAGAACGAGGCTAGAGCAACAACGATCTGCCGCTCTCTCCTCCAATGTCCAACACCAATTGTCACATACAAAGAAATTGACCATCGAGCTTTCGCTGGTAGCACCCGAGGTCGCCCACGCAATTACAGACGGCTGTGAAAGCTTGGCCTATTGTGTGACGGAAGATTACTATCAGCATTGCCCCACGACGCCAGACGGAATTAAGGAAAAGTGCTCGAGATTTAGCGGATCCATTGTTCCTCGGCGCGATTAATATCTTTCGTCAAGAACTGACGGCACTGTGAAAGCACGACAGAAAAAACTGTCGNAAATGGCACCCAAACGAATCGCAAACTCTTGAGGGTCCAATCTTGCACCGACGCGTTATTAGCGCGTGTTTCGCCGTCGTGTCGATTGAATCCTAAAAGTCCACAAAGCAAACAAAAAGTCCCCGTAATCGTGTTTTCGCACGAGCTACAAAAGAAACAATTATTTCCCAATGCAAAAATCGCGACGCGCCGTTTGATCCCAGTCTTGGATTAGGACTGCGAGAATGCGCGCTAATGGAAAACGAGCTGTGTTTATCCAGCGACGCGAAAGAAACAAATCGAATCCGGATGCTGTCCTTTGATGACGGGCGATTCGCTTTTGATCGATCTTTGTTCGCATTAAAACCTGCTTATCAACATTTCATGAAAAACCCTGTTTCTTTTGCCACACATGCCTCAAGCCCAAACGCTGGATATTAAGCGTAATGGTTTGCCAAAAATACTTAGAAAAAAAGTATTTCAAGCGGTACTTACCCCAACTGGAAGCATCATTTTGACGTCTACGAGTAATTGCAAGATGAAAGAAGGGTTGAATTTACTTTTAAATAAGCTGTTAGTCAACTGGCGTCTTGGAAAGTACATCACAAGATTGTTAACTTTGAACTTAAAAGCCTTTGTGCCCGTGTAGCACTAGAGAGACTTGGCATTGGACAAAAGTTTTAATAAGCTCTAATATACATGAATGGATAAACTTCATCTTTCCTAATTTCTGTATTGGCGTAACTACAGAAACACCAGACGCTTCCTTATATTCTTGATTCCTACAAGAGGTGTGTTGAAAATTGCTTGACGTTTTCAGTAGATTGATGCTGCAAATCATTTTCATGGTCGGATTGAAAAATTGAGTGCGCAGTCGGCGGATGAAAGAATACGCAGCCAAGAGACAGGATGTTTGCTGTGTAGCCTCCGTGCAATCAATGCATAATGTAGAAAGTGCAAATTACTTGATGCATGTGCATTGCTTCGGTCTTGTGAAAGACTTCAGCATACCAGAGTTGAAAGCATGGGTGTCGGAAGGGGAGGTATGGGGGCCAAGGCCCCCTGGATTTTGAAATTTGACATTTTTCTATAAAATTTCCGTAAAAAAAGTTGTTTTCTTAGTTTCGAGTGGGATAAACGAATTTTCACCACGTTTAGCCCCCTAGAAAAATCCTTGGAAAAAATCATTATTTGCCCAGACCTGGAAAAAATCTTTCCGACGCCCATGGTTGTTATGTAATAACTTTAAAAGGAAACCAGGACATCGACTAGTTCCAAAGTATGACATTTATAAGAGAAGCCAACAGACTACGATAAAGCTACGGGCAAATATAAGGTGTGAAACAACGTTTGAACTCGTTTGAACTTTTGACCCATCAGAGGAAGCTTTTCAAGCATATGCCTCAGGGACATTAGCAAATTTGGAAGGTGGCCTGTGTCCTCATGTTGTGCAACGGTGAGTAGTTATTCTTTGTCACTTTTAACAAGTGTTTTTACAATTATGACGTCACCTTTGCTCTAAGCGCTATTCCCACGTCGGCCTGGAAAGTATAAAGACACTGACTAATTATTACGCGACTAAGCTTTTATGTCTTGTCAGAAAAAAGTTTGTTTAAGGTCAAACGCGTGTGGGAAACACTTGGAAAAACACATCTTGAAGAAATTGTGATAACCTGACGCAGACGATTAGTTGAGGAATTTTACCCAAAAAAAAATTAAGCAAAACATTCAGCCCTTAGTTTACTCATTCAGAGGGCTGGTACTATGTTGTTCTATAAAAAAAGTCATAACTGTCAAAACCTGTACCTTTTCTTAGGTTTCCAAGTGTTCCCGTTCTATATGCAAGTCTAGATATGCATGAATATCGTTGTCAAGGTTCCCAGTCTTATCTATCTGAACATGACCTTGCTGATTCTCAACACAGACAGCAAAGAAAGGTGCGACAATTATTTTGTTCTACAGCAAATCGCATCTGCCAAAACATTTTTCATAGCTATCTTGCGCTAGCTTGGTTAGAAAAGCGAAATAAGTACGTCGAAAAAGTACCCTGTTAACATGCGTGCATTTGCTTATAAATTTCCTCATCCATCATGTCGTTGAGCGGTTCAGTTCTTTTTCTACAGGCCTGCGCTTTGGAAAAGTTCTTGTCACCGCTAGAGAATCGCCATTTTTAAAAGTTTACTGCGTTACAAACGAGAAATCTGTTGGGTTTTACGATACTAACCTCCATGCTCGAAATTGCGAAAATCAACAATAGAACACCAGACTGTATTAAGTGTGACACAAGTTTCAGTAACTGTTACTCTAGAGTTACCATTTAGCTATGGAGGCAGCACCACTGAAGTGTTTCGTAGAGCACTTGTCTGGTTATGGCAAAGGCGAGAATTTATGCAACTTCCTGATACTGGAAGTGATCCTGTAGCAAGTGTTTGCATAAACATAAACTTTGTTTCAGCTATAAGCTTGAACAAGACGGGGAGATATACTGATTGATAAAGTTGTTTGAAATTACGAGTTACCTCCGAGCTGCTCAGTCGAAGCGCAAAATTATATAAAGACGCACCAGCAGATGCTTTAACATCAAGCCGCAGTGGCTTCCACTTCATTGATTGTATCTCTGTTGATCACAGGTGTGAAAACCTTTGCTTGCCTACAAGCAAATTACAGTATGGTTACTTTTTCCTTTCTATTGCAAAGAGAATCTTGCCGAGGGAACAAAATTATAATAGTTTTATTGCACGTAATTTTTTGCGTCAGTTTCTTGAAGAATTTAGCACTGAATCTGTCAAACACTGAATGGAAGATAGTGTTTGGTTTTCAATTNCTTTCAGGGCACACACCCCCCTGCCTTAGAACACTCGCAAGAAGCGGGGTGATGCCTCCAAGGACTTTGAGGAACCTTCTCCAAATGTTTCAAAAAAAATCATTNACGTATTAAAAGCATTCATTGATGTTAATCAATGCCCGTCATCATGAGCAGAAAAGGCAGAAAACCTGTAATTTGTAATTGCAGAGCAATAGTGCATGACATTTTTATATACCTGCCTCCCCAGAAAGATTTCATTAGCACGACGCCGCTTATTGTGAGTATGTCTTATCCGCAGGCGTTCAAAGACGTGCATTACTTAAAATGCCTTTCATGTTGTGGTGTGCCATGCAGTGACGTAACTGACGGTGGCAAGGGTGCGCATCGCCACCCCTGATAAGCTAAATGTAAAAACCGGGTCCCCTTCAGCTAAGTTTACCCCCTGGCTCATACCTCTAGTTACCACACCGGTGCCGTGACGGTTTGGAAATGTCTTTTGAATGTTTTCTTGATCAGACAGTTTTTATGAAAAGTCTTCATTTTTATACAAGTCAACGGAGAAGAAGTCTGAGGTTTGCCTTTAGAGGGGAAGCAGACTTCCACAACTCGTTTATTGGTGATGGTTCGTTGTCAGATAAAGATGTAGCACAGGGTACTGCTGAAAACAAGTCCAAAACAATTTTTCAATGACTGATAACATTCTTAAGAGAATGTTGTAATGTGGCAAGTCATCTCTACGCTTTGCACGTGACCATTGGTTATACACATGTGCATATCAAGGTGAAAAAGTGGTTTACAGAAAGTAAGAAAACAATTAGACACAACGACTACAGAAATAACTGGTCGTTCTGGTTCTTCGGGCTTAAATGCTGTATATTTCGTTAATTTTTGCACATATTAACAAGATGATCAAAACAAGTCTTTGAGCAAAATGTTTATTTTCTTCTTTCAGTTAGAGCTACTGTTTCAATTTGAAACAGAAAAGCCTCGTTCTGAAAGGGCGAGTTTTCACTAGAAGACATGTGCGCACTGGCCCAGAGACAAGGAGAGCAAACCTGAGAATTGTTGAGTTGGGTTCGCTTGATTGAAAATCCGAAAATAAAGAAACCCATTTATTTTTTGACTAGAGCTTTGCAATGTTATTAGACTGCTTAGCGAACCAAAGTATTGTCCGTTCAAATTTGCAGACTTTGCTATTGAGCCGATTCACACCTTGCCATTGTGTTGCACAGGCATTGAGGCGTGATATATGAACAAAAGAGAACAGAGAGAAAAAGAAAACGAACTAAATGTTGAGAGATGCATAGATTGAAAGATACATGGTGAAAGAGAAAAAATAAGACAAAATGCCATACCGCTTCAAACACAAGATATTTTGAAAAAATTACTGAAGCACTCAGCATTAAAATATCATACAATCCCAACGTATTAGTACTTGGCAACAAGAAATCTATTCTTGGAAACATGTACATATGGGAACCCGAACTGATAAAAGATATGCTTGAAGACAATTACTTCCGCTAGCATTACAATGAGCTTTTAAAATAAAACACGCTTTTGTGCTACTTGAATATTTCTGCAACACTGTCAAATATTCCCGCAACATTTCATATGCATATTGATTGGCAGCGACCAGGTGGAAAGTTTTTCGTTCGCTTAGGTGTGCCGAGGTACAGTTTTGGCAAATGACGCGAGGCAATCACACTGCCCGCTCATTCGTGTGCAAGTGGCTGTCATTTCCCTCAGCAAACAAACCTCCATCAAAACCGGCACCAAAATTTTTAACCGACTTTACTTTTCGGCTCTGGCGGCTTTACGAAAAATCCTCGTCATTCCCACTACGCGTTCGCACGACCATCCCGCCCTTGTCTCTTTCTTTTTCCGTCGCTCTCGCAATCGCGCCTAAATGCCCTGGCGGTTTTTGTCTAGAAATTAATGAGCGTTGGGACAATACGCAGACTTCTTCTTGGCAGGGAGCGATGGAGCGGAATATTTTGCCAGCCGGTCGGCTGCGCTAGCAGGCGAGCTTTTGCAATATTACTTTGTGAATATGTGCATTGAAATATTTGTTTCGTGTGGGCATTGTTTTCCAAAAACGCTTACATGAAAACCATGCAGCCCTATTAGTTGTAAAGTGGTGGCAAGAAGGCAGTTTACGTTTGTAGTTGAAGAGTGCAAAAGAGCAAGAGTTATGCTGATTTACTGTTGGTGCGTTGTTTTCTTGGCTAATAAATTTGAAAATTGCACAGGATCTCATAAGCTGCCTTATGCTGTACATAGCTGAAAGCATGGCTTTGCTGCTGGTTTGCATTGACATAACAATATTTTAAGGCGTACACTGTTGATCAGAGGTATATTTTAACTCGCTTTTTGATGTGAAGTCGAGCTTATTGGAACAAGGGTGAAATCACAGCAAAGTCATGTGAGGTCAATCGCGGTTGAAAGAGAGTTAACAGAAAAAGAGTAAAACATAGAAAAAGAAACTGATTGCGTACAGTGCTGCCAAAATTCAGCCTTGAGCACGCAATTTACTTCCGTCTCCGAAAATAATCATGTATCGCTGCGGGGTGCGGACCCCTGGCCGTCCATTCTATTGTTTCTCCGCTGAGATGTGAGTCATCAGATCTTGTTGTCAGTGTGGATGTAGCGGCATTCTGCTGATCCTTCTTGCTTCAGATGACGTGCTCTCGTATGGAGAAGCGTGTGCTGTCGTGATAGTGACTTCGTGCTTTTTCTTGCCTCCTGGCATCCAAAACGTGCTGCTTTCTTTAGGTTACTTGCCTTTTAACGCTTAAGTTAAGGGAGTTACGTCATGATCGTAAACTTTGCATTTGGCGCCAGCTGGTTTTTACTTTATTTGGGTATATCGTGGCACACGAACTGAAAATATAGCTTTTTGATGAAAAGGTTATAGCGCTACTCGATTTTAGACTTTCAAACTTTGGCTTCAGTTCTATGCTTCGATGAGTTCAGTATTTTTTCCAAAGATAAGCACCTAAACTTTATGAAGAAGAATTGGGTTTGGCGTTTCCCACCAGTGCGTTTAAAAAACCTGATCCAGAAGTTGGGGGTATCTTTCGAAACTTCTCTTAATCTTTTGTTGATTACGCGTTCTTAAATAGCCTTCGTACTGTTTTCCAAGACGCATATTTCAGCAAATATGGCTAAAGCATTTGCTGGAAAGGCCCGAATGGCCATGAATTTCGCACACAATACTGAAGAGTGTAAATTGCATGAAGGTATGCTGTGGAGATCGCGCCTTGTGACTGCACCTAGTGATAAGCTGATCCTTTCCCTGGCTTGACACGGACAGAACATCGAAGCATGTGTAGATTAGAAAAAACAAGTTTATTAACAAAGGCCATCAACACTTCTAATGGGATGCCAAACTGATAGTTTTTAAGAAACAGAGAGCTTTCTGACGTGGCCCACGATCATATTTTCAAGCTCCTAGCACAGCTAATATTTTTTTTATTCCAGCATGAAAGCTACAGCAGTTAAAAATCAATAAACTCTTTTGTAAATCTGTTACGAACATGCAAATTACAAATCATTTTCAATTAAAAAATTTTACTTCTCAAGTTTGCAATCACGTAAGGTTGACAAGATAGTAAAAATTTTCAATAGTACTGCGTTTTTGATGAGGAAAGTTTGTTAAAATCTCATCATACACTTCTTTGAACCTTCAAAAGTTTTTTCAAATCCCATGGTTGTCTATGGTCCTATAAAAGGCCCAAAGAACCGTAGACAATGGCTTCTTAACATGCCATCTACTTGTCTGACTCTATTTGAAAGAAAATGTTGAGCTAATCAAATTGAACGAGTTGTAATCTGCTTGAACGAGAACGCCTGACCATATAATGAAAATTGGCATGAAATTCGCATTAGAGTGACTACTGTTATTGAAAGGTTCATCAGAATTTTTTTAATGATAATTGTCTACAATTCAGTAGATCACATTAAAGTTTCAAGGTGATAAGTACATTTTTTCGATCAGAAATAATATTTTAGCAAAAACGCACGAATCAAAAAAGTTTGATGCGATCGTCCGCATTGAGCACAAAATCTATTTGTCAAACTTTACAATTTTTTGGTCTCAAGATAATGAAAACCTGAATTGAAGTGGAAACAACATGCTGATTCAAAAAATGAAACATCTCATAATAAGAATATATCAGCTTGTGAATGCACAATGCTATAAAAAGTAGAGATAAAAATTAATTGTATTCCGCGNCGTCACGGGTGTATTGTAGAATATGGGGGTCCAGAAATCCTGTGATATGGAGAACTAATTTGAAATCAAAACTATCAAGGAAATGGAGAAATGCATTGTGCTGAACAATAAACTACTTTAAAAAAAAAAAAGTAATTACATCTTTGCAAAATACTTTACTTTATATAAAATTACTTTATTTCTGGAAAATAAGAGTGAAGAAAAATAGATCCACCATGCTTTTCACCTTGCAATGTTGACTACGTTGCTCGTCATTACTTCTGATTGGATAAAGAGTAAAAGATTGTCTTCTGCAGCAATTCTTCTCAGATCTTGCAAAATTTTCCCAAGTTGCTTTTATCTTACAAGCGGAGTAGCACTAGCAAACTGAGCAACAAAAACGGTAAAGACTGACAGTACTTTGTTTACCCCGCTTTATAGAGTTAATGTTGCGCTTGGTAATGAAGTGGCCTAGTGAGAAGTGCATATCAATGTCCTAAATTATGTCAAATTACGGTATTCCCCTGTTCTTATTGTCATTAAAATTGGAATAAAAAATTTCACTTCAATTAAATCTCTGCCGCATCCAGGAAACACAAGCACCATTACTGACCGTTGTGCAGGATATCCAGATTGTCAACAGTAGGGCTACACTGTTGTTCAGTTGATTTACTGATAGGTGGCCAATCCTCTGCGTTGTACTCTCAGTTCCCTGCTTATTAACTGCAGCTCCCAGCGTTTCGTTGCATTGCAGAGAGTAAAAATGTGCAAGTGAGAGGGGAAGGATATTTTAATTGATGCCAAAGAAATTACGATATCGAAAGCTAACTGGCAAGGTAATATGAGTGATTCGATAACATCTTGATACAGTGCTCTATGACGGACTGAAGTGCCACTTTCTTTGCGGTTGCCCCGACAGCCACCTGCCAAAATACATCAAAGGCGTTGTCGAAGATTTTGCTGTCGTTGTTATCCACTTCCGAGATCCATTTCGCAATTTGTACAATCGTTGTGCTGAAGAATTGTTTGATCAGAGGAGCAAAACAGCCTTATACTGTATCTCTTTTAGTAACATTTGGATTTTTTGGCATGAAGTCGCAGGCAATCTTTGGTGCATAAAGTTTCTTAATTGTGAAGGTTATGCACAACCGTCTAAATGTGCTGTTGACCGTCTTTCTATTGCACTAGAAAATGAGCGACTCACCATCGAACAGATAAGCGTAGTGTCTTACTACTGTGATCACCTCAAGTTTAGAATTTCTGAGGAAAAGCGGCAAACTCGTGTTCACTGTAGTGAAGTATTTAACCAAAACTGGTTATTCCTGGCACAACCTGCGTAATGTTTTTTCGCCGCCGTTGTTGACTGTCACAATCGCTGTGCCATCAGTGAAGCACTCCGTTTTCTGTAGCAAATGAGAGTAGGGTTGTTCGGACAAATAATGCTAAGATAGGATTTTGATGGAAGGTCACAGGAACATCGTAACGCACCTACCTGCGGTTAAATTTACCTCAAAACACTAGCTGCACCAATTTTTCAAAAAAAGTTTTTACTCCTCGAAACGCATAGGTGACTTGATAAAGAATAGGTCTTTTTGGCCCCAAACGTCATTGGCACCGTAAGATGAGTCACCGACCTTCAATTCACATCTGCCGAAGATTATCGTCGGATGGTCCCACAATACTTACGAACAGAACAGTTTAAATTGGTTGCATTTTGGTTACGCTCGCTGTGTTAACAACCAAATTTCCTACAGCCAAACCTACTTTCATTGAAAATGCAGCAAGTGCTGCACAGGAAAGCAAGTCGGTTTATTATCAGCACCACAGTCTTTTTAAGACCTCAGCATCATCCCATTGCAACAAATGCTTGATTACCTTGAATAAGTGCTCGAGCGTGGCATGACCGTCAATTTACCTGTCGCAAAGTCAGTGACCCGTTTTCAAGGCTTCCTGACACAAAACGAATACCGAGCGAACTAACCTAATGGAAGGGCCAAGAACCCACTGGCGTGGATTATGAGATTTTTCGAGGTGTACAGACAAGCTGGGTAGAAATTTCGCAGCCAGTTAACAAGACTGGCTGTGAGGTCTGCAAATGACGATTTTCATAAAATCCCTACGAATGCCAGAAGCCGAACGCGAAAACACGCCTGTTTTTTTGCTGAATTGTACGTTGTATTGCCTGATCCTTTTCTAAAGCAAGAGGATGTAGTGTAGACGAAACGTAGAAGCACAAGCTGGTGGTACACGTTCGGTCTTGTCGTTATTCTCACGAACCCTTCATGTGGTGCGTTCGCGATGGTTGCCGTAAGATCGTACGAGATATCAAGCTTTAAGTACTCGAACGAGGAGGCCGCGAAATGGCCGTTTCATCTGCTCGTGTCTTAACTTTCTGGCGAAACGTTGCGCAAATCGCCTGAACGCAAGAAGTGTAACCAGATAACGACATAGTAGGTGGTGCTCCGTTACCTTAACAGTTTCCTCTTCTTTTCTCTAGTACCGGTCTTAATGGGTAGCACACTGCATGCAGTGACTTCATGAAACTAGCGTTATCTAATCAAAATCAAAATAACCTCTTCCGCGATGAAACCAATACGAAAAAGAAGTGTATGTTAAGTTGTGTAAGGAATCGAAGAGTTGATACTGGGAAAAGGGGAGAACTTGGCAAATACACCGTAGTTTTGTAGCGGATAGGCTGGTTTTCAGCATGCCTGGATAAAAGAAAGCATGACGCGCTCAGGCGACGAAACCCCACGTAAAGTTATTCGTCATATTCCTTTTTCATATTTAGCAGCAAAACATTTGCTCTTTTGTGAGGACACGTAATAAGGTTGGAAACGGAAACTCTCTGACCAGGCTTTTGTTGCAAGCTGCTGAGCACTTTCTTCTAGAGCAGGGTTCCCAACCTTTTCACTCCTGAACTCCTAAAAAAAATTCGTATAGATCTCGCACCCCCTACAAATTTATAATAAAGAACTGGTGTTCAAACGTTTAGAAAGGAATTTAAATGTTTTAATTGCAAAGAAAATCAAAAATATGGACAAGAACTGATGACGAAGATCAACATTTGAATATACCCTACACAAATAATCATGATGAAATGCGGAAGCACCCCTGGTTGGAAACCACTGTTCTAGAGGTTTTGGCCTTGGTGACAGTTCTGCTCCAAAGCCTCGACTCAGCTTTGGCTTAACAGTAGCAGGCTTGTACAAGCGATAATTCAAGTTTGTAAATCTTATCCGAATGCTAAGTCCACTGATCTGTATCAATCGTCTACATCAGCGCTCTTCAACTGGTGTGCATGGTGAACCCTAGGGTGTATCAAAATATGCGTGGGGTGCATCACTAAGAAAGGGTTCACAAAGGTGCATCACAAACTTGACACATTAAACAGATAATTTTTACAAAACTTTCTGTTAGCAAAAATGAACCATTAACCAACCAATGACTTTCAGGATTTAACCAAGAATTTGCCGATTCTAAAGTGTGGCGCATAAGCATCACACCATATCAAGCTAATTGTAATTAGATGATTATTTGTGATTCATGAGCAACAGGCAATGAGCCATTATCAATTGAATTATGTAGCTGAGCTACTGAATTAGGGGACTTGCTTATTTAGACCCGGGTTCTTACAGGCATGGGCGCAATTGGGTGGGGGACACGGGGGAATGTCGGTAAATAGGGTGCATGAGTTTAAGTGTTTAAGTAAATAGGGTGCATGAGTTCGTCAAAATATCTTTACGGGCGCACAGTAACAAAAAAGGTTGAAGAGCACTGGTCTACATCACAAACGTGTGATGATGATTTTCAGTTCGATGTGTTGCACTGAGGTCGGAGACTTCCCGGTTAGAACACCTATCTGTGATTAAGTCTTCCGTTATTGCGTTTGCGTATCCCATGCCGTCCCCGCTAAGAGTTGATGCGCCCATCCTCAAGCGCACCTTCCTCCTGCGAGCACCCGGCATCGCCTGCCCCGATGCGAATTGGTGCGNAGGCGATGGAATCCTATCATTACAGCAAACTTTTTGCGTGTAGCAGTGTGACGATAAACGGAAACGGTGAATCACAAGGAAACTTCAATTTAAATGCTCCCAACGGATCGACACGGTGAACCTGCTTGGCCTCTGTTGCGCAAACAATGTGATAATTGTGATGACACACAATCATTAATGGGTGCTCGTTGCAAAGTGAGTCGGTGTGAAGAACCCGGTCATAATTGTTGTCATACGGTCCAGTGAAAAGATGGTGGGCTGTTTCTCAAGCCCCGTCTCGCAGTTCGAATTCCAAAGTAACAAGCTCACGATTGGTGAAAGCTTTTGCAGCGGAAACAGCAGATGGCTGTCTCCTCGAAGAGAAAGAGTCAAGTAGTTCGCGATGTACTTTTAGTGACTTGCCTAAAGGTGCCAGTGAGTTGAATTTTTCAGAGATATCAGATAGGAAACGCGCCGCAAGATTCAGTCTAAATTGGGACTGATTTGTATTGTCACATTCCACGTATCGGAAACAAGCTCTGTTCAGGTTCGCCACTTCACGTTAATTTTGCAATCATCTCTGATAAACGAAAAGGAATTTTAATGCAGAAATCCATCTTCGTTCTTTAGATTTTTATTAAAGATTTTGCCAGTACGTCTGGATGAATCGAGTCCGCTAAACAAACACCACTCTTCTATGCTAAAAATAACAGCACTTTTCACACAGCACAGGATGATTTCCACTGAAGATTGTTTTTTGTTCAATTACACTGGCAAACTTTTCTTTCAAGCTATTTGCCGGAAATCATTGAGCAGTGGAAAGCTGTAAGCAGAAAATATAAACGCGGTGAGGGCTAACACCATTGTTTGTTACGTGGTGTACTCTTGAGGGATGGCAATGCGTTTTTTTGTTTTTGTTTATTTCTAACCGCCAAGACGAACACGTCTTTCAATTGTTGTGCTGGTCTAACATTTTATCCTGAAATAGAGAATTGTTTACTGAAACCTTCGTTCAGATATTTCTGAATCGACGATATGATGCCTGTTGTCATCTCTCATGAGATCCCGAAGGAAACCAATTACCCAGTTCGTTGCTCTTTATGGCGATGGCAGCAATTTGCCGGTCCCGTAATTACTTTCATCTGGCCACATCATCTGTTTGCGCGTTTTCTAAAGTTTACGATGCCACTAGGTGGCCAAAAATTTTGTAAAGTCTCCTCGCTTTTACAGCGAGCTACGTCGAGTGGGGGTGTATCTTAGGAGTGTCACTGCGCGTCGTTACTTCGCCATCCGTTTTTTGATTCGAGAGCATACAACAATCATTGGTCTTGCATTAACTGTACAAGTTTGATCTCGTAAATTAAGCACTTCAACAATTATCGCTTTGTTGTTCTCAGATCCTATATCGCATTGCACAGGTTACCAGCTAACGACACGGGAGCTCAATATTTGCAGTATGAGCAGTTGGGGAAGCAGGTCAAAGGATTGGAAGATAGAACTACTTTTATGCCTGATTGACCCAATCGAAAACGAAATTTTTAAATACCATTCACAAGTAGCGTAGCCATCCCCAAAATTTTTTGGGGGGTTAAAACATTGGGGGGGAATGTTTCATTTTAGGCGAGCAACAGTATCTTTGTTTGAGACGCCGCTTCTCAAAGCACAAAATGACTAGATATGTTATAAATTAGGGGTGCCATGGCGCCCTGGTTACGCTTATGCCATCCACTAAGAACTCATTCAGATGTGTTAAAAGCTGTGTATTTTTGGGGGTGAAGTTTTGGTACGGCTTGTCATTTTCTCTCACGTCGTCGTATACGACATTCTCCGTCCGACAGGGGAGTTAAATCAAGGCCTTGATTTAATTGCAGCAGACAAAATATACGGAAAGGGGAGCTCCCCCGTTTCCGCAAATACACCACTACGTAAGTGCGCAGCGTCCACAAAGCTTCAGATATGCAGTCGGGGACAAGTAAACCATCTATGCCGGATTTAACGTCAATTACCCAGGTTCCTGTGAATGCACAATATTCGAAATAGAAAGCAACACTACAAGCCAAACATCCCACACAGTTCAATCGCCGTTGTTTTCCCAGATGCAGGAATGAAGTTTTAATAAGCCTTCCTACCAGAAAAAAGAAAATCGACATCAAGTGATCAGGTCCTAGGGCGACAAGAGACAGTAAGTTCATAAGTTATTGGGAAGATTAATTGAAAAATTACTGCAACAACAGATGGCACGTCTCTACAACTCGACATCGTAAAGGAACATTATGTCTGAGTCGATGAGGCGGCAATTTCGGAATAAAGCATCATTTGAAGTAACAACAGTTCGAATCAGTCCCAGTGGTAAACAACAGAAGAGTTGCCTGATGTCTAGGACTGTATCAAGCAAGAGTGGTAGAGGACGTGTTTTCGTCGCATTATGGGCTTCAGTTCGTTTTATAAAAGGAAAGAGAGCGCATTCTGAGTGGTTTCTTTCTTTCAGTTAGCGTCATCATGGTGAATCTTAAGCGCGGAAATTCGGCTTTAAATTAGCATGGTGCCGGAAAGCCAAGCCCTGTTTGGTGAGAGAACGTAAGCTGGCGGCTTTTGAAATCCTTGTGGAACATCAAATGTTCCATGCATTCGGAAGCCGTGTAGTTTTATAGAGGAGAGTGACAACGACGTCGGCTTGGATCAATACTGCCACAAGAAGCAACCCAATAGGTTTCAGTCGCCGTAATATTGGCTACCTTTTTGAAATCTTATTACAGCTTGATGTCTGTTAACGGAGACTAGTTTAAAAAACGTTCCTTCGTTAAAACCAGGCAGAAACTACTTCGTCAAAATACGTTTCATCGTACTATGCCGGTCTTCCTCTTACGGCATTAGCGACCTAGTCCGCAAATGAAAGCCTGCTTAGTGAACCGTATCTTCACTCAGCATGCCTTCTTTAGCGAAGTGTGCCACTCAGGATGAACTTAGCATTGTTTGATATTAGCTTTACAGTACGTGCTGGTCAAATGACGACATGCACTTTGGTTACGCTAAACCTAATGTCTAGCTAATACATTACACTGCGCTTGGCATGCATTCACACTGTCATTTGAGCAGCTACTTGCTCACAAACAGATTATGGTGAAGCATATAAAAATGACTACAACGGGGATAGGTTCCATGCAGCCAGCGTGATCATTCAATGTGGCCGGCGTCAGAACTTTCGTTACCAAATTAAAACGCAACATCGCGTCAAAGCAAGACTCCAAGATAAGTTGATGCTTAGACATTACGCCAAGAGAAATCTCTCTCACTCCTCATAATTTTCTCTCCTTATTTTCCTTAGGAAGATAAGGTTAGGAGTTTATTCCATCACCAAAAGTAGAAGTGAAGAAAATGTTTTTTGTAGCTTGGCTATGTTTTCCCACTATGTTTTAGGTTCTATATCCCTAAAGTCTCAAAGATAATAACTTACCACGCAATTTGTTGTTTATATTGAATTTGTTATGAAACTATATTTTTGTTCGTTTCCTGGAAGTATGGGCTGTGCGGTACGACGTAGATTTCCTTGCAAACACTCTCAGCATAGTAGCCACAGAGGGAGAATAGTACTATTGCATCAAACAGCGTCCACTAGTGGTAAATACCACATAGATGTTGCATGAAGGAATGCCGAAGAAAAATGTCATCATCCGTGTCCCCAGAAATCTTCTCATTACAGCCCAAAGTTGGGCTAAAATTGGCTTCAGTTCGGACAGCACCACCTTAATGTTCATCTCCTTGTTAGACGAGGTTAACTTAAATAAAACGAATGTTATTGATATATCTAACTGCATCAACAACGAAAATCACTTGTAAAAGGTTCATGAACCTTCGTTTGTGTTTAAGAGAACCAAAAGTAACCATTATTGTAAGGTATTGAAGGTTTCCTCGATTTGTTCATCATCTCCACTGTATGCAGATGCTTCAGAAGGTTGTACATGTCTGCTGCATAGAAGAATACACAACAGTTTGCCTTTAAATTTAACTTCTATTGGTTGTACTGCACAAGTTTGTTATCATGGAGTGATTTATATCGGGTGCAGTGGTGTGGCTGTTAAACAGCCAGCAATGTGACAGAAATTTTGAAGTTACTTCAAGTATCAAAAAATGACCATTCGAGAATGACGTTATGTGTCTCGAGCCTGGTCTAAAATGCCTGGACTGCTGATCTGCTGTCTGCAGCTGCCGTAATGAAAACAGCAAAATTGAAATTTATGTCAGATCTAATGGATAATCTCGCTATTAGATACGCCAGTACCTCAGCATGGTTCATTTTCACTATCTTAAAATGTCTTTACCATAAGACACGATGAAAGCAGGAGAGCGTGGCATCTTTCTAATATCTGTACGTTGGGTGTTGTGAGTGGTATTGCGAGTTTTTTAAGAGTCCTGAGACTAAGTGAACAGCATTGGCCTGTTTGCTAACGGTTTACGACATTAATTATCATTTCAACGTTGATTGCTTTTCAGCACAATGCGTATGGTCCGCCATATTGTGATATGTACGTTACAATGTTTGATTGTGACGCAGAATAACTAACAATCACAGGTTGCGACTGTTTGAGTTGCCGTTCGCCATAAACGCGTTTTTTGTCTCTATCACGGACGCCGCTCTCGTGACACGAATTAATTGTTTAATTTCGTGATATTCGTGTTGCTGGCGACCAGCGACGTGACAGGTGTGGCTTTGTGTACCAGTAACAGTGGACGCGAGCACAATGGTAAAAAATTTGGTGAAAATCAACAGCATTCGCTTTGCGCTTGCATGGCTTCATCAAAGGTTTCGTTGACTTAATGCCAAAAACAAGCAGCGCACGAGGGATCAACCTAATCATTTGAGGCACAGTCAGTCGTATGTGTGTTGCAAATAGATGGGATCAAGAAGCATAACGGGCAGAGATGCTTGCTTGAACGTAAGAGTACCAGAGCTACTTAACGATGGTTGGCTTGGCTAGCTGCTAAAAGAGTGTGGTGGGCATGCAGGTGCTTGCAAGATTTATCTATAATCAAGACGACGTTGCTGCAAAAAGAGCTGATCGCTGCTGCAGGTCTATCGTGAAGAGTTTATAGTTTCTTTTTATTCACGCTTACGTATTGTCAACAATCCCCTAGCTGGTCAATTGCTTGGGTATGGATATTTTTTTTTAATTCAAAGCATAGGAAACATGTGGATCAGTTTAAGGCATCAAATTGCACGCAAGAGGAATGAGCTATGTTTTGCAGTACAGTGATAGACCTGATTTCTAAAGGGCAAAAGCCTAAAAATTTTCGGAGCAGTCACGAGAGAATTTTTTAATCCCTTGTATGGACTACTGCAGCGCTCGAATGTTAGATTACAGATGTAGACTTGGAAAACAACTGAACTGTCATCGGTCAGTTCCTGGAAATGGTCCCACATGCATTTTATGCTTGTCTTTAAAGTTGCGTCTTCAATCAGATCTTTCTCGAACTTCTCTCGAAACACAGCAACGCTGAAGTGTATTTATTTTATACGCAAGTTGGCAGTTCCGGCCGAATACAGCAGTACTTGATTTTTTCAAGACCGTTTTTGCTTTGGCTGATACGCTCGAACACTGCATTTACATTGTACTTTGTTGACTTTCACCAGAAAGCGTAAGTAACAAGTACTGTCTGGCCCACAAGTTTCGTGAGAAAACGTTCGAAGCAATTCAATAACATCACATCTGTCAGCAGTTTACCTGCGACTGTGATTGTAAATACGATAATACCAGCCGCATTTGTTGCTGCCATTTACATCGTAAATTGACGTCAGGCATTGGTGATTATACTAAAATATTTACTTGACTTGTTAGCTGCATTATCTTTGGGTTGTAGTACAGTCTTGCAACGACCGACGTACATAAGCTTGTTATCCTGCCGGACAACTTCGTGGCTAAAGTTGGCAGTTTTGTCTCAATGATAAAGAAAAAGGTAGAGCGATACTAGGGGTGAAGCAATATTCAGTTTGAGCAGTCTGAAGAAACGAAAGAAAGTTTAAATCGTAGCAGTTAGCTGTGGGAAATTTATTTTACATACACGATATGTTTTTAGAACGAAAAACATTGTTTTCGGAGGTTGTAAAAGCATTTCTTCAAGCATCAACTGAACTCTTTCACTTTGAAGATTTGCAATGCATGGCTTTACTCGCTGCTTCTTATTGCTTTTCAAAAATCGCGACCGACTTTTAAGGAGCATTGCATTTTAATCTTCTGCAGAAGCAGGACCGCAATTGCACTGTATTCTTACCGAAGGCGGTAATGTCTCGCAATGTGCATACGGTTGTGCAAATAAGAAACAAGTAATCAGTTCATAGCAGTGGCGCACGCATAAAATTTTCATAGGGGGGTTTCATTCAGTGGCATGTGGTGGTCATTTGTGCTTGGTGTGCGCTGTTTGTGACGTCACAATTTGACGTCATGTTCATTTTTCAATACTAAGGTTTTGGCGAAGTTTGTTGACATAATATGCATATTCTTTTACACGCATTCCCCTTATTGTATGTGTCATTGCACTGAATATAAACTGTCAGCGCTCCAAGTTAGGATATCGGAGGAAAATAAATTCAAGCTACGACATAGCAGCTCATAACTGCAAAAATATGGGAGTAAAACACACTCATCACTGCGTCAGAGCAATTTACAACTGTAAAATGAGGCTGCGCTAATGTCTTGTCGAATACGAGCTGTCGAGCATAGACAGTGTGCGGCTGGACTGGCTGATGCACACCCCGGTTTGCAAGATCGAATCTTGTAAAGCTACACAAAAATTGAGAATGCGCATAAAGTACGCAAGAAAACTTTCTATTTTTTGTTATGTATAGAAGTCCAACAAACTTTTAGTTTTGTTTTCTTCCCGCTGAGACATTATCAAATGCCTGAATGCTTCAGTGTTAAAAACTGCTGTTTTAGAGCTCGTGCAACAGTTCTATCATGCTACAGAAATGGGTAATGTAGCCAATGCGATCAGCACTTGCACTGATCAGCCATAGCAGACAAAAAAATACCAATTGTTTCTGTCAAAGTGAACAATCGCGGAACACAATCTTAAAGATACGTAGTGGACAAAAGGTCTGCAAAAAGTGGTGAGATAGTTTCTGGACGCAGACGATAACCCACATTCCCACCAAAACCTAATTATTACTTTTTGGCCCATTTACAATGTCCTTTGAAATTTGCATGAAAATTTATTCCGTGGTATTTGCATTAAGTCAACAAATTAACAAGCAAAAAGTATACGAAAGCAATTAATCTCCTTTGCGCAGGTAATAAAGTTTTTGTAAAATATCGAGCTCAAGGGGGAGGGGTTAACCCCAACCCCTTGCGTACGCCCTTGCAGGGCCGTCGCCAGGATGTCGCAGCAGGGGGGGGGCAAAAATTACAAGGGGGAGGGCACATTTTTAAATACAATGTTGGATGTATGCAGCAACCGCCACGAAAAAGTCGCTTGTGACATGTAAAGTTTATTCACATTTATTT
>JGI24021J15306_10000755_pt1 | contig 27677 bp, 18 predicted proteins | sample Ectturendosymbi1_FD_15306 | JGI IMG/M metagenome (IMG submission 15306) | reverse complement strand
GAGGAATTTGACATATGGAGATTAATATCATCAGCAAATAAAGTAGTATGAAAAGAGGATGCTTTTGTGATATCCTTAATGTAAATAAGGAAAAGCAAAGGCGAAATAGCACTACCCTGAGGGACCCCGCAAGATATCCTTTTGTATGAAGATTTAAATTTCCATATTTTAGTGCACTGCATTCTATTGTGCAGAAAATTTGAGAATAGTTTATGAGAAACACCTCTGATACTATGAGAAACATCTCTGTATAGAACAGATTTACAAGAGTTTTCAGTTCCCATTCAGATTAAACTAAAAAAGTTAGTTTCAGGGCAAATTGTGATTTTCAGGGCAATTTTTTTCCGCCCCCCCAGTAAAATGCCTTCTTGTCCGCTTATGGTGTGAGGGATATGTGCATTGGTTCACACTTTGAAAGCAAGCTTATTTACTAGATTGGACGGAATCTCTTTTATTGTTGTTATGTGAGTCTCCTCGCGTAATCTTTCTAGGCCGATGCAGATTGCCTTGTTTTCACAACAACATCTCTGGGCTTGCTTAGTGAAAATTTTCTTGTTGACAGGTTATTTTCCTGATAAAAGATTGTTAATAAAACCACCAGATTATACAGTGAATGTTTGTTGATAACGAAAAATGCAGTCACAGATGTTCGTCTCCGGTTTGATTAACGTAGTTTAAGTGCAACGTGCTACAGTTTGACGAACATTGCAATGGAAACTAACAGCATCGTAGCAGTCATAAACACCAAGTTAACGGTGTTGCCAAGCCCATGAAGTCAGCAGTCACGCATGACGGAAACCAACTTTCTCCCACAATTGGGTGCGGAGCGACTAGCAAAAAAATTCGCTGATAGCGCTCAGCAAGCTGAGCATTCTCTTCCTGTTTGATTTGCGCATTGCTAGATCGTACAAGTCGTTCGCGCCCGCAGTCAGGTTGTCGAGTTTTCAAGTATGTCTGCACTTTAGGGTTGTTCTCAAATACAACTCAAAGCAGTGGACAAAACTTTCCAGGAGATGGTTCATATGTTATGAATTTGTGAGGTGGACAAATGTCTTTTGCGATTTGTATCAACGAGTTTTCTTAAAGGACAGAAAGAGTAAAACTTACGGTTTTCTGAAAAAATTGATTGCGTTGCTTTGATTGCCTTTGTGTTTACTCTCTTGCAGAAGAGAGAAAAGTGCTATCTGATTTGATCGCATACACATCGTGATGCTGATGAGCTTGTAATATATCACGACAGTAATTTTACAGCCTAGCATGCGTGACGAAGTTCCGTTTTAGAAACCCTTCGCTAAACCTACATGGCCATTCGTAAATGTATAATTTGTCGGACACTTACTTCGCATTGCGCAATGCAACCTTAACTTCGTATACCCAAGCACTAGAACCTGCATTGGAACCTTGTAGAAATTGTTTCGCAAACACTAAGAGATTCTTGAAAAGCTTCACGCACAAGCTTGGTAAGGAGGTCTTGAGCCGCACTGTCCACTAAAATCGTTCTCGGGCTGTTCGTTTTGCATTAAGCGCAAGCTGATTGAAAGCTGGCATAGACTATGTATGAACACAAGAGAATTTGACAGATATTCCGATTCTAGTGGTTAAAGAAAATTAACTCGTCTGCAATGTTTGTGACGTTGGAAGGTTTCCGGCTATAGCTGGCGCACTGCAGTCGAGCCCTCAAACGTTTTTGCAAGACAACAGCTTTTACCAGGTAAACAGCTTGAAATATGTGTTTTTTTATACACGTTATCTCTTTAGCGATTCCCTTACATGGTATTAGTAGTATCGGGCAACATAAGGCTCAGCCGAAATAGACTCGGCTACTACGCTTATGTGCGGCAATCAGTAGTATGGTGCCCAAAACAGAAGAGGGATAACGTTTCGATAAAAAGAAGACATGCCTTGCCACAGTAAAAACGATAACTTTTTGCCAGGAGTTTCAGAAAACTTTCATCACTGGATTGATATTTTGGCTCCTCATAATCAAAATTGGTTTCGCTTCTGACTTCGCCACTGTATTCCGTCAAAGAAATTGAAAAAGCATTTGAAAAAAGTTTTGCGTTTGTTTTTATTGCATACGTAACCGGAAGGCTAGGAAAACTTCTTCATGCAGTCATGTTGTTACGTCAACACAAGCAACGCCAAACAGCACTTGCTTGCTCCGCAACCGATGCACGATTCTGTTCCATTGAAAGCCAGATCTACCGAAATACTCGAAACTACATCCGCCCTCTATGTCAATCGACCGGCTACACTTTCAAATAGTACCGGATGTGTGGAGCTGGGTGATGAATGAACGAAAAGGTTTAAGTGTGAGCCTGGGCGGTTATGCGAGCTGCACAACCAACTTGTAAAGCTTTGAAGACGTAGGGGAGTTGATTTCAAGGCAGCATTGCAGGTACTTCTATGGCTGCAGCTTGGTGGGAAGGGACCAAGTTAGGCGTAGCCTAAAATTTGTAAGGTAAGCGAAATAGGATTGACCTCCACTGTGGATTTCTATCTTATATGAATTGTTTGGGCTGCAGCTATACTGGTTACTCTGGGTGATTACTCTGTTGCTCTATCCTTGTGGTAATATTTCTTATAATTGTTGTTGTACAGTAGGTCAACGGAAGTTGTCTGAAAACCAACTTGCAGCACTTGTCTCTAGTGAACTAATATGTACTAGCAGAAATTTTACAGCTTTATGTAGTTCACGCAAGATTTCTAGCCCTGTGTGATTTTTGCTTGATACTACACTACCAATTTCTTCATGGACATGAAATTCTGTAAAAACTTGTAAAACGTTCAAAATTCATTCTGAATATTTATGCTGAGAACATTTATAGTCTACATGTTTACGGAAAATCATTTTTAATTTGCCTGTGGCCAAATTTAGATTTGTACTCTGACAAAAATGCCAAGCTCCATGTGATTACTATGGAGGCAAACCCATAATTTATAAAACAAGAGCATCATCTTCATAAAAATATTAGCCCCTTGGTTTTTAACATCCAATAGCTCTCAATTTTCTGTAAAGAGCTTCTCTAGAGAAATCTCGCAACTTTTTACCGATCAAATTTAAGCATACCCCAAANCAACAAAATAGAGCTGTATACACTACAGAGGATCCGTACNGCGCTTGACTTAAAAAGGGTAATTTAGCTACAGGCATGGANGTCCGCTAGGGAAAGCAAAAAGGTTATTCGCCCCCTCCTGGAAATTGGGACTAAGAACTTTTAATGCGTTTTATGAATGTCCATTTGCATTGAAACTTGAAAAGGATAACCAAAACATCGATGTTTTCCCCATGGGAAAATTTCTGCGGACGCCCATTGCTACAGGTTCTAATCAAAATTAATTTGTTTTTTTATCTGAGCGGTTGTTTGTTTTTCTCATTTAAACAATTGTTGTGTGTTTCTCAATTAAACGACAAATTGAACTCTTTCGGTAAAGATGCTCCACGATCCTGACGTTTCATTTCGGGGCTTTTGCACTAAAAAATATGCACGTGGTATTTTCTTGGGAATAAGCGATCCTTTGCAAAGAAAGTTCGTGAAAGCTTATTTTTTCCATTTGGATTTTTGACTGTTAAATTTAAATAATTTGTTAATACAAAAATTAATTTTCGACAAGGTTAAAGATATCCGCTACTGGTCGCAAGCATCACAGCTAAAAGGGCCTGGCACTTTGCAGCGTAAGCACTATGGGAAACAAACACCACGGTATCTCACACTTATGGAGAAGTTCTTAACTCTTTGCAACAGAGACGCTACCAAACTCGGGCATCGCCGAACGAAAGTTTGAAGATTTGCCGCAAATATGTGTCTAGCGCACGTCACAGGCGGTTTAGTTAGACCTGAAGGTAGAGCGGTCGGTCAATGCCATATATGGTCCGTTCGGCGACGGATGCGGCTTGCCGATTCTTACGTCACGCAGCAACGATGAGAGTCCGGGCGAATGCGTTTTTATGAGTGCCAGTCGGGCGTCACTAACGCCTGAGTTGTTTGCGAACAGCGGTTTCCAGCCAGGCAATTCTTAGGCCAAAAATGCTGGTCCACTAAGATGTATGTTTTGCACAGAGGCAAAAGTTATTTTGATTCGTAACACCGTTGGCGAAGTGGTTATCTGTGTGTTTTGCGATTTCTGCACTCAGTGGTTTGGCACTGGTAGACTGAGCAAATCAACAAATCACCTGTTTAACACCATCGAAACTTTACTGAAAGTACCCGTATGAAAGGTTATCTTTTGCGGTGGTGTAATTCAGATTATATTGTTTTGTCAGATTTTTTTTACTCCGACGGCAGGAATACGACAGTGACGAGATATTTTAGTTTTGCAGGGACAAAAAGACCACTTCTTTTTTACGCAATTTCCAACTTAAATTCGACCTTTCTGTCTTGTGTGACGCAGTAGTTCTTTTCAAGATAACAAATCCTGCAACAATCAAAAGCAATTGTTCCCATCCAAATTTGTAGAGACCCAGGGAATTCTACTGAATAATACGAACAAGTTTACTATTTCCTTATGTAAGTCAGACCTTCTTTTGGCAAAGATTGTTTTACATTGCAACCAATGTGCAAGCTCAGTGCCATCGTGAGCATGTGGGTGTTCAGCAAGGCAAAGAACTATTCATCAACATTGTTGATAAAGCACTTGTACGTAAAGTGCTGCCAGTGAACTGGTGTTTACAGAACAGGCAATAGCAGAGTGGCGGAATGTGTAAGAAACCGCCCGCACTGAGTCACGCGTGATCAGGTAATGGCTTCCTGTGCCAAATGGTATCACGAACAATGCATTGACTGTTTCGTTGCACGGCACAGATGCAGCTAAGTGCATTTATGAGTGTTGATCGCCGGACAGGCTACGTGTGATTTGGCAGCACAGCGAGTTTCTCAAGCATTACGCTGAAGTGCACATTATGACATTTTCAACAAAAATCTAACAGGCTGCAGAAATATGGCGCGATGTATATGGTGGGAAAGACGAACCTGGTAACAGCAAGTGAGAAAAGGCTTTTGCTCGAAGGACGGTTTCATTCATACGCAGGTCAGGAGACTTTGAGCAGAACTTGATATTTGGTGCTGGCTTTGAATAGAGAAGTGCAGGAGAGACACTTTTTGTGCCTTGTCGTTGTCATGTGCATTGCCTAATCGCTTCAAACTTACGTTGTAATGACAATGTTTGAAGAATTTGCGGAGTTATTCTCAAACTATTTGGAAATTGATTGACGTTTGGCCTTCTTTAGCATTCGAAGGTAGTGGTGATCTTCTTCATTTTTTCTTTTTTCATCACTGAAAATTTGAAGCAAGTTTGAGAAAACATTGGGTAAAATTTTTATTTCTTCCATCGGTTGCATTGCATAGAAGTTCTGTTTCGCTAAACCCGTTGGATTGCATTTCTAAATGTGACGCTCCAACAACCAAACTCTAGCGAAGCGCCTGAACTTAATGCCGTAAGAATTAGCGTTTTGTTTTGCTGTTAATTNTTCCACAACGCATTCACTTGAACGGAAATGTCCTGCGTCGCTAAAGTCTTGGAAAGAAAAGAGCGGCGACAGTCGTAAAAAAGTAGAAACTGGCGAGATATGCTGAAACCAGTCAGAGTAAAAGAAGACCACAAACAACTGGCACTCCTTAGAGCCGGTTTTTTCAAAGTCAGCATAACATCTCGCAGAGATTTATGTCATTCTTCCAGCCCATTTGGTCTTTAAGGTCCTCCGCGCATCAACATCGCACGCAGCATTTCCGCAAGTGCCTGTGTAGCTCTGTGAAAAAATGCTTTGCATAACGTGGAGAATTGATTTGAACGCTCAAGGTTTGCTGTTGAGCTTCCGAGGAATCTGCATACCTTCCTCTACTATCAAAACTTTGCGATGATCCGGAGTTGCGCATATCCACGTTCCAGCAATAAGCCGCCAAAAGGGCGACTCGTCGAATCAAATCGTAAAGTGTTTTATGACGTCAAACTGCAATACCACAAACATTTTCAGGCAAATGCAACAAACTTTTTGAACGGAGGATGTTTTGCGTTTATTTGTCTTGTTTTGTTGTTGTGAAGCATTATGGATTTAGAAATCGCATTTTTTCGGCACACAGACTTTTCGTATTTCTATATTTGTAGTTAATATGTTCTGAGCTTGATATACGTGATGAAGTTTACTTAACCGTAATTACGGACGTACTTTTCCGCACTTTTTATTTTTAGTGATGTAGTAAAGATTGATGACCAGGTGCTACATTGGTGCAAAAAACCTGTTAAATTTTTAACTCCGCCAACCAATGCTACCAATGTGACGTACTACAGTTGCTAGAGCGTCGGTGTTTTCACCCATAGTGTGGCGAACTTGCATCNACAGTATTCTGCAGTAAGTAATAACAAACGTTGCCTTACCAAAATGTCAAAAACACAAGGGTTTTGGGGCAAAATTGNGTCGAAACGCTCAAGGCAAAATCAGAAACCTTATAAACAAGCGTAGATAGAAACGTTGCCCAAGACCAATACGCTATAACGTTGCTCTGAACTCTCAAATCTGCAATTTATTGCAGTGAGTTATGCCACTTCATGGCTTTAATGCACTGAGTGCTTTTTGGAGGCGCATTGGGTTTCATCGGAACGTGTGTGCGTGACGTGTGTTCACTTACGTCATGTCAACCCCCTACTTAGTAGCTAAATGGCATTAACGCACTCGTTCTTATGTTGCTTCATGTTGCAAAACAGATATAATGATGCAACACTGCGGTATTTCAGTTTCTTGGACAAATATACCTGAAAATATGCATTGCAAAAGTTGTTTCTCGTTGAGCGTGTTAACTTCCCAATTTACATATACACGTTAGTTTCAGGCGCTGCGATGTATGTTTACCCCGTAAATGCAAGAGTGCGCCAGCGGAAATGCTCGGCCTCTTGTAAATGATAGCTATTAGGATAGACAATTGCAGTCAAGCGAGCCAGATATTGAAGCAGACACGTAGCGGGTATTTCTGAATTATTTTGAGGAGTTGATAGCAGCATTTTGTTAGTGTTGGAATACATAAAGACAATCAAATTCGCGTATATCTCGGAATGTTTCGTCGTGTTGCCTTTGCGGTTACCGATATGAAGAGCGGGCGTCACAAAACTGAAAAAAGGCAGCTTCATCCTCTGACAGTTGGACAAGAAATGTCTTTCATTCTCAAGATAAACTCCACACCTTTATTTGCTGAGAGTCGTGTGCCTGGTGAAAAATTCCCTGACAATGAAGAGGCCAACATTTACCAAGGAACAGGCGCACGAGCGGGCGATCGGGTCTGAAGCCGGTTGCTTCGGTGTAGGTTGCGGCGTGATCACTGTAACGCATGATTACACACAGAACGCCAGCAATCTGATCACGCCCGACTTGCCTGCCAGCGACTTCAGTCTCAGTTCTCACGCTTGAGTGGTTGTTGGCCTCATACAGCGGCGATTTGTGTTTGAAATCAAGCTTTCAAATTCACCGCACCATTGTGAGATCACAATTTGTGGCGACAACGCTTGGTGAGAAACATTTAACTTTATTCAAGACAGCAAATGCAAAATTAGGATTTTCATTCCTGATTTTGGACCAGTCACGAAAGTTTTATTTTTTTCACTAAATGCTGTTCTGTTCTACACGGTATGTGAACTTTGAGTAACATTGTGTTTTTCCTGTTTCCATAGAGGTTATGAAAGTCCTGTCATTGACTAATGCACCGAATAAGTTTCGAGGTTTGCAAAAGCAATTGTGTTAGGATTCAGGATTCATAGGAGACAAGTGCACGAAGTACAAAGCTTTTATTTACTTACTTACCCTAAAGATTTTCCTGACCAAAAACGCAAAACACAAAAGTTTTCCAAAATAACAATACTGTATTAAACTTCGAAATGTTCCTGGCAAAATGTAAGCATACATAGTGGAGTGTTCGTCAATATCAATGTACTAAATCAGCTATGTCGAACCGAAATTGCTTACTGAGCCAAAAATTATGTAAATATCTTAACCAGGGGCGCACAATGAATGACATATTAACGAGGGCCGCACATTGAATGACTTACTTTGATCTTAGCAACTTATATTTAGTTTAAGCTAATGTACTGCAAGCGCCTAACTGCAATGGTAACGACTGTTTGGCACCTTTTACTTGTCTGTTGGCCTAAGTGTGGTTTCACAGACAAGTTTAGCGCCCAATCGAACAATGGCAGAAATCTGAAAACTAATACAAAGCTTTGGACCATGGTGTCAGTGGCCAGTGGACATGCGGAAACCTCCTCCTACGCAGTACAAACGTGAAAAAGTGGCACTGATGACCACCTGCATTATAGATGTCAAATTTAAGATTATCAAAATAAAGACAGGTTGTCGGTATGTAAGCTACTTATACTACACAGCAAAAACCTAAACTGCTGGGCCGCACAAAACCTTTGACTGGGCCGCGGGTTGGACATACCTGTACTAAAAAACACCATGGAACGGCCATTACCGTTCAGAAATTGTCTGTTGGTGATAAATGTATGGCATGATTTTACCGGAAAGGCACGTGGAAAATGTTTACGCTGATATTTGAGGGCTTTTGTGGCTTGCCCACAGCGTTGTTAAACGTGCAGCTACAAAAATACCAATTTTGGGGGTAGCATCGTGAAAAGAAACAAATTTGGAAAGCAAATATTTTGCGAATCTACATTTTTTTCTTATTTTGCAATCCCCTCGATAATCTTATGTTATAATAAATCTAAAACATTGCAGTTTTTGCACATGATTTTTGTCCCATGCAATCCTTTTTACCTTACTGTAGCTCCTACAAATCAACTCTGTGCAATCATTTATTTACAAAGGCTAAAATTTCTTCGGTATCCTTTTCACATTTAAGACGCTTTAAAATATTCTTCAGTATCACTCACCCCGTATGACCTGCTTGCAAAGGTGTCAGGTATTGTCAAAGTGAGGAGTCTTACGTAATTTAATGCCATTTAGAACTAAGCTTGTTGAAATATGTGAAAAATATCTTTATAAAAGAAATAAATTGGGCTCACAAAACCAAAGTTGGAAGAGTTGATGTTACAGCAATCCCAGTTATGGGAGAACAACTGCCGAAAACCTGTGAAATTTATGGGATTACTCATGGCAGCAGTAACTGGCTCTTGCATTGAAGAGTTTTGTTGTTACGAGTTCGATGTTAAAAATATATGCAGTTGGAAACTAATGTTGTCTTCTTTTTGAAGCTTAAAAACACATGCAGTGTTCTTTTCATGAATATCGCTTATGTACGGCTTATATTTACCGCAACGCTGCAGGCTTTTGATTGTACCAGAGAGAAATAAGGTTTGTAAACCAGTTACTTGCATAAAGCTCACGTTCAAGAATTATGGATGAGCTGAAAACAGAAATGGCCTTGTGTAAAGTGAGGACACTGCTTCTCACCACAACACAAGTAAACGGCAGCGGTGATTCATAAGACCAACTTACTTTCAAAACGAATGCAAAACGATTGTTGTTTTGACAGTGTGCAAGGTCCATCCCAATTTGCTGTCCCGAGGAGGGAGCATTTTTCTGATCAGCTGCCGTAGCCTACTTGAGTTTTTTTGCTATAATGTATGTGAGATGGATTAACTGGAAATTTTTACACATTCTTTTAACGGTGTGCACATATTTTGCAGGACACCTGACCAAGTACGGACTTTTTTCGCTTTTTTACGGTAGGATAAATTGCATTTAATACAAAATGGAAGGTGTGCGAAGAAAAATTGCTGACCTCCGCAAACAAATCGAGGATAAAGACGACAAAATCACAGAACTTTCGTGCTCGCTGGATGAAGAGCAAAAATGCAGACAAACAGTGAGTTGGCACTGCAACAGAAACATTTTAGCCATTTTGGAATTAGTTAATTTTTTCAATTATTCCATATCAAGTGTTACACTAACACTAAAGCAAAATTTGGCTTTTGTTATTCAAATATTGCCTCGTTAAAACTTCAGACAAACAAATGTACGTGTTTTAAAGAAGTATTCGAGCTATGAGGAAGTAATGCGAACTCGTAACTTTTCATCAAGGCTTTGGCGTCTACCTATCTTTGTTTTGTGACCGAATTTCTTACTTGAAGCGAACTGCGTTTCTATCGGTGTGACAAAATACTTTGTTACTGAAAGGGAATCTGTTCTGTCGCAAGATGTAAACGGTTGCTTCATTGCTCCCGGATATATTTGTAATCGTTGCAGTATCGAACGTTGTCAGTAATCTTGCAAACGAACCACTGCGGTTGGCTGAAATGTTCGTATTCTTGTAGGCGGAGGAGCAAATCAAAAGTCTTAGTTTCAAGCTGGACAAAGCTAACGAAGATTTGGAAAAGACCGAGGAAAAGCTGGAAGTAGCTGAAAGAACCAAAAGCGATCTTGAAAAGTGGGTGATGAAAACGACTTTTACCAAATGTACTTTTACTGCAAACTGGTGTCATAAACAGTCGAGTGAGATCACTTCCAATAAAATCCAGTGAGCTAAGTGTGAACACTTGCCCTGTTGTTGTGTTGCTCGATTTTTATGAAATCTGCTTGCAAATGTCACAATAATCTTAACATTATTGTTTTCCAGCAATTACACCGACACAACGAACTACACGAAGAACCAGGTACTTTTCAATAACCATGTATTCAGAAATTGCTAATTGGGAAATACGTTGTATTGAACACGATTGTAATGAGTACAGCAGCAACGTCATATCGCCTGCTGCCACGACTAGTTTACGCTGTTGGAAATACGACCGGTATTTTACCTTTGCCGTGCTAGTTTATTCCCAAGTTTCGCAGAAAGCGCAGTTCGTGGTAATGCGTCTTTAGATATTTGAAAATCAAATTCGTTGCCGGTTAGCGGTGATACACGCTGAAGCATGGGTGTCGGAAGGGAGGGTCAAACCCCCCTGAATTTTGCAAATTTCAGCAAAGAAGGTTCTCTTAGTTTCAAGTGGGAAAAACAAATTTCACCATTTTTGCCCCCCCCTAGAAAAACTTTTGGAAAAATCTACTAGTGGCCTCCTCCCTGAGAAAAATCCTTTCGACGCCCACGCGTTGAAGCATATCATTGTAAAACGTTTGTCTTTACTCAGGTAGACGTTCTTCAGCGCGATCTAGACTTGGCGCAGAACGACGTTGACACTTACAAAGAGCGATGTAAAAAGGTAATTTGAGCTTTTTCTTTGTTTTTCTTCCCTTGCCATTGACGGATGACCTTTCGAAACAAGCATGGTGTTCATGGCTCCATATTGTTTCACTTTAAGCAACTGACAAGCTTTGTTGCAATATGTTAAAATCATACCGATCCAGGATCCAATCCATCACAAACCTAGAAGGGAGTTTCCAGGACATCTACAAGCATTCTTGTCTTTTTTGAGCATTTATAATATTGAGACTTAATTTTAAACTGTCAAAGTCACCAAAGTCATGTTTATAGTAGCTGCTAGTTTTCACATACAAATGATCATGTACTTACTTGTTCGAACCGCTAATTACGAAATGCAGGGAAACTTCTTAAAATGTACATCCAACTGTTGGAACTGAGCGTGGACATTAGAAACAGTGCTTTAGACTTCGTATTTGTTTTCACAAAACCTTTTGGTGTTTGATGCAGTCATTTGATAACGCGCACCATTGTCTTGTGCATAAAACGAACCGTTTCATAATGGATGGCAATAGACTTAATAGCAGCGAGGTTGTTTTCAAACCTGCTCGACTACTTGACTATCATGGCAGTAGCCACGGTGGGGGAAGCATTCGGGGGCAGTTCAACCCAAATTTTTGTGCTTCCCAAATTTTGTTGTTCCCAGAAAAAATTGTTTTAAACATATAATAACAACAAGAATCTTGCTCCCTGAAAAGGATTTTTCCTCCCCAAAAATTAACATCTGGCTTCGGGCCTGTTGGCTGTATGAGCTAATTCCTGCAGCAAAAGCTTTCTTTAAACCAGGCAGAGAGGCACTTATTTTTACCACTGAACAAGCACAGTGTTTCCCAACCTTCACGACGGTGAGCAGTTAGTCTGTGAAATATAGTCTTCGCTTTAACATGATGTGTACCCCTGGGGATACATTTGTACCCCTGGGGGGTACATTTGTCTATCTGAAGGGGTACATTTAAGGTTAGCAATAGAATAGCAAAATATATTTACATATAATTTTTNTCAAGTATTTATACATAGATCAGTGAATATTATTATCAAAANTCATTATATGCTTATTGTTAAATNTATCTATGATCATGAATAATCACGATAAAATGTTTTGTCATANGAAGTTTTAGGGGTACATCTTCATCTGTCGAAGTGCTGAAGGGGTACATGCTTATCTATTGAAAAGCTGAAGGTGTACATGCTTATCTGTTGAAATGCTGAAAGGGTACATGCTCATCTGTCGGAATGCTGAAGGGGTACATGGGAAGAGAACGGTTGGGAACCCCTGGGTTAAGATAATGCTAGCAAGGTTTCAATTCTCTGTTTGTGTCCAAATCTGCAACCAGAATTCTGTCATCCCGTCAAGTTTTCACGATATTGCATTTTCTTTTAAAAGTAAACAATTTAGCGACCGATCTGTCCAGTGAAATAATTGGACCAGCTACTACCATGAAATTGACAAAATTAATGAAACTCACTGGGTATCGGTCGCCACGCGCGTTAGCAAAGACCGCGTTCGGGCTTTAGGCAGAGGGGCCCATTCGAAAAATTTGCAACAGTCTCCTCCATCACCTATCCACTACTGGAAACCTCACGCTGCGCCCGCTACACATCAGGGGAGGACAATGGAGACAGCGCAGAGTGCTTCTATTCGGGGAGACTTGAAAGCCACACAGAAACAGCATTATTGCCTAACCTAGTAACTGGAAAGTGAAACATCCCTTCACTCGCAGGAAAATAGAAACAAAGTGGTCGAAGAGGTCAAGCTGTATTCTCTGGATGTTTTTGGCTACTCTTGGATTAAATGTCACGTTTCTAACACTGTACTATAAAGTTAGACGAAACACATATTTCAACTAATAAGGTATTGGAAAAATTGAATTTTAAAATCCAGGGGTAGCCTGGTTCTCCCCGCCCCCCTTCCATGCTCCTGCTGCGACTGTGCTGCAACAACGCAGTGTGCATCATGAGCATGGGTGTAGTTGGGTGGGAACGGCGTTCCCACACCTTTTTGCACTAGTAACGTTACTTGAAGATGTGGGATCCGAACGATAACATTAAAACACGGCTGCGGTCTCACAGATGTGCTAGCGACACGCAGATTCGCATTGTTAGTCAAAAGTCTGCACTGAAATAGGAAGATCCAGTGTGAAAATTCTCGTAGGCGAATGCTCACTTTATTCGAACTGTTTGGGCAGTCTTCCTTTCTCTTGTTGTGGGAAGGGCGTTCCCACACCTCTTTTTTTCACACTACACCCATGATAACGAGCACGTTCTTTCAGCACAGAGATGTGCACAGATACACCTGGTGCAGAGAACTCGTTGTGTCAATGGCACTCACTGATATCTGGATAGACCCAGTTGATTTCTTCCATTCCAATCAGTGTTGGACGTTCGTGTCAAAAGAAGTGCAGAACTGACGACTGATCACCACCTGGTGATCTGCAACTTACGTCGTGAAAATCGACAAGGCCTGCACAATCATGATGAACGATAAGATCCTACCGGATAAGGTTGGAGGCCCGGGTGGACAATGTTGTAAGAAAGTCCTCTGCAGACAGCGTATATCTTCTTTGTTCCAAGAGCTCTCGAAATGCACAACGAACGTGGGGTAACAGCTGTTAAAAGCAGCTGAAGCTCCATCAGCTGCTCGGGTATGCGGACGGAAACCACTCGATGTGGCAAATAATGGCAAAGAAGTGACCCCTTGGTGGAACCAAGAGTTGAAAGATTTTAAGGCATGGTGTCAGAAAAAAGCCGAATCTGGTTTGCTGTCATGGAACGCCTAGGCGCGGAAGTCCGCAACCATCAAGGTGGAAAAGCCAAAAATGCAACCTTGGGAGTATTTCGGGCATAAACTGGATTCTAGATACTGGCAAGCCAATAAGTTATTCTGGTAAACTACCCGGGGTCTCCTCGGCAAAAGCATTCATACTGCTAGATCCATCAAAGAACAAAATGCTGTCTTGCTCAGCAATGACGGAGCCAACCTTGGCAGATGGAGAGAGTATTTCAAAGATCTTGTAAACCCGGTCAATATCACACCACCGAACACACAGGAGGAACATTCGAAAAAGTGCACAGCTTTGAAATTCGCAAAGCCCTGATTGTCGAGCCATTTCTCGTCCGTTAGAGAGATCTTAACTACGTTTTTTCGGTCATGTATCCTGAATGTCCCACAAAATATTGGCGAGGCAAGTCCTGCTGACCACACCCACGGGAACGCTGCGCAGCAGTCGTCCAAGGACCAGGTAGCGTGACTCATCTCCGACCTTGCTTGGCCCCGTCTTAGTGTGGAGCCAGCAAAACTATCTAAGATTGTTTTGATCGTGAGGTATTTCGAGTCTTCCTATGACTGCTTTCCCGCGAGCCTTCCCAGAGCAAAAGCGGGTGGGAAAATGAATGAATTTGGCGATTGGGGGTTTGCAATAAAAAATAAATGCGCTCAGGAGTCCGCATAAAGGAAGAATTTGGGAACCACTGAACTAGGAAGTCAGAGATTTGCTGTCCAATTTTCTTGTCGAGGTGAAAATGTATATATACCTTGGGAGTCGCATTGGTAGAAGTAAATTGGCATATCGCAGCGTTACGAAAAACATGGCTAATATGTCTCATCCTCTTTTTCATGCTGTGTTGATTTTTGTAAAATAGTGTGCTTTTCCCTTTGTTGAGTTGCGCTCATAGTTTATTTTAAGCAAAAATTTGCACCGACTTTAAATTTGCTTAAACTTGCCAGGCGGAAGAAGAGAGTGAAGCCTATAAACGTGAAATCGCCGTTCTACAATCAAAACTTGACAGACTGGAAGGTTTGTGACACACATTTTTGTTTCATTNTTATTNCTCAAATTGTCAAACTAGCAGAGGCAAATTACGTTTTTCACCGCTCTTAATTATATCACTAATTGATGTNAATCAGGGGTGAACCACCTTTTCGGTATTGNCGGCTGCATTGCGGTTATTTTTATGAATCACGACCGCCAGTGACTTCAAGATATTTTTATGAATTACGTTTAGGAATAGGATTTATCCGATAATATCCCATTTACTCGTGCCTATACGTACATTGAATTGTCAAACATTGTAATGAATATATTCAAGAACAATTCCACACGTCTCTTTGGTCTTTCTACTGAGTATCCGCATACAGTAGACAAAGAGTTTCCAATAATGCACGGCCGCAATAACTTAAATTTTAAATTTCATGTGCACGGCGGCAAAATTTTTTATCGATGGCCACATGCGGCCCCAGGCTGTGCCGCCCTGATGTAAATGAAATCCTGTGCGTTTTTGAGTTGGTTTAATGGTGTTGAAAATTATTGGTATACATTTTTTTTAGTCGCCTACCCTAAATTTCAAACACAAAATATTGAGTATAAATGCTTCGTTTTCGTTGTTTAAGAAGATACGCGTTAGTTAAACGTATATTTTCTGAATTACTTTTGTGAGAGCTGGCACACACGCATATCCTGGATTTGATGCAGAATATTTTGATATTTTCCGTATTGAGACCAAACTCTCTGACTTTCTAATCGACGCAAAAACTGACTTACATCAAAGATATTGCGCAAACAGCGTCATACCAAAGGTTTGAATACGACCTATGTTGCTGAGAAAATGCAAAACAGACAAGATGGTTTACGTATTTAAACATGATTTTTGTTTTTTGAGCTGATGAACAGAACATCAATATCGTTTCAGTACAACTGTTCTAAAATCATTCAGTGGTTCGTGTAGACTGGTTGACTTGTATAGCGGAAGCTGCCATTTAAAAGCATGTCTCGTTTTCGTTTTTTTTTTTTTGCACAGCATGCCACGACCACATAACATGATAAACGAAAGTTTCGCGCTATAAGTTCCCACTATTATTTTCGTACTGCATCAAATGCATGGTTAGTGAATGTGCATGTGGGTGCCGTTAGGAGCGAAGAAACAATTTCGTTTGTGCTGCCCCTACCTTGTTGCACACCAGATGTGCAGCTGGATTTTGCCTGTTGTCAGCAATGGAACACCTTGCATCCGTAAAACTTAATGTTGTTTCATCTAAACAAACGCAATCGCCTTTTTGTCAAACATAGTTAAAAGTGCTGTTTATGCATCACACGCTGAATCGGATTCGCCCATCTCGTACAAGAGCAATCATGATTGGTTAATCATTGTTTAAACGCAAATTCAGTTGCATTGACGCTCGCGCAGTCAAAAATCTTTTGAAAAGACCGTAATTTGGATGTTGTGGCAAGGGACCCAAATATCCAGTGATGGTTGCATATAACTGCAATAATGTACACGATTGTTTCAAACTTAAAAGGAAAGTCGCGGATTTTTCGATGACGAAGCGCCTTGGCCCTTTAGTTACGTTTTCATTCCCAGCAACATACTTAGTCTTATCTTTCGCTTAATGTAGCAATTATTCTACAGACTTGTAACAACACATGCTCACCTCGCGCAAAAACTCGGAATTTCTTTGATATCTAATGTTTTATGTGTTGCAACGTTGACATATGGGCAGTTAGGTGCGCTTGGCCACCAGCCCAACCCTTTGGAGGTAGCTTTCAATCTTTCCGCCAAGTAAAGTTGAAGTAAAAATCTACAGAATCTGCGAAAATCAAGCATAGCCAACTATAATCACAGTTGTATTGATTACTATAATTATATGATAATGATCCCAAAATTTTCTGATATATTTGCTGACGTATGACTAGGGAAACTTCCTGTTAGTGACCGAGATATCATTATCTAAAGAAAAAGATTCTCCCTCTCCCCCCCTTCCGACGCCCATGTCGGGAGCGTTAAGCGGAACATGCAGAGTAAGGGAAGAATCAAGAAATGAGTGCACATCTGCCGAGGCGTTTCCCTCTGAAAATTCATCTTGAAGAGCTTGACCGACAGTGAAAGAGCGTTTTTTTGCAAGGATGAAAGGAGTCGAAAGAAAAGTTTTTTACCTGAAAAATTGCAATGTCGAAAAATTTAAAACCTGGCATTTCAAGACGGTGACGAAATGAGGGGATCGTATGGTTAAGGGTGAAATCAACCTAGCCTTTTATTAAAACTGCTGCAACGGTTGGTTGACAGCTTTGTATTCAAGAAAGACTGGCAACTGTGGGTGCGGAACGCGAGGGGTCTGACTGGCATGCGACCTGTTACATGCAATTCGGAATTGCTTGCTTGGAGAAAACCTGGACAGTCAAAATGGCGCAATGCCAAAAAATTACCATTCCTTTTTTAATTGCAAGGAGCAATGTGCAAGCCTTTCGGCACTGCTGAACTAACTTCCACAGTAAACGAAAACTTACTGTTGTACTATTTTTATTAAGTGATTCATCTCCGTAACGTTGCTTTAAAGATTTGTTGATGATATCATGACTGTGGAAATAGACGCAGTTTTCTAGAAAACCCATCGAGAAACAGCAACAGAAGGAGAATATCTTAGAAATGGGCTGCTGCGTGCATAGCCTTCTTATTTCTTCTCTCGCAAGTAATCTACAGACTTAGTCACCGACTGCTGTTCGAAAAGAACTGCTCCGGGTGCTCCAGCTGTTTTGAAATCCGGGTCATAAAGCATTAACCTCTTTTCGCGGATGACACCAGATTGTTTTCGCTTGAAACCTTTTTCACGGTGAAGCATACAGCTGAGGTCGTTGATTTGTTGACCAGGCTTTGCGGCAAAAATACCTTTTTGCACACCCATGAGATGCAGCAACAAAGGCCCCTCAATTGTGGACAGACTTTTGCGTTGCTCGATTTATTTTTCTACTGCAGAAACAAGCAGTTTTGAAGTTACTTGCAATTTGCTACATTCAAAAACAGTTCTTTCTTGCTAAAGAATGGAGGATTGAATGAATGTAACTTTCGCACCCATCAACATTTTCTCTTCATTACTTGAAACGCCTTGCAATTTTGCTTTTACTGAGATTTTTAAACACTGTCTAAGCACATGCAAAGTCTTTCGTCATGCAAACGCAGTTTGTACGAATGATACATAAAATACTACCAACAGAAGAAGGGTCAGTAGATTGCTTTCGGGTTGCGATGTACCTGAAAAAACAACCAAAAAATGGTTGATTTTCTCTTCAGCTGATCTCGAAGCCTCCGAAGAGAAGTACTTGAAGGTGAAGGAAGAGTTGGACAACACAATTGCAGATTTAAGCGAACTGTGAACGCCGAATGGAAGTTTAATACCATCCACTGCCCGGGCGCCAATGCAAACATAACGAACAGCACGCGAGGAAACAATATGCGACCGCAATTGTTCTTGTTGCATATATTATGTGCCTGGTTGCATGAACCATTTCTATTTTATACGATTGCTTGAATAACCTCTTTTGTTAGTCGTGGTGATGCGTTACGTGTGAAAGAGCACCCGCTTATATAGGTGCTTGTACGCTGCATGAAAATGCACCTATACTAATTCCTTACATTATAATAGACCAGATAAAGATGCTGCGAAAGATCAGTCTTGGTATTACACCCTCGTTTTTGCACCTGCTTGTTTTTTAAGATATACGCGCGTAACGAAAGAAACAAAATTACTATATTAGCCTTCCCGAAAAGGTTAGCTTTCCGCCACTACGACCAAACACATTTTTTCGGGTGGGTTTTGCTTNTGTTGACAATCACTATTTGTGAATCAATACGAAAGTGGCTGTAGTGGATGCGTCGTAATGCAGCAAACNTAAACATCTTTATTTCCATTTGTACAATTCCTCAACAAGATATTTAAAATNATTATCAATTCTTTGAAAAAGTTCCACTCTAGTCAGAGTGCCATGAAGAAAATTTTCCAAAAATGCTTGCTTTAGTTTTGGTAAATGCAAATCTATTTCCTTCTGTGGGAAGACAGAAAGGTGAAGTTAGCAGTAAAACAGACATTGAGTGGTTTTCATTGGTTTAGAAAATTGTTTTGTGGTGTCAACATTACATGTTGAAAGTGGGTTCCATCAGAAAATTATTTAGTCCTGGGTTGATTTTTTCGGTCATAGACTGATTTTTTTTAAGCGACCGAAAAAGTTAAATTGGGTCAATTCGGTCATAATGTCTGAAAAGGTAGGCTAGTGAATACTGTTACAGCGAGTTTTAATACCATTACGGGACAAATCACCGAAATGCCCCAGGAAAAAAAAAGATTTTGTCAACAGAACGTAGAGCAATGACATGCTTGTGAGTTCAGTGAAACGTTCGTTAGTTTTAAAGTTGCGGACGAATCTTTTGTAATGCAGTAGAATTTCTTCTTAGTTTTTTAGTGCCATTCGCACGCAAATGATAAATACACAACTTTTCTTTACTGCTTTCAAAACATTTTTTACTTTTGTTATTTCGCAACCGGTATAAAAATCGAAACTAAAAAACTTATCGTATGCCAAGACCAGCCATTGTTGCTGATTGATTTCACTGGTTTGCTTCATCACGTTTCTGTGAGTTTTGCCTGCAAGACACATAGGTCCATATTTGACATACTGTCTCTACCTGCTGGGATCGCAGGCCAAAACAGCAGACGCCTGAGGCTACATCAGTCGTTCAACACGAGCGTACGTAGCTTGGCGTATGCTTGCCACTTCATGCACAGGAGAACGTGATGGTTAATAGCAGTTCATTGCTGAATGTACCACCGTGGGTCATTTGCGTTCAAAACTACCAGTGTAATTGTAACATTGCTGAAGTCTTGTACGGCTACTCTGCAACATAAGTTGGAGGTCCGGTTTGTAAATGCCTTTCAGTGATGCTGCCGTTCGGAAAACATTTCCTGGCCTTCAAAAGAACAGCATACACCAGATCACGCGAATTCGTTGTGTTGCTTCTGCAGAAGTTCCAGGCACTTGATCAGTTGCTGGTGTGCTGTACTTGCTGTATCTTACCACGCTGTGCTTCTCATACGCGACGCGCTATCATCGCTTGTAAGCTGAAATCGCAGTATTTGTGACGGTGCGTGATTATCAGTGCGCTGTGTATGCAATATAAATGTACACTAGCTTTATACCTGACTGAACAGAGTCGTTGAGTGGTTGTTTTAGTTGTATTTTACTACAGATGCAGTGGCAGAGTATTCTCCAACAAACAGTTTGATGAAACACTTGTCTGTCCTCTTCATAAACGCCGAAGTCAACCTGTTAAAAAATATTTAAAATTGAAGCTTTGTGATCTCGATGAAGTCATTGCGGAACAAGAGACCACAATCAGTAGGGTGAAAGAATATGCGGTTACCAAAATATAAGAAAAAAGCAAATAGTAAAAAAGTGCGGATTTTAATGTCACTACCGGATATTTTTATCCACACAAAAAAAGAAATGATTAAAAAATCCAATCGTAATCTGCTCATTATGCAAGTAAGATTTTATCTCCACAAGTGTTGATTATAAAAAATCGACATGTTTTTGAAAACATGTAGTGTGTCGTCTGCAATCTCAGTTGAAACAGCACTGTATGTCAGTCATGCACGATTACCACCAGCGAATTGCATTTGAGAAACAGTTTGTTAATTTGCTTTTTGCTGAGTTGTTGCAATAAGTGCTTGCTGCCTGAAGAAGCTCTTTTACTAAATGTGCCCGATTGACAGAGTTCTGTTAATCCTTGAAGATGTCCTTGAGCTCATCCTTATTTATAACTCTGATAACGACTGCTTGTGAGTACAATCAACCTTTCCCAATAAGTGCGGAAATATAATATAAACTTTTGAAAGGGCAAATTTGCAACAAAAAAGCAGACATACAAACAAAAGCTGGGGTTTCAGTACTTGCAATGCTTGTGCGCCATACTTCGTATACTGTTGATCTTTATCGGCAGTTCCTGCTTGCATCATTTCTCTTTACAGGGTTCATAGCACGATCATTGTACGCTGACGTATTCACTTTTACTGATCGCAAAGCGAAATCGAGGGTTCGCATCAAAGGAGCTTTCAAGGACGTTTGAGTACCAATCAAAAGATTTTAACCGGCTTTAGCTTTATCCGCTGTTTTATACCAAAAACCACAAAATAATGTTATAACCTAATTTCGATTAAACTGTTTTAGGCTTTCCACCAGCTGTACGTGTCCTCTGTCTCTGTGGTGTGGGTCACGCAGTTACTTTCACAGTGAACACTGCGGTCTTGGTGACTCACTGCCTAGCCTGAGAGAGAAGCTTTCAAAAGCAAAATATTTATGGTTTGCGTTGACTCATTGCTATTTGTTTGTTCAATGCCAGTTGTATTGAAAAGCAGTGGGAGGCTTTCACGAATAGCTTTCCGCTTGGTGCCGCTAGAAACTCAAAATCAACAATTTTCGGCGTACAATGATTTATAGGCGATGCGGACAAATAGACGGTTCCCTTTGATGTCTTTTAGTTACATTTTTTCCGACGTCACGTGCACCAGAACGCATACTCCAGGCAGTATTTTGGTCAAAAGTAAATACAAGTAACAAATAACAAAATATAGTGGGCAATTGTTATGCGCTTCGTCACAAACACTTGCTTCAGTCTGCATTCCTTACCAGTCATTACAGTGAACCAAAGCTTGGTTGTGATGACTTTGCTGAACACTGTGCGTTGCTTGTTTTACCATTAATTTTCTTTCATTAGATCGTTCAGTTGTTATCGACAGCTTTCTGCGGTAATTTTGTAGTTAAACGCTACCTTCCATATGTCCTTCAGGCGCTTTATTAATTGTATTTTCTGTCAATGCAAGCCACAGTTGTCTATTGTTTCTTTGTTAATTGTAACCTGCACTTACTTGCGCCTCAATACTGCCCTTCAGGGAGCCTACTTGAATAAATGGGCGAAACATCTTTAAAACACTAAATAAAAATCACCAGCGAAAAGTTCGATTTGTTTAACAAAGCATAATGCAGACCTGGCAGTCACTACGCCACGAATTAGGATAAGTTGGAATAAGAACAGCATAGCCAATTATTTAGTACGAATTAAGACTGCTACGTCTTGCGAAACAATTGGCACAGAATTAACGGTTTTGCGCGACGTGCTTCGCATATTTGTTTGCTTTTCAATGCCTTGGCCTGGTGATAGTAAAGTTTAAACGGAATCGCACACCCACAGATTACCTGATTTGCCTCAACAATTTCATGCAGACACATTATATCGTGCAATAACGCCGGTTGGAATGCTAAACAAAAGCAGCTTTTCCATGGATTGCACTTTGTGTCTTGTCATCCTTCTATTTCTTTCTGATCGGCTGTTCTAGGGTATGCTTTTCAAGTAAGCTTCATTTTCCACCCACATATTACCGATTTTTTAACATCAAAACTTTTTTGTTTAGACTTATATGACACTAATAGAGACTCATCCCAAACGAAGATCAAGGAGGTAATTTGTTTGCTTTGTAGAAAATGTCCCAGTGTGTCCCGGTTGAGAACTGATGGCTAAAAATATACTTTTAAATATTTCGTTTGAATTTTTGAGTCTACGTTTTGATTGGAATTGTACAACTTTAAAATTTGAATTTTTCTGCAAGCAAAAGTAAAGCCCTCAAGGTCAAAAAAATTATTCTAAAGGTTGAAACAAAGTAATTCGTCAACAATTTTTGAAGCAAGTGAAAAATAACCGGAAACTGCGCGGTTTCGTAATTCTTATTTTTTATAGCGTTGTGCTTAGTGAAAGCAACTATTCCAGTGTGTGATTGAAATTACAAGAAGCTGAAAAGTTTGTATGAAATCGCTTCAAGAAATGCATTTGAAAATTTTTTAATTTTTGCGGACAGTAAGAAATGCTACAGAAATGGTGGAATCATAGTTTAGTTTTGGTTTTTGTATCTTGTAAATTCCTTGAACAGAGTATACTGTAGCCTTCGGCTTTTATGCTGAATTGTTGTTGCAACGCAGAGAAATCTTGCTGTAAGAATAACAACAGCGATCATTTCCGTAACTTTGAAAGCTCACCCTGTTTAGGAATTATTATATGCTAGTGATTACTGATCATTTGTAAACACTTCCATCTTTACCGTGTTAATCGCTGTGCTGACGGTAAATATTCAAATATTTGTTTTTCGTGTGTGTTTTTGCACAGCTTGATGAGGCTAAAGAAACAGCCGAGCGGCGAGTGAAAGAGCTGGAACGAGTATGCGAACAACTTGAAGGTAGAAATCGGACTGTACGCACCGTTTTTAAGCCAACTTTTCCCCCTACCTTGGGCGACAGTAGTCTCAAAACTTCTATAAACATCAGCATTAACTTCTTCATGCAAGATACCATTTTCTTCGTTTCCAAAATTGGGTTTCGTTTGCTTCGGCAGGGTTGCGGAGTCGGAGGTAAAATATCCGACCACAACTCCGAGTTTCCAAAATTTCCGACTCCGACCTTTCTAAAATTTCCGACTCCAACTCCTTAACATAAAGGGAATGAAATTTGGCTGTTGAAATCAATGGAAATCGTGGTGCACAGCAACAAATCTCTGTTTCAACAAAAGTTTCAAAAGAAATTGTAACATTTCAACAAGAATTCCCAACTTAGAAGTGTGATATAAAAAATGATCCAATTGGACATTCGGAGTCGGAGTCGGAAAAAAATCCGACTCCTAGTGTTGTTAGGAATCCGACTCCACTAAAACACTCAAAAACCTCCGACTTCTTACGACTCCGGCTCCGACTCCGCAACCCTGCTTTTGGGGATGCAAACTAAATTGTTGAAGGCTAAAATTTGGGTTGTGACCGATTCCTGCTTCACTGCTCCTACCAAAGGGTCTCGTTGTTGCGTAACAAAAAGGTCGCTTTTTGTTATTTGTAATGATCTCAATTTGATCCAACGGGGTCCCAATCTTATGTGACACAATGTTCTGCAGAAAACTAAGGATATAAGAGNATGTAAGGACTAAGGATGGAAGCTAAAGATGTAACCAGCTTCAAGTTGAAGTGAAATTTCAAACGAACAAAGCAAGGTTTCCAAACNGGTACACCACTATAGGTCTCCTTGGAAAACTATTTGTGGTACAATGCCTGCAACGTGTTTTTGATGCTATTAAGTTCGGTAAAACTGCTGNATCNTGGGCAAAATGCAATTTTGTTTTCCTCTGGAAAGAAGAGATATTTGAACTTTTGGCTTTTCCCGATGTAGGAGCAGTGAGCGTGATGACTCAGTTTTACTGAAAGTTGCACGGAATTACTTCAAATCTTTAGTTAACTGCAAAAAAATGTTTATTCGTTTACATACATAAACTAACTCTGCGTAAGTGCCTTACCAAGTTTTAATCGAAAAACAGTGGAAAAATGGAAAACCATTTCGAAAAGTTGTTGTTTTTGTTGCATGCCCGCCGAGCAAACTGTGAACTTTTACGAAACATGCTCAGCAATGACGCAATTTCCGAAATTGGGTTGATGTTTATATTCACTATTACAGTTAATGTATCGACATGGCCTGAATACAAAAGCTGATCAACAACAACTGCTTCATTTGTTCGCAACTCCTATCACTTTTTGTCCGGAATAGGTGGTGTTGATGCTGCGCTGAACTGACTTACCGAAATCGCACATGTTTGAGTGGCATGACTTGAAATAGACGCGCAGATGAAGGCGAGTTGTCATGAACTTATCGCATGCTCCTCAAATTTTTGATAACAAAACGTTTGAATTCGATATTTAGATAGATCGGATGTATTTCGATAAGGCCCAACTCATAAAATCGAATGTGAGTCAAATTTTTGTGAGAGTGAATGAAAAACATTCAGTATGAAATTCAACTTATTTTTTCCGGATAATGGAATTGGTTTACTGTGTTTAGGTGTGCAATTCAAGGGGCCTAACAAAGCTTTGTTAATAAGTTGAGAACTTTGGTTTAGAATGTATCTGGCCAAATCCACCGCGTACATGTAGCCAAGTTAACAATGCCACTTACGCACCCCATGTTAGAGAAGAAGAAATGTTTTTGAAAGCGGTTCGTTAAATTATGATGGCATACTCTTTTACTTTTAAAAAGTTTTGGAACCCCGAACCATACGAAGAGTAAAAACGATACAGGTGCTGATGTAGTGTTTTTTCGCGGTGTAGCTCAGCATTTCATTTGCGCAATATTTAAAACGGTTCTGCTGAAATCCTTTGGTGATTTATATCAAGAACAAGCCCTTGTGATGCTCTCCGGGTGAAATTAATTGTCCTCAATACATGAAACGAATGGATAAAACGTCTCATCAGTTCTGTTAAAGCTAAGAGGTTTGTTGGATGTCCCTTTCAAAAGCATGCATGTATAAACAAAATACGTAACTTGTTTCTTACATAAAGCACGTACAGTAATACTAAAAATAGTTTTTGCTGCTAAACTTTATCTTAAAATCGTTTTCCCCATCTAAGCCATATGCCTGTCGATGCATAATATTATGGTAGGTTTAACAAATTTTCGTTTACATTTTCCACTACAAATTACAAACGACCAACAACTTGCGATGTTAGAAATGTGATATCTGCTTTTTCGTGCATATTAGGTGAACGTTGCGTGGTTTCGAAAAAATCTAACTTAGCCACAATTTATCTTCCGGCAAATCATTCTCACGAAATTCACGCTCCCCAAATTTCACCGTGTCAATAACTGTCGCCGCACGCTTCTAATCTTCGCTAAGTTCATCCTAACAACAACTCAGAACCAGGCCCGTAACCAGGGGGGCGCAGGGAGGACCCCTAAAATATTTTCGCCCCCCCCTAGAAAAATGTGTTGGACATAGTTCAAAACTATTGGACATATTTAAAAAATTTGGGCCCCTCTTAGAAAACTCTTCGCCCCACCTGGTGTCCCAACCTGGTTACGGGCCTGCTCAGAACCCACCCTACTTAACTTTTCAATGCGCGATAGCATGGGGCAGAACCAAAAGTAACGGAAATTTTCAGGGTGGTGATTAGCGAAGAGAAATCTTGCTGCATTCGACAGAAACTTGCAAACATGATTTAAAAACGTTTAGAATGGCATGCAAGGAGTGCAAGCATGATGAGCGGTGTAGCCTATGCTAAAAACGCGACGTTTTTTTCAGCTGACCTGGATCTTGCTGATCAGAAGTACGACGAGGCAAAATCGGAACTAGAAAAGACAATGGCCGAGCTGCACGACATGTGAAGACTTCTCTCATCGACATCAACTTTGTATAACGAGAATTCAACAAGACATTCCGTTCTTGCATTCCTTTCTAACACGTTACATTCGTGAGCGGGCACTAATTCTTTTGTAATTGTTCTATATCAGTGGTTCGCAACCTTTTCGCTGAAGGAAGCCAAATCCAGACCTGCAATTTTGTTAGAGAGTCACACTAAAACAATTGTAACACAAGTCAATTTGAAGGTTTTGTTTTATTGTAGAACAAAGTCTGTTACACAAAATATCAGAGATGTTACAGAAAGGCTGCTGAGAGCCATACAAAGCGTGCTTGGGAGCCGCATGCGGCTCTCGCAAGCGCGGTTGAGAACCACTGTCCTATAAGGCTAAAGTCATATTATATGCTTGTGGGTGGTTTCCGTACAACTGGGAGAATTCCTTATACGCGCCTTATATTTCTTATCTTCGTCGATATTGGATAAGATCGATAGCAGCTGCGATGCAAGATCACAAAATTTATTTGCGGGCATTCAATGTCTCCTGCCACGATCGACATGGTGGAAATGCGATTCGCTGATCGTCTTCTTTACCCTGTGCTGTAGGTGCAAGACACACATGTGAAATGAAACCTGCTCCACCTTCATACGCCTTGGAATTTTCATTATTTATTCATCGTTGTCACATCGCAAGCATTCTAGCGTTCACAAAGGTTTTGCAAAAAACTTTAATTTGCCAATTATGGAACGGTCCCTCGGCCTCGTTGTTGTTCAAAATAAAAGCATTGCGAAAGATGCCTCCTTGCACTTTGATTAACTACTGGTCAATGGAAGTGGTCAGTCTAACTGATATTGATTGGCATATCACGAAAAACACAATAAAAGAAAAAAAATTCAGTTTAAAGTGGCGCCTGTTCTAAGTTAAATTGTAGGCTACATTTACAAATGTGGATTATTTTCAAAACTTTTTTTGTAAAACTGTGTTCCTCTTGTGCGAGATTTGAAGTAAAAGAAAAAACCTCTAAAATGAACCATGTGTTCTGTACAACGCTGTACAGGCATGGACGTCGGTAGGATTTTTTCCAGGATAGGGCAGCATAGGCATAGCTGGGGGGCCAAGGTGGCCATGCCTCCCCAAAAAATTTCAAGCATATCTTGTCGTGTTGTGCTTTGAGAGGTAGTGTCCGAAACAAAATACTGTTGCTTGCTTAAAGACAAAACATTTGACACCCCCAAAATTTTGGACTGGATACGCTACGAGGCAGTAGCACCACTACCCGTTGGTGGAATATTATTTTACCAACTCGAAACATAGAGAAAAACGTTTTTCAACTAAAATGTTTACAAGAAAATATCAAACTTCAAACTCCATGGGGACCTTTACACCATGCTAATTTTTTTTACGCACATTTGTACACTAACAGTAGACAACTGCATCACGTCCTAGCAGCTCTAATGTGATTGTGATATCCTCAGGCGAGGTTGTGATTTTGCGATATCCTCAGGCGAAGTCTCTCTCTATGGACTGCTAATGTGATTGCGATATCCTCAGGCAAAGTCTC
>JGI24021J15306_10000753_pt1 | contig 27733 bp, 14 predicted proteins | sample Ectturendosymbi1_FD_15306 | JGI IMG/M metagenome (IMG submission 15306) | reverse complement strand
TTTTTTCTCTGCTGTTACTTCAGCCTTTCAACTTTTCACCTGTAAGCTTTGCTTGCAATTTTCAGGACTGAGGATGCGTAACTTTACGTGAAATCGACTTCCTATTAAAAATTTGCTGATCGATTCCTTGCTTACACCCATCGTGGAAAGTACATACTTGAAAAAACAGATATTATCTAATAAACACTTTGTAAAATTCACACTGGTTGGTGGTTTCACGGGATTGAATTCCAGTCATTGCAGCACAACTTCAAGTCCAAAGATCGTTTCAGATTTAGAATCTAATATTTTAGCTCAGGAGTGGGCAAGTAACGGCACGCAGACCACATGTGGCCCTTCACAGCGTTTTCAGTGACTCGCGGAAGCATTCAGACCTTCAAATTTGAAATTACATCCAACCTATCACAACAAATATTAGTGGTGAAGTTAACTTAAACTAAGGCTCGCTTCTATTTCCATTAGAAGGTATGGCCCTGCACTATACGCGGCCTTCTCAAAGTGACCCCCGAGTCTAATTAATTACCCCCTCCTGTTTTAGCACAATCAAATACAGAAAGGAATATGTTGTACAACCGTAGATAGTTCACTTAATCTGAAAAAGTGGCTGTGAAGTTGTAGCACTGGACGATGGCAGTAGTTCTGTGCCAAGCTTTTATAGAAACACGCCTTAGCATTGCTTTTTCTTGCCTCTTCTAAAATTGTTGTGAATGTAATTATACACTTTCCAGTCAGAACTGATGATGTAAGTGTTTTTGTCAGAGAATCTTTGGAGCACTGTGGACTTGCATCAAAAGCCGTACAAACCGTGTGTGGTCTTACGAGCAAAAATAAGCATGTGCATTCCCGTTGTTGAAAGAATGCAATTCATGTTGTGTCTAACAACACCTCAAATTCCTTAACTTCAGTAGATGTTTGGACATTCACGGAATTTGGTAAATACATGTTTTATACAAAGTAATGTTCGCGAAGGATGATGTGCACTCTTATACGTTGTTGAGCATAGGTTTTCAAAATGAAGAAAGGAGGTACCATGGTTGTGAAGAAATGCACATAAAACGTTACCTATCGAGTTCAACACCAAAATATTCACAGAACAGATCACGCCGAAGTTACGCTAATTTGCAGTGTATCTAGTATGCAAAAGATATAGCCTTACAACAGTAATAATTGTAGTTTGTACGAAGTTCTAACTGACAATGGCAAAACGTTCTTGTTAGAAAAACAGAAATTACAGCAACGCCTTTGATTGCTGTGTCACTGATGTCCTTCCGTGCGAATGGCACTAGAAAATAAGGGGAAATTTTTTCGTAAGCATTTAAAAGATAACTTTATCATTAAAAGTTGGCTAAACAAATATTTCTGTAGTGAATATTTCTATATAATTTGACAGAGATGATTGTAATCCAATCAAAGAACACATCTTGAAAATAATAAGCAATAAATACCTTTGAAAACCGATTCAAGTAACGAAAAGCACAGGTTTACACGTCAGTTTAGGTGAAATAAAACGATACAAACGCAACAAAAATTGACTGTTTTCTGCTTAATATTTCGCAAACGTTTCAAGCGTTGGATAATATTTGTTTTTTCTAAAAATGGAAAATTAGAGAAACAAAATCTTTATTTTTTCAAACTCAAGCCACTTACAGCTGTTTCGCATTTTTTTGCATGATTTCATTTCGGTAAATTTTCATAGGAGCTTCGAAGATGTTTAGCATAACGGCTATTTAATGCAAATTTTTATTTCCTGATGTATGCATAAGTTTTTTCTTTCTCGATGTAACAGATTTTTATGTATAAAGGCATCCAAGACATTTTTTTATAGTTAAGCCAATTCTTGCAAATTGATGATGAAAAACTCACTGAAAAATCTTAAAGGTCTTTATAAGAGAGAAATGCTTTCATGTGAATGCAAGTAATGGTGATATTTATACACAAATGCTTTCCCCACAGTATAAGATCAAACAAAGCAACTCTTGCACTGTTTAAAAAATTATAGTTATGTTCGTTTCTTTTAACAAAATTTGTCAAAAACATCGAGTGGATCCACAAGCCCCATTTTTGAGAAAACTGGAAAACAAGGAAAACAGTTTGTAGGAGCGTTTAAAAACAACTCAAGTGCATAGTTTTGTTACTGGATCCTTCAATCGGGGACAAAAACTTTAGTCATCACTCAAAGCGATTTAAAAACTGTGCTTACAAAACCGCCTGCAGCAGAACACTTTGCTTGCGGTTACCAAGCAACTGAATGCGCTTCTATTTCAAAAACTTTGCGTTTTGATTTCACTTGTTGTTTTGAGAAAACAGGAACTGAGGTCATTGTAATATTTTTTTTGAAAAGAAACCTTTTGACTGTGCAGGAAGTTACACTTTAAATTATATTGGAACAGAACAGCTCAATGGTATCAAACGTACTATCTGCAAATGTATAGTAGTACAAAAACAAAAGTCTAGATCTTTCAATCAACACGTCTAGAACATACATCTGTGATCTTGAGTGAGTCGCGGCGAAGACTCAGTTTTCGAGGAGCACGAAAAGTGATTAGTCATCGGAAGTTGCCGACTATGACTATTAACAGGAAAAGCGGCTTTGCGGTTTTCGAACTTCTTTCGGTTTTGCTGACGGGTAAAAAAATTGTTTTTCATATAATTTAATTTTTGTGCTGAATATGCGAACAATTCTTGCTTGTGCGTAACTCAGTCTAAAGTGATCCTGTGAAACCTTGGTCTTCCAAAAAGTGAGCTGCCCTCTTTGTTAATTAATCATCTCATTCATATTAGTCAACTAGAAAAATTAGCTGTAGAATAAACTAGTCTCCACACAAAACTAGTTACCGGGACGAAGTTGAATCAATCAGTAATCTTTTTGTTTTAGGAAATTGATTGCCTGTTTTTGAAAAATTGCGAATTGATTCAACTTCATCGCATTTGTGCACACTATAGTTACTTGGATATAGACATGTGCTAGTTTGAATCATGGCAAAAACAAGACAGCAGAACACAGTCGGCTGATTCCTCAAAAGCTTACTGCACACTTCGAAGTTTTAATTGCTGCAGAATAAATGTTGTAAATGACCAAGTCCCTGCTTTGCCGAAAAAAAAACGAATTGCCATCTGCTGCTGTCAAAGAAAGGTTAACTAAATACTTTTCCAGATTTTGACGTGTGCTGTACATTCCATTGGCTTATTCATTTTATGATAAATACAAAACATTTGATCTGTTATTTTTGCAATGCTATTCGTCCAAAATGTTTTTCGGAGCTCTTTCTTGAGTGAAAAACATTGAGATAGTACGCTTGCAACAGTGTTGACAAGAGTAAATACATACAATTTAACGCTCGAAGAAAATATAAACTTACCGGGTTCTGCACCTTTTATCAGGTGAAACGCAGAGTGGGATTAGTTTTTTCGTGTATACCTATCAAAACATTTGAGAGAAACACGAGGACAGTGGTTTCTAATCAAAGCGTTGTGCCACAAAACAATAGATGCAGGTTGTGAAAAGTTTAATATGTGCTGAAAAACTTTTTTTAATTATGTAACTTCTGCTAACAAGCCAGTGATATACCTCTGCAGCATCAAATGAAAGATTGAAAAAATTGGTCATGCAAGAACATGCTGAAATTAATTTCTACTGTGTAAATACTTTAATTTCACCTTTTTTATTACAACTATAGTGGCCTTTTGTGTATTTGCTTACATCATGCTTGCATTTTTCACTTCAACAAACCGGGAATATTTTATGGTAACTGACATTTCACTGACGCTATTACAAGATTTCTATCTCAGCACAACGCTACACTTCTCAACATTTGACAGAGAGAATAAACTTTCATATAAGAAAGTTTCGTAAACGTATAATTTTTGAAGGTGGTAATAATTCAGGAGACTGCTCGTGGTTCGACTTGACGATTCCTAGCTTGCATGCATTCTTAATCTTCATGCGGAAAGTTATTGTGCACATTGCAATAACCTTTAAACTTACGTATTGTAAATTTTGTCTTGCCGTTTCTCTATGTTTTTAATAAAGAGATTCCAGAGATCACTTGCAAGATGGAGCTCGTAGTATGATACATATTGCCGATGAAATTATAAAACAACAACAACTTTCGCAATCCAGGTGATGCATAAGTTTCAAGTACTCTCGTGAATTATTTCAAATTCCGATATTCACTGAAGTCACTTGCCTTTTATAAGTTACTTATCATCAACAGACGCTTTTGAATATTTGACGTCGTGACTAGTGGGACTACCAAATATGTACGCAGCATGTACTGGAACTTTCCCAACTGAGTAGTGTTTTCAGCGAGGTGCAATATATAATCATTATAAGTTGTAAACTGTTGAATTTATAAACTCAACTTGGGTGGGATTTTTTCAATATAGGCAAAACACTTTTGACCACTGCCGCGTAGACCTTCTTTTTTCAGAAGATTTTTCTCGTGCAGAACTGAAAAAAAAATTTTCTGCGTATAACCCTATTAAATTAGATCGGTTATTTTAATTCAATAAATATCTACTTCCTTATTTCGCACATCCAGCCGCTAACGGCTTGCTTCCAGTAATTCTTGACTAGGTGCGTTTCGAAATTCGCCTGTTCACCCTGCAAAACGGTGGTTCTGTCAGCAGACATTCCTGTTTCGTAACTTGCAGAGTTGAAGAGTTAGCTTATATCCAATTTTTACAAAACTGGATGTATTTCGCCCCTTGTTAATATGCTGAAAACTTTTCACGAAGCCTGTTTGAAAATACTGTGTATTCTTAACTACTCGAAAAGCCGACCTTTCACCGGCTGCTGCTCAGTTACTTGCTATCCGTGGCGTCGCATCTCTATTAAATTTCTGCGACTGATGTGAGTTCAGATTTTTGAAATGGTCCTGATAATTAACGATTTTAAGTGAAGGCAAGTTCTTGCACGCGAACTAGCCCATGTTGTTTCCCGGAATGAACAATTACTGTCTCGAAAGAAAATTAACGACATTTTTTCCAAACCATTGCAGAGCCGTGCACTTCAACTGCTCGTTTTTCTGGAAAGATCGCAAACTAAGAACAGCAATTCAAAATAATGAAAGCAAAAGATCTAAGGTTATTAAAAATATTTTAATAGAAGCGTATTTTTCGTGTTTAGCGTTTAATTCCTTATGTTTCCAAGATTGAACCAAACCTTTCGTATACGGGCACGCGCATTTACAGAGATTCTGTTCTTGTTTGAATATATATGTTTGACTTTGTCCAAACGGTGACTTTAAAATTGACATGAGTAACTCTAGCTTTTTGTTGTATTTTTAGTAGGGTATGTTTGTGCGATTGTATTTTGCGCGTAAAATCTGTTTACTTTTTCTCTCTTTTTTCTCTTCTTTGAAGAAATTGTAGCCTGCCGTTGCGAAAATAAAGCCAAAGGTGTTTCCTGGCGTTGGTCTGTCCTGTTTGGCATCTTCGAATAAACAAACAAACAAATATAGGATGCAAGGTATTTCCTCTGCGTTGTTGCAACACAAAGCGCGATCTGCACGACACTGAATCAGACTAGAAGCTTATTACACAAGTGTCTCAAGGAGGAACCTACTGCGCTGCGTGAATTGGCCGAACAGGGTTGATGCCATTTTGCCAGAAGCGCAAGTGCACAGACAACTTCAAACTTCTGCGATTCATGAAGTAAGAGCCTTGAAACTCAGCAGAGGTCGCAATCTTTAAAGTTGTGCTCCTTCCAATTCTCAGTAATGGCCATAAATTTTGATAAGTGCACGTACGATTGTAATCAGTGGAGCAACCAACAGACGAAGCGATTCTGCGAAAAGCGACACATCAAAAAAATCATCCGTATCATTAAATCTCAGCTTCGGTGTTTTAGCTGTTTAAACAGAATTCCCCTAATTGGTTCGGTCAGCCTTGAGTGTCGCATAAGTAGACGGAGATATAAGCATGTTTATGGATAGCGTGCCAGATTCACATCATAGAACGGATTCTGCCTCGCTTTGATGTACAAACATCAGAGTTTGCGATGGTAGATCAGAACCCGTAGCTTTTTAACTAGATGAGTGAGTGTATGACTGAACCAGTAAAGTAATCAAAACGAAATTAATTAACGATCAAACAGATGATCTAGAACTCCCAACCGGGCGCTATGCCTTTTACCCTGAGTCATGCTGCGTTATTTCTTTCCGGTTTCGCAACGTGCTCAAATGAAAATTTTCAGAAAGATCAATCTTTGATGCCAAAGAGAAGGATGGTGCCGATTTTGTGAAGAAAGAGCTACAAATTTTCAAATGACACTATTTTGACTCTTGTGGTCGCGCAAGTGAAAAATGCAGCATAGTCTACGCTTTGACCGCTGGTCTAAAGTATTGATTTCTTGATCTACCATCTGGAAAACTCCTGTCATGAAAACAATAGTTGAAAAACCTTCGCTTCGAAAGGAATGATTGAAGAATGCAAGCAACGTATGAAATAAACTGAAGATTGAAAGTTCAGGAATGATGCCTTCATTCTTTGTATAGGCTACTCCAATCAGCAAATGCGGGTGTGATTACTGTGCTGGACAATGCCCGACAGGAATTTATCAGCAAATAAACAGCGGCCAGAGCACAAATGCGAAATCATATCCTGCTGCTGTTGCATAAATCATGCTTTCGTTTTATGCTTTTGTAATTTGAGCATATTTGATGCAGACTGTGCCTTCACAGGCTTTTTTGTTTATAGCTAACAAATGTTTTATTTTCTGAATGGAAATAGGTTTTAAAAATGAATTTTAATTGCAATATGTTAAGGAGAACCTGAAAATGTCTTACAGCAAAATGTTCTTACGTTTTTGCTTGTTCCAAAAACACTTCTCTCACATCTATAAAAACTGCTTAATCACATTAAAGAATTGGCCAAATTATTTTTATGTGTTTGCTTTGGTGGAAGGGAAGTGATTTGTTGTTTTGAATTCAACGTTTGATAAACAACTAATTCGTATAAATCAAAGCTTTCATTCTGTTTGCATATTTTTTGCTTGTGCATGTTTTGACCTTACAGGCACAGAAGTCGACGTTGTAGAGGAGATGGTTGAACGAATGGCTGTTTTTTCGTACCTCGACGTTTCTGTTGACAACGAACAACCCAGTAGAAAAAAGGGGAACTTAAAACCCCATGGTATTTTTAAAACCGTAGTTAGCTGCAGTGTCGCAAAAGAGACCTAAAAACGAACTGAAATACAGGTTAAGGCTGTGGAATCGTTTATTTAGTATTCAAAGTTTATTTAACACTTTCAAGCATAAGCTTAAGCTGAAAAACACTTTTTTTTCCTTTCTTGGTGTCTTAAAAGATCCATTTTTGCTGTTTCCGAGTGCTTTCAGCTAAGTTGTTTCGTTGCGTAATATCGAACGTTAGCTTTAGGAAAGCAAACACAGTTTGCTGTGTTTGCAAACACAGTTTGGTTTGTTTGGTTTCAGAGTTTTTGCACCACATGTTGGTTTCTCACACACTGAGCACTCGAAATTAATACTCTCATGACAGAGTGATTGAGCGATTAAGATATAGATTTCTTATAGTATGTGGAACTCTAAACTCGATCAAAAGAGTAACCTCTAAAACCTGCTGTGAAAAAGAAGAAATGATATCGTTATTGATCATACAGTAAATCAATTTTGTGTTTTGGCGCACTCTTTTGAAAACCACGAATTTTTGTCTAGACTCTGTCACGCTGATGACATGTAACAAGTACGTTATTTATTGCCTGGTTTCAGTCAAAAACTTTTTTTACTTTGGGATATCTTATGTTTCAGCATTTGCTGATTTAACTGTCAGCCATATGCCAAAATAGCAAACGCCTCTTACTTATTCCACAACGAACATGAGTTGCAAGTTCATCTGTTTTAATCCGTCTAGGAGCAAAGTTGATTTGATTTATGAAAGCGTGGTCCAATTACTTCAGACCTACGGGCCATTTTTCAAAAACGTGACTACTTTCGGGCCACTTCGTCCAACAACATGATGTATGAAACAATAGAACCGCAACATTTGAAACTAAAATGGGAAAATAAAAGAGACCATCATTGATGCCATTAAACAACAGTCAGTGGCGTAACTGACGGGGCAGGGATCGATACCCCCCTGGCAAAATAAATGTGAAAATTTGGCCCCTTTTAGCTGATATTTTGATATTTACCTGTAGTATTCTTTTAGTTTTGAGTAGGTTGTTTTTTTTCGGTATTTCGAGATGTTTTCGTTTTTTTAGCTAGTATAGACATCTACGACAACCGGATTCACAATAATTTTTAACTTTTTTTAGCATTGGCTAGTGGGCCCCTTCAGTAGCCAATGGGCCTCCTTCAACCCGTTTTGCCCCCCTGGCTCAAACCTCTAGTTACGCCACTGACAACAGCAAAAAGCAATTCATTACAAATCTCTGTCAGCGTGATGCCTGTGGTCGAGGCTTCGCTGACACTATCGTTCCTTTATCAATCCCAGTGGTAGTGGAAGCAAGTCGGAGGCTGTCGTCCAGTGTTTCGTCTGCCATTCGATTCAGTTTTTAGATTTGAATTGCTTCATAGTAGAAAATGTACTCTCCACCGGCATGTACTTCCACATACATAGTGCATTTTCATTACGATATGTATCTTTGCTGACAAATTTCCAGAAGCTCTCTACAGTGTAGTCCAGGCTTTCTCAATCTGTGTACCATGGTTCACTAGCGGGCCAGGGAAGAAAATTTAGGGGTCACGACCTGGCAAGGGTGTGCAGAGGTCTGATGATGCCCAGGACAACTGCTTGATTGTATGCTCCCTTTCCGAATTCTATACTCTAGTATTGAGGAATGTAAGAAATGCAGGCATTTGAAATACGTAAAAACTAGTAGGCCTATTGATAAAAAAACAAGTTTCTAAAAGTTATGCATGCAGCATGTGTTAGTATCCTTACAATACGAAGAAGAAACTAGTTACAGCACTTTAATTAAATGTAATTTTAATAATATCACTCTGGATTCCCGGGACCGTTGCTCCGTTCGCCACCCCCTCTGCACGACCCTGTGTCCTGGTGTTATTGAAATTTAGAATGCTTTTGCAAGTTGAACCTTTTAATCGAAAACGTAGGTAGCTCTTTAGCTTCAAACGTCATAACACGCTCTCTTTTGTCATTATGTGTTAGAAATGATTTCAACATGGAAATTGCCACTTCGTGGAAATTGCCACTTTGTGCACAATATGCAGTTATTGAACGCATTTTGAGGCAGGTAGGGCATAGGCCATAGGCATATTCAGGGAGGCATGGGACCCCGCGTTTTTAGCTGATGTGATCATTTTGTGGTTTGTGAAGCGGCGTCCCAAACAAAAATACTGTTGCTCGCCTAAAATCAAGCATTTTTCCCCCTCCCTAAAACATTTTGGGCTGGCTACGCCACTGAAGCAGGGGACTCTTGTTGCCATGAAAACAAAAAGTAGAAACAAGCTTAACGTGGAAGATGACTTGTTTTGTACACTGTCATGTACGGAGCCTCGAATATGTATGCTTTCTAACAACAAATAGGCTTAGCCTTCGCGTTGATTGTAGTGCATATTGTGTTATAAAAAGTTGTTTTTATTTGTTTGTATTTCTGTTCTATGTGCATGTGCAACAGTTGCCGCATTGGAGAAGTTGTTCAGTCGGACCCATTGTTTGATGATTACTTGGGCCACATGCTTGAAAAGGTTAAGAACCCCTCACCTAACGCAGTTATTATTGCACATTTTTATTAAATGACGTTACGCTTGTTCTAATCAAAATTACGTACTGTAACATACCCAGAACATTCAATCAATCCTGAAAAAGCTCACAGGCCATACAAATTCTGTCCGCGGGTCACATGTGGCCCGCGGACCTGTAGTTGGACCACGCTGATTTATGATATGCCAGTCATACTTTCAGCTGAACAACATACAATTTGTTTATCTTTTAATAACATCTGCCAACATGTGAGATTTAGCAAAAAAACACGCTGTAGCTTCATGGCCAGCTTGTGAAGAATCTGCCAGCTTGGCTCCGTTTCGTCTTTTTGTGACGATCCAAACTTGCACATATCTGCCCTTCAACAGTTCTAAGCCACAGTAGTGTCGCACGCAGGTGAATACATTGCAATTTATTTCATTCAGAAAGACATGTTACATTTTGATAAGAAAAAACTAGCATTTTGTCGCTGCTGTAGTTCTTTGCAGAATTTAGATTGGCTGTAGATTTTAGGCTAGTAGAGAAGTGTTTTATAAGCAGGGCCAGAGCAAGGTGGTTTAGGCCCCTCCCAAGCTGTGACTTTGGGGCCCCCAATTTACAACATATTGGATTTAACTCATACTATTTTTACAAACGTCGGTTTATTTTAACAAATGTTTGTAAAAGCATATTTCTACAGCATCAACATAACATGTAAAGCAGACATACTATACCACACAGACTTAGACTTCAGCATTTACTGAATTTAAATCTAGGAAAATAATTTTTTCCAGCTTTCAATATTGCAAAAGTTTTTATTAATTCAGAATCAAAAGAGCAATAAATTTGATTGATCTAACGAACAGTTAGGCTACGATTTTCCTAACTAGCATAACAGCAATGAAACTTCCATTACACGAGCACAGACAAATACGACGCTAAAAGCAATAGCACGCAAAGAATGAATTATTTTTCTATATGGCTAACTCGAATACAAGTAAAAGGTCTTATCTCTCTTTGGAATGTCGTTGAAAAACAGGGAAACTTTTGCAGACAAACACACAGTGTTAATTTTCGTAATTTGAATAAAATTAGCGCCATCTTGTGATAAAAGCGTCCCAACTGTGCTGTAAAACGATTGCTCAATGGCTAAACTAACTATACTATCATAAAAGATACAGCGCTATTGATTGAATAACTGGATTTCTCACTGGTGTAAAGTGTTGAATTTTCATTGGACACCTCTGATGCAAGATACAGTGTAGATTACAGGCGTGGGCTACGATTTTACCTGGTTGTATGTGTTGGAAACGGGATATTCTATTCTCGCACAGTGAAAAGATACAACACAGGTCTGCAACAGAATTTTCCTGAATGATTTCTTACTAGACTATATTAAAAATGCCTGCAATCAGCGTTGATTCAGCAACGTTACCTACACCCGGATTCAGCAAACATTTTCGCACTGGGGACCGGTTTCAGCCTGGCATCATTTTGCGGACCGGCCCTCAATAAAATAATGAATGTTTGGTGCATGCGAATTTATTACAACTCGTAAGTCATCACGACACTGATTCAGTGGGAGATCTGTGCTTGCTTTGCCGCAGTAAGATGCTCCGACCTGCAGGGATTATGATAGTCAAAGGCACACGCAGTGTGTTCCTTATGTCAGTTGTTCCAGTCACTTTTGAACCAATTTGGACATGGTCCAGCATGGTCCGGGAACAATTTCTTCACGAGCAGGCACTGGGCCGCGCCCCCCCCGGTGTTTGCCGACCACTGACCTACACAACTGCTAGCTTACGAAGGCAAATTCTGACAACCAAGCTAACCACAATGCAATGATTGGCTCAGACAACTGGAAGCTATGTGTCGTGGGAAGATCAACGTCTTTGACGTATTAGATAAATATGAATGTTGAAAGGGGAAAGGTTTGAAATCAGTTTTTGGTGAGTTCAGTTCTGGTGTATCTGCATGCCCTAGCAAAGGTCCTCAGTCAGATTGTGGTTCGATGGGTAAAACTCTTCCTGCGGATGTGTTAATAAGTCCTAATCATGCGTGGTTTGGAATTCGATGAGATAAAGTCTGCGTGAAAAGTGGGCAGGTACACAAGGACCGGATCTGATTGTTTGAGATCAGATCGAATCAGGGTTTCAAAAAAGGCAGATCCGCAAATCTCTGTTACGAATTGGTCAAAGCCAGTTTACGAACCAAGTTTTTCCCAGATATTCTACTGTTCAAAGAATCAATTGACGCAGTAAGTGAGTAACAGTTGTAGAAAGTGCAATTTGCGCGCATCGCTTGGTGTGAGAGCTCTGATTATGATCAGAGTAATAGCTATAATTATTTTCTGACTTACGAATAATTATTCGTAACTCGAATAATTATTCGTAAGTCAGGAAAACTGCTTCGCTCGTATTTCGGGTAACGTTATTGGTGCACCAGGACAAGAATAAAACAATTGTAGACATGTAACGTGAGATAAGAGCAAGATTTTCTGTGGCTATTAATGTCTTCAAGTAGCTTCAGCTTTTTTGTCTTTTGTTGCTCCGTAAATGAAAGCACTTGAAAAAAATCAAGAATGGAAATTACTTTTTCTGTCAGTTTCATCAATGAAATGCAATCAAAAAGTACGTCTTTCACAACTAAGCAATTTCTTCACCATTCTGCATTGCAAAAAGAAATCAAAAACAATTGGCACAATTGATAAAAAAATATTCAAGATAATTTTTTGATGCAAGCAATTTCCCAGTTACTTTGATCGCGACTGATTCCTTTTCAACTGCCTCGGAACTTTGACAATGATCTTGCATTTCAGACAAGCGAAAACGTGGGTGTGTGCACACCTGGAACTATTTTTAACTTAAATAAAACCATGCACACTTGTTTGCACTGCCATGCTGAGAAAACTCAACATTTTCACACGTATTCTCCAGTCTGTATAAAAGGGCAAAGGATTTTTTAGAGACTGCATTGGATACGAAGGAAAGTAGTCGACTTTACGATGATACCGAAAGCTTTCTTTGTTTTTTTCGCATTTTGCGCTACAGCGTCAGGTGAGTTAATGACGTTTAAAACTTGTCTTGGAAAATATCTAAAACATATTTTTTGGAAACCGCTTCATGAGAAGCTTGTGCTAAGATTACTTGAATTTATTTGTTTGCAGAAAAAGTGAAAGTGTTCCGATTCCATTCATGAAATTGTTTTTTCATTTGCTGCATGCAGTTACGTAAGAAGCATACAAACGCTTGTCTATGCGTTACCTGTCGAACTGAAGCATCTAGGGATCAAAGAAGAGGCAACACAAAAAAGCATCCGTTGCATCAAATATCAAAATGCCAGAACTTGCTTGAGCAAGTTGCGTTGATGAGTTCTGTCACTGGAAGAAACTAAACATACTGTTACTTGTGCAATGTAGTGATGCGAGGTCATTTTACACGCAAGCAAGTAAATCTCAAAAAGCCAAAATGATCAATTGAACAGAAAGTCAAGGCCAAAATGCGTTTTATGAGATATCTGAACAAAAAAAGAACGAAAAAAGGAACAAGCAAGTAAATTAATAATAAAAACAAGCAGGTAAATCCGAAAAAAAATCCCAAAATAATAAATTGTACAGCAAAACACATCAGAATTCCGTGTTACAGCAGTTTGAAACAGCAAAATTTCCATCAAATTTTGAAAAGAAGAAACCTGCCGAACAAAACCCCGCAAAAAACAAGCCCACAAACAAACAACATGCAAGCTTTCAAGAACAAAACCAAGATCAGGAAAAAACAAGCCCAAATTTGTGGTGAAACCTCAAGGTTGGCAACACTGGTGTAACCCCCAACCACAGCAAAAAAATCATAAGTTCCACTTTGAAAGCTTTTTTTACAATAAAATGTAGAAAAAAAACTTCATGAGTTTCACATCAAATCTTGTGCTGAAATTCAAGATTGCTTTTCTACATATTGCATCCTTCCAAAAGTAGTATTCACTCACAGAACGTATGAGTGCGTGTCTTTCTAAGGTGCCCTATTATAAACCGCTCCTTTTGTTGTTGAACGATGTGAAGGCGTTAGTTTTAGTTCAGTGGGTAAGCACTTTCCCAGCTGTTCCAGACAGTTGCTGGTTGGCGAATCGAGCAAGGCACGCACGTGTTGGCGCTTCACCCGCTTAACGTTGCACACGAGTCTTAGAAATAAGCTCGCACAAGATCTTGCGTGACATGTCGTGACAAAAAATTTGAGAAAAATGAACAGATCCTTGACGAGATTCGTCAAAACTTTTTTTGAGTTTTCTTAAATGTTGCATGTTCGTAAAAAAACATTAAATCAGTTGCAGCTCTACGTGCATCTTGTTGTTTGCTTTGCGTAGATTTTAATTTTGTGCCGATCGTTTAAAACCACTCACCAAAACTGTAAGATATTTCGGTAGCTGCGACAAATTCAAATTGTCAGTGGCAACAGTGCTAGTAATTTCAAGTATTTCTTAAATTAAACAAGACACTTGTGGGTAAAACAAAGCTTTTCGAAAATTACGATGTAAACCAGAACATCCTCAGTGGAGCCAAGTAACAACCTAAGATGTCCCATCGCATGTGGCAGAGGCTATTCCTACCAATAGGAAACTTTTCCCTATTTCAGGTGCCATTCTTTATCAAGAAGAGTTTAATTCCTATAACAGTTTCCTGAATAGCTTCGAAATAGAGGTCGTTCCGACCTCCCACAACAACGAACTCCAGTACTACACTGACAGGACTGAAAACATCAACGTAGAAAATGGTCATTTGGTAATCACACCCTTGAAAGAAAAGTAAGTAATGGGTTGGTTTTTCTTAGTTTTGTGTTTGTCTATTAATTACATTTTATTAATTCATTCAGTTGTCTGTTTGTTTATTTATTTATTACAAACGGAAATTCATATTTTCACAAACACATTCATCCCAGCTTTACTACTTTTGAATCCTGAAACCGATACAGAATATAGCTTCAGAATATAGCTTTTATATTGTTTTGTTTGATTGCAACACACATCCCAACACGCTGTTCAGCTCCTTGCAGGTGGTTCAATTCTTTAGAAACGTCTGTGCTCTAAACGTCTACAAAACTATGTGGTTTTGCTTTGATTTTGGTTTTGCAAGGCAGAATCACGAAAAACAACGACAAGCAAAAGCAACCTTCTGCCAAGCATCCGCATTTCCACAAAAAAAATATGATTTAGTTGTGATGATAAGAACCTTGGTTTGGAGTGTTTGATATTGGTGCCACACCGTAGCCATTCATTCTCTCACCTTTTAATTGTTAGCAAATTGAAACTTGCTTTGAATTAGATGCAAATCGCTTGCTATCCAGTTGCTGTACACATTGCCTTCCTGGTTTCGCTTTTTGCTTGTCTGTAAAGATAAAAATACTTCTGCTGAGTATGGTGCAAAAAAGAAGAGAATTTCGCCTCATCTTACTAATGTAAGTTTTCTTGTCTGGTGCAGGAGGGAAACAGTTACGGCCAACTTAAGGCCAGATGCCCAAACACCCAAGATGTCCATCAGTCACAGCGTTTATCTACTCAAATTAAAATCAATTGCAGATCTGTACTAACGAAATTAATGCAAATGAATGGTTTATTTATTTTAGTGGAACTTGCTGGTGAATTAAAGTAAGAAATTTGTTTTCGCAAGAGCAGCATTACCTTTTTTAACAGACACAAAATTTTATAAGCTGCCTGCGTTTAACTTTAAAAATTTTTTATCAAACACATAACACATTTTCGGAGAATCCTGTCACAGACTCTCTCCGCTATTGGCGTACTTTTGCATTTTTTACATTCGCATAAATGTTGCTTACAACACCTAAATTCCAAACACGTTGAAAGATAATGGAAATAACTACGTCAACCAAAATTTTAGCAAAAGCACTTATAGTCGAAGTTTGCAGACTAACGGTTAATATACAGTATAAAGAAAAATACGTTACATGTTTTCCAGGCTGCAATAAAAACTTACATATTTGAATATCAAACATCACAGTTTTGTTTCTTTAAATCTTAGAATATTTGGTCAATGTTTTAGTTTGTATCACCTTTGAAAATGACATCCTAACTAGGTTTCAATTACTCAGAATGTAAAAACACTATTGTTGTAATGTGAATGAAGGCAGCAAACTAAATTCGCATCACAAGCTAAAAAGAAACTGTTTTTGAAAAAATAGCAGATACCATACTGATGTCAAAACTGTAAATCTGTGCATTTGCTACCAGGGTTTTCTCCAGAAGCAACGAAAATATTTTATTTTTTGATTCTGACATCAGTGAAGTTTCCAACAATGCAATTGCATAATTAAAAATTGTGATCAGATTCCTGCACAACACATCGTCAGAAAACAAGATGCTTAGTGTTTTGCAAACGGGAAAACAATTCCTTCCTGGTGAATATTTTCATGATTTCAGCGGGGAAATTTCCAATTTACTTTTTCGCATATAGCATCTCTCATGAATGTTTTGACTACTGATTGCATAAGCTTGCATCACACGCCCGTGTAATGAATTTCTTTTTTTTATTTTCGCTTCCCGCAGCAGACTATTGTCCAACAGATCAGTCGCAAGAAAATAGGAACTTATGACCCTGTGCCAGGGGCGGCGTGTTCCAGAGATTGGAAAAATTTATACGTAAACCTCCTATTAGACCTTTGCAGTCAACCGTATCATCAAACTTCCAGCATTCCCGTATTGAAGAACTGAGTCAATGTTTCCCGTTCGATGGGGGAATTCCCTTTTCTATGTTATGCTGGGAATTAAAAATTCCGCAATGGACAACGGCAGGAATGCAAACTTTTTTGGTAGCTTTTACCTAGGCAGTTTTTATTATTCAAATATGTGGGAGATCTAAAAGTATTTCAGATGGGTTAGATTTTTCTAGATACGAAATAGTAATGGAATTGGAAGCAATGGCACTTTAATAACAATGTTGTCTTTTGCGCAATGACCATCCGAATTTGGCAAAATCAGTTTATAGTGACATCTTGTACAAAACTAATCAAAGTCAACAAAATCTTAATTAATTTTGAAATTTATTGACGAATAAGTTTCCCACAAAGATTTTTTTCCTTGAATGCGGATGAACATGCATAGAAGCGAACTATTCACAAAAAAGAAATCTAAACATGAAGCTTTATTACAGGCTCTTGTTTTTGGTAAAAAAAACGTTTGACGCACCAAAGCAGCAATGAAAATCGCAAGTTTTTCGCAGCTACGGAGGCAAGCAATACACATCAGGAAGAATGCACAGCAAATTTTCATGGAAATATGGACGGGTTGAAGTGAGGGCCAAACTTCCGAATGGTTATGGACTTTGGCCTGCTATATGGATGATGCCAAGGTACAGAGTAATGTCTTACATGCGGTCCGTTGAGAATCTAACACAACCGTAAGGTTTTGAGAAAAAATACTGACGTATAAAGTTTGAAATATTCAGCCATGCAAAACCATTCATCCATCTCGGATGATCTATAATGGTGTCCAGTGGATGATAATATTGAAGGAGGACAGCCTTTCGTCTGAGTTGTTTCACTGAAGCAAGTAAAAAGAAAATTTTTTACATGGCAAAGCAAACTTAGACACTCAAAGCCCATCTTGAACTCAACTCGGAAGCATGGAAAACCTTGACAAAACCTAATTGCAGCAAAGTTTGTTTTTCAAACCTTACAAAGTCAAGCAAGTTGAAAAGTATTCAGCAAAACGTTCCAATTGTATCTCCACTGTCATTATATTCCGAAGTGCAAACTCTTACGAGTTATATGTTCAAGACGAAAGTCAACTTAAGATGTGGAAAACACAACAGGAACTCATAAATTTACAAACTTGAGGCGTTTTGTTTTTTAAGAGACAGCGTATACGGTGGTTGGCCACAAAGCGGGGAGATTGACATCATGGAAGCAAGGGGGCAAAACATCCATGACATTGCCAGCACTATTCATTACGGCATTTGCTGCGACAACCACTACTGGGAGAGTAGTGGAGACATGGACATGCAGTGTTCCATTGACCAATATCACGTGTACACTTTAGACTGGACGCCAACTGAACTGGTGACGTTGACAATTTTTTTAATGTTGTAAATTGATGCATTTAAACTTTTGTTTCTGGACACTGAAAGCGGCACCGTAAAACTGAAAAATTTGGGCCTTATGATTTTCCAAACAAAGAATCGAGTACTTCTCAAATATAGTGCAGTTCATAGTAAATCGTCGTCTATTGGTTTGGACCGCAACCACCCCCACCCTGTGCTGCAGCTTTACGGACAAACGGAATCTTGAAAACTTCGATCGCTTTTACACAATCACTCCCCGCTTCACACTTCAATACAATCAAGACAACAAATAAGACTTCTGATTATTGAAATGTGCAGTTTATAAAACATTCTAAATTATTTCTTCATTGCAAAAATTTTTCTAGCCGCAGTGCGTGTTTTTCTCTACTCTTGTTTTTATGTCAACATTTCACCAGTAAGGTTTTCTTACTGCCTTTGCAGGACTGAAGGTGTGTTTAAACAGACGAAACTAGTATCCCTGTGAAAGATATTGTAAATGGATTCACTTGCGTTACTCCTGTGCCTTATACAATTATTGAACAAATTTCTTTTAGGATAGCAGAACCGTGTTTCGGTAGTGTTCATCATTTTTCAGTATATGCAAATTTTGATTTTTAGGTTTACCGTCTTGATGGCAAAGCTTATTACAGACATAATTTGGACAGGGTGATCAGCTGGATGTACAATGAAAAAGGTACAAGCAAAAATGCATTAAATTCATGTTAGATATTGGTTTTATGCCAATGCGAGAAATACTTATCCTGCTAAAGCAAGGAAGTGATGTGAGCGCATAAAACACGGAGTACAGAAAGTTTGACGAATGTAGATAAAAAAGTTAATTTTTCACAAATAACAATAGTTTATTCATTCGTGGATGATATCATTATCCCTGCACTTGTAACACTTAAATTGTTGCCAACATTAGCAAACAGCAACCTTGTATTTAAATCATCAACAAAAATTAAGCAATAACTGGTTAGAAGCAGCACCACAAGCAAAATATTTGCAATTGAGAATGAAGCAATCCTTTTACAACTTGAAATAGCATGGCTGCGCTGTAAGTCTACTATAAACAACCAAAACATATTTTGAAGTTATTGAAACATTTTCGCAAAATTTGTCGAATTGTCTGAAAAATTTGCTTAACCTCATCACCAGAGACCACTGATTTGTTAAATGGATATTTTGAGTTGTTTAACAACGATAACTTTTGAAGGAAAATTGGCAACAGTGCAGAATCTTTATTTGACTTTCATGCAATTGTATAGGTGCAAACACGTTACCGAAAATTATTTAAACGTGCTTCACCTTCATGTTAAGCTCTTTTGAAATCTTCTGATTACGCCAGCCCTGCTAGTTACTTCTAAAATTGAAATCAGTGAGCAATAACAGATTTTTTTAAATAAAATATTCTGGACAAACAACTTATTTTTTTCCTTTATATTTGCCCAAAGATAATTTAAAATTAGTGCCTGTTAGCAGCGCCAACACCTTTTTATAAACACAACACATTAATGAATATTTTCTATTATGCATTGTTCTGAATACGGTTGCCTTTCTGTGTTGAGCATGCCGCAGTGCGAATTGAAAATACTTTGGTTACCGCAACCAAGTGTATCTACACTGCAAATTAGAACCGATGTTTACAAAAACACCCTTACCTTGTATACATTTATAGGATCTGCATAATAAATCTTTCATCTTAGGTTCTAAAACTACAATATCGCAGAGTAAACTGGTCTTACCTTGGCATGTGCAACAAAAATTTTTGTTTTTCCCTTATTGTTTGCTCTTTTCTAAGACAATGCCCCGAATCAAACTTTGTTCTAACCTCGGGTTTTCAGTGTCCAATGAAATTCACAGAATTTTTATCTGTTGTTCTGGACAAAAAAATCAATGAGAAATTTTTTTTTTTTTGTTAAAATCAACCTATGTCTTTTCAAAGTGATTTCAAATTTGTTACCAAAATGACAATGTCAAATATTCGCAGCAGTGTGATTAATTAAGTCTTGTGGATATGTCAGGTCAACCTTTCGATCAGTACTTTTATCTTATTTTGAACGCGGCTGTCGGTGGAGACTACCTGGACAACCCAAAGCCGAACACAGTGTGGTATTACCCCGACGCTGAGATGTGGGTTGATTACGTGCGAGTGTACCCGCTGGAGGTGAGAACGACAAACGTATTTGGCAAATTTTCACTACGCTGTTTTTGGAAATGCCAAATAGCTGCAAAAAAGTCTTTTCTTCTTGGTCGTAGAGCTCGTGGAAAACAGCACTGAAGTCGCACAAGTTTTACGCAACGAGTCCGATCAGAGCTAACTTTTGTAAACGTTATACTGAAATAGATTTCCTCGCAAAGATGTTGTAAGCAGATTTGTTTGCTTGTCGCTTGTAGTACCTTGTCCCTGAAATGTTGATAAGTGCTGTCAGAATCCTCGCAGAGTTATGAAAGCACAGCATGACAGGCAGATTCATCGAATAGCCTATTTCTGCTATGCAGACGTCTTACAATTCTCTGCACATGTCACGCTTCAAACTAAGCTTTTTGCACCATGCATCACCTTAGCATTTTCTCGAGTGTAGTGGTTAATAAAATAGGCCACTGCATTGAAAATTGATAAACATAACCATACAAATGTAAAGTGGTAGCCTTCGCCGAAGATGTTGGACTCCACTGAAAGAGATGTTAAATTCTTCTCGAAAAAATGGAAGTATAACCCCAAGGATGGCTCACAATCCTTAGCGTCCTTGGAGCTTATTTGTATTTCAGCGTTAAACAAGCAACAGGCATACATACTTTCGACGTTTCTTATTGCAATGTGTGACTGTGTTTGGATTTTGAGAGGAATGAATCAACACATAACAAACTTCAAACTTTACTTGTCTTGAATCATCTGCAAAATTTGCTTGCAGGATATATCCACCTACCAGTGTGCAGCCAAACCTGATGCTGATCCTAACAGCATTTGCGGTAATGTCAACTGGGCCTGCTTCAGCCAGAACTACGCCGACGTTTCAGCGGAATGCACTGCTCAGCTGATGGCGTGTTGCAACTCGCCATCGACCTGTGACAGCGACACCTTGCTAAGTAAAGTTCTGGTGAATTAAGTTGAAAGACAGAGCACCGGTTGAGTGCACTGTAGAATTTAAAGCGTTTAAATAGTTTTACAGGCCCTGCTTGAAAGTTGCACCTGTACAAACATGTGCGTTTACTAGGTGTGAAAACAAGGTGAACAAACAAATCAGTGGAAGCTATTAAAAATACGACAGTAGGTTTTTCAATATGCTGGTATTTAGGCCCTAGCCAAGGGGAGCATATGGGGACAGTGTTCCCAAATTTTGTTGTGTCCAGAAAAAGAAATTAAGTAAGCAAAAATCTTGCCCCCTTAAAAACGTATTTTGACCCCAAAACCTTGAAACCTGGCTAAGGGCCTGCTATTAGTTCACTCGTTTACAGGGAATTGTGATGTGATTAGAGCTAAATAAATATTAGTGGCAATAGGTTTCCAACGTCCTTGTAGGCATTTTGTAAGCAACAGAACGTTGACCAACCGCGCGAAACGAATGAGAAGTAAACTTGCACGCAGTGACATATGTATGCAAAGTGGCGCCCGTGGCAAAGTTTAAATGTGCGGCCTTTCTAATAATTCAAATACACGATAAAGGCACAATTTTTACGAAGGATACAACATGTAGAAAGTAAATGTTTCGAAACGGAAAGTATTTGTGTTTATTTTTGCTTTGAACATTTCAGCAAATAAAACACAAATCATCCATAAAAACGACAACATACTTCTATACTCACTTATTTTTATTATGGAGAACAGCAAACCATTCAAATGATAACGTTTTCATAGTTTATTGGTCTATTTAGTGCTGCCTAACAAAATTTTTTGTCTTACAAAAAAAATCAAACAACATGTTGCAACTGCAAGAGACAATTTCTTTTAAAATGAAACACCTTTAATTTGAATTGCACAATAAATTATTTAATGCAAGTCATGTACCACTTGTGTTTGGAAAACACAATTCCATCGAAACATAAACATCCAGCCTTTCACGGTTAAATTAAATAAAAACAACACTTTCCGTGCCGTTATCGAAGCAAAGTCTTCTATGATTTTATCAAAGTAGGCTTTCGCTCTTTCGTCCCTTTCTATTCTCACCAAAGTTAGATCTCAAAACCTGCCCTGACTTATTGTTAGTCATTGAAGCCCGCAGGTATGAAAGGTCCAGCTTCGGTTTACTGAAAGATCGTTTGCTGCTTGCAGTACATACTGTACAACTGCCATCGTCAGCATTATTTGCAAAGCGATTCGAACAATGTCAGTATGACTTCAGGACGCGATAATTTTAAGTTACATGACTTGAAACTAGCATTTTGCAATCTAGAATCTTCTCGTATTATTGCTTGCCATCTACATCTGAACTGCACACAGCTCCTAAATTGTTACAAGTAGATTTTAGTTTTTCACAGTCAGGACCTTTTCATATCAGTAGCGCAGCCAGCCCAAAATTTTGGGGAAGCCAAATATTTTGAATTCAAAGGAGCAACAGTGTTTGGTTGGGACACCGCGTCTCAAAGCACAAAACGTTAAGATATGCAAGAAATATGGGGGGCATGGCGCCTTTCACCCCCCCTTGCTACGCCTATGTTTCATAAAGCCGTGGGCATCAAGCAAAATGACACATTTGGACGGAAAAAGCTAGCTCTAAATAAGACTAACAAATCCCTTTCATGAGTTAACATTTTTGCTCAGCTGGTAAGGCAACGATACTAACTGCTAAAAATTCGAGGAAACTAACTAATGTTCTCTGCCTTAGTGTCTGAACTGGGGCATTGTATTCAGCCTAATTATAGTTATTATTGGACACTAGTGGCCTTCAAAAAAGTTTTTTCAAAGTCAGAGTGAGCCGCAGCGGTTAAATCTGTAGGACCTCAACAGCAAGTTAGTTGCGTAGGCTCGTAACCAGGTTTTAAGGTTTTGGGGACAAAGTGCATTTTTAGGAAGGTAGGATTCTTGTTTTTGTTGTATGCTTCAATAAAATATTTTCCGGGCACAACAAAATTAGGTGGCGCTCAAAAAATGTTAGGGGTAATTGCCTCTGAATGCCCCTGCGTGGCTGCGCGTCTGTATGCGCTTAGCAGACAGTTTCTCACAGCCACAGACTTAAACTCGTCTCAGACAGATTCTCACTAATATATTTTTGCCTGAAACGCAGCGGTAAGATATTAGTCAGAATCTGGCTGAGACGAGTTTAAGTCTGTGGCTGTGAGTTTCTGTCTGACTTAGCCTTTCATATGGCCTGAGAAGGACGAGGTCTCGTAGGTATGACATGTGAGAGTTCTTGTCCTGTCATAATGTCTAACCGTCTTGTTATGTCACAGCGCCACAGTTTTGTCATAATGCTTGGTAGTGCTGACGCAACACGGCCAATGTAAGGATGCTGTGTTGCAAGGTTGCCAATCTGGCTTTTTTGAAGGCAGATTTTGAAATTCTGGCTTTTTTTGAACACCTTTGGCATTTTTTGGATGTCAAAAAAAAACAGACAAAATCTGGCTTTTTTCAGTCGGAAAGGCTTGGATCTGCAAAAACATTGTCTGAGCTGCATATTCATTATAAATCTACTCTGAAAAGAGTCTGTAACCATGCAGGATGCACAAAATATTGAAAGGAGCTTACTGCTGCCCTGAAAACGATCGATTTTATTGTTGAGAAACAAGTATACGACAGTGTAATTACGGGGAAAGTGAATGCCTCTAATGAGTTGAATTGTGTTGTACCGTGGTGTCTAACGAGTTTTAACGTCTGTTTTGTGTTTGCTTATGCATATTTTGTGTGTTAATGCCTTCAAACTGCGATCTGTTTTTTTTCTGTTTTTTTTTGGGGACAAGATCTGGCTTTTTTTGGTGAAGACAGGTTGGCAACCCTGCTGTGTTGCTGCAGCTTTGCAGTTTACGATAGTATGGGGCGCAAAACAGAGGTTCAAGAAACTGTAAATAAAGATTTTAATTTTTACCAAGCAATGTTTGCACCCGCGTCAAAGTGGCGCCCATAGCACATGCCATGCCTGCCATAACCTAAATACGCCACTCTTCGTACGTCATCTCAAATCAGGAAGAAGGGATTGAATCTTTTTTTGCAAATTAGCGTGATTCAACATGAGATTACTTTTGGCATTTTTTTAGCGTTGTCCAGCGCCGTTTTCAATTCGTACGATTCGCAAGTAAATGACGACAACTCCTGCAACTTCGATGGCACAGCAGAGCGGCAGTACGTTCTCAACGATGGCACTCTGACCGGGAATGAGGCTGGACAATGCCTGGTTAAAGACAGTGCTAATGCGCAAGACATTTGCGGTTCCATGCAGTGGGCCTGTTATGATCAGAATTACGCTGACGTGAGTGCCTGTGTCAATACAGCAATTCCTAAGTTATTTTTCATAACCTCAATGCTCTCTGGTGGTTACTCTACGTACAAAATAAAATTTCAGCATTTTAGAGTACACGAATTTTCTCGATGATAAAACTATTTATAATCCTACCCAGAACTAAGGATCAAGACCAGCGGCGTAACTGACGTGGGCAGGGAGCGAACTGCCCCCTGGCAAGCTAAATGTAAAATCTGGGCACCTTTAGCTGATAATTGATATTTAGCACTCTTTTGGTTTTCAGTACATTGTTGTTTTTTGCGTTTTTGGGGGTGTTTTTGTTTTTTAGCTAATATAGGCATCCACGATATCCGGATCAGCTATGATTTCTGAACTTTTTTGTGAATGCTGGTTAGTGGCCCCCTACAGTGGTCAGTGGGCCCTCTTCAGCTAAGCTTTTCTCCCCCTGGCCCAAACTTGTAGTTACGCCACTGATCAAGACACCAAGTAGTAATTGCTTCATTCGAAAAACGTCAATTGAGAAATCCCCAACAAGAAATTATTTTGTGTGTGCTTTTGTCCGTAGAATTTACCGAACTGATTCATTTCCCCAGTGGAATGAAAGAATCGTTTGCTTGTTTGTGTGTGTTAGGTTTCGACAGAATGTAACAATGGAAACGATGTCCTGTCATGCTGTGGATCCGATCCATACAAGTGCAACGACAGCCGACTGCGCTCGGCTGCACAAGCTGTGTTCCAGTCCTATTACAACCAAATACCGGAACCCTCTTCCTGCGACTTTGGTGGCGTTTGCCAACTCGAGGATTCACTCGTGCCTTTAGAATGCACTAATGGTTATGGATGGTGATTTCGATGCTATAACTTTAATGAACAAAGTAAACTTTTAAGCAAAGTCGAAGTTTGTGTTACTGGTGCAAATATTACCTGCTGAGCTTTCGAAAACATATTTCAATTTTGGAATGCACAAATCCCCAATCAACTTCTACCTTTAGTTAAAAAACAATTTTCAATGCTATAGTGCAATTTTCAACACTGCTTTGTGAGGGTGCTTTGTGAAGATGATTATTCACCGGCAATCCAACTGACACTGCAGAAGCAGCATCAGTCACATTTGAAACAGTTATTCTATTTTTATGTTCAACAAAATTGTGGGATAGGATCAAACTCAGGTGTGAAGCATGTTTCAGCAACATTTGAAGCTTTGTCTTTAGGAAGCTTTGAAAATCAAAATTCTGCTTCATCTTGCTGAAAGACTTCATTTTGAAGTTGACGAAATCAGTTTTCCCAAAGGCTTAAACCAAATTGCAACCTAAAACCACATGATTACTTCGATTCCATTGACTTGATTTGCAGTAGGCACGGAATAGACCAAGCTTAAACAAGACAAGGCAGAACAGCAAAANANGAAAGGTTTAAATGCAGTCANAGCTGTTGCAAACAGAGCCAGAAAATNAGCTTTTCAGACCGCCACAAGCATCTCTACTTCGGTTTTGTTGGCTGCGTTGATGAAAGAATGAAACGTCACATCNACACAAGTAACATTCTTGAAGTGTTAGAACTTAAGAGTCTTAGACCAATATGTCCTGAGTTGCCAGTAACACCAGAAAAAGATGTGTACGGGTAGCGATGGGTTGCCTGGTAAAAACGTTGTCAAAGTTTGGTGGTCAAAAGTATTTAACTTTTAAACCGTGCTGTACATTCATCCGATCCCGAAGCCTGTGGATTTGTAGTTACTCTCAGTCACAGCTTTGATTTGTGTTGACAAGATTCTCAATAAGCATCAGTTGTAAACTGTCTGTTAAGGGGGGCACTTTCATGCAGAAAGAGCTTACGCACTTTGAATTCCTACTATCGCATCTGCCTGCAGTTAAGTCATACGGGCAGCTCTTCTAGCACGACTGCCTTCTGCTGTCAGTTTCGCTAACGATCAAGTAGTCCCAAAGGGAAAAAAAGCACTTTTCTTTGAAAATCCGGTTCGTGCGGACAGTGATTACCTAATCGATGCCACCGACTGTCTCAATTGCGTCACAAAACGCTGCTAAAGCATATGTTCAAAAAGCTGACTGTGCCCGAGAGAAAACGAGCATAAAGTGAAATCAAAATATCATTTCAGCGACTAAAGGACGCTGTTGTTGTTAAAACAGTAGTGGATTTTACATTTTCAGGTCACGTGTTTCACTGTATGGAAGACGAGCTAAACTTTGAATTTCACTAGCTGCAAAAACATACGATAGAGTACTCACGAAAAATTCTGCGTTGTAATATGCCCCATTCCAGGAAAATTGTATTTTCAAATTTCTGAAAAACAGCATCTAGATCGAATTCATATCAACGAATAAAACACGATGTCCACTTTCTTGCAGATGAAATATTTAAGGGCTCTTCTTTTCTAGCCTACTGTGTATGAAGCTGCCATAATCCGAATTTCATGAAAAAACTCCAAAATCAATGCCATTGCTCAGCACAACTACTTCACTGGCAGGGCCGGCCTTAAGTCGACGCAACCGATACGGCTGCATTGGGCCCCGCGCCTCTGGGAGCCCCGCGCCTCAGGGGGCCCCGCGCCATGTTGGTTAGGCAGATTGTTGATTTTTGCCAGATACTCCATGTGCACGAGGGTTGCAGAAAGGCTTATAAATCTCATTATCAGCAAATAATTATCTAGTTTGAATGAATGATGAATTTCCTCTAATTATTGTCGAACGTTATCAAACGTGCTTAATTCTCATGCTGAACGTCATATCTGCGCTCCACCTCGTCCCACTCTTTATGGATAGAATTTGGTTGTTACAAGTTGCAGTTGAGACTGAAGTAGACCTACAGCTACTGCAAACAAGGTGTGTAGTGATTCAACTCGCAATGAACAAGTCAAGACGAGCGTCTGTCGTATAAACTTTGATGGCAGTTCTTCTAACGTAACATTCAGTTCTCGAAAGATTCTTCTGGCTTGGAAAGTTTTTGGTTGGTTGCGGTTAATCTGCATTTTATCAAATGCTTGCAGTTTTGCTTCATGGAAGATTTTGACGCAGACTATATATTCTATTAGTTTGTCAAAATAAAATTAATTGTACCACATTGAAACAAACGACAAAAAATTAGAGGTTGGTCCTGCAGAGGCCAAAAATCTCACGCAAACTAGGTGAAAATTCTGCGAAGTATTCGGACTTAAATTTGCCTCCTTTCCTTTCTCGACAAAATCGTTCGTTGGAGTTATTTGTCGGTCGTGCAAGTACTTTCATCATTTGCCACCCCAACAAATTTTTATTGTGATTTGCATATTTGCGAGGGTAAATCGGCAGAGAAACCACCACTTCAAAGTCCATGCAGGTTCATAAACGTAATGGACACTTAAAGCTGCCCTACACGTTAACTAGGCCAAGCGAAAATAGTGAATGTCATCCAGCACAATCGTTCCTGTTGATCAACATATTAGGCAGCTATACACTTCTGTTTCATCAATCAACCATGCGCATTATATATTGCATTTGATAAATGTTGGTACAACTGTGACGAGCAAAGGCGCAGCCAGGGGGGGGTGCTGAAGGGGCTCAAGCACCCCCCTTAGCGATCAGAATATTGATGTTTATTTCTTAGTTTTTCACCAACATTGTAC